>Ga0308410_1000252_pt1 | contig 27584 bp, 23 predicted proteins | sample HotsprOSTMatCore_FD_203467 | JGI IMG/M metagenome (GOLD analysis project Ga0308410, IMG submission 203467) | Hot spring phototrophic mat microbial communities from Octopus Spring, Yellowstone National Park, Wyoming, United States -... | ecosystem: Environmental > Aquatic > Thermal springs > Hot...
CTGAACCAATCACAATGAGCGCAATCAGTTTGTGCGTTCCACTGGGCAGGATGAGTGCTAGCGCGCCGAAGGTACTCGTGAGTACATAGTAGAGCAAGACGATGGCGCGTTGCGGCAATCCCACATCGAGTAAACGATGATGCAGGTGTCCCCGATCAGCGGAAAAAGGTGAGCGTCCCGCGCGCAGGCGTTGGACAATTTGCCATGCCACATCGAGAATCGGAATACCGAGGACGAGGAGCGCGGTGCCCACCTTGGCACCACCGATGATCGCCAGCGCGCCCAGCGTCAAGCCCAGCACATTCGCGCCGGCACTCCCCATAAAAATCTGGGCAGGGAAAAAATTGAACAACAAGAAACCCAGCCCACTGCCGATGAGCGCCAGCACCAGCAGCGCGACCGAGTTTTGCCCAAGGCGAAACGTGTGCGCAAAGAGCATAAAACCTGCAATGACCACGACACCACCCGCCAGGCCGTCCAGTCCATCGAGCCAGTTGATCGTGTTCATCATACCGACGAGCCAGAAGAGCGTAAAGAGAAAAGCGAACCATAGTTCCAGTTCGATGCGTGTTCCATCGAAAGGATTGGGAAGTTCGCGAATCAACACACCGTACCCGGCGACGATGCTGGCAGCCGCAATTTGTACCACCAGTTGCGGCAACGGACTCAACTCGCGATGATCGTCGTATAGCCCAACGATGAACATGACCGTGCACCCAAGAAACAGTCCGAGCAGACGTGGCATTTCGAATTCATCGGTGCGCGGATAGTAGAGCGATACGCCGACGGCGGCAAAAAATCCCGCGAAGAGCGGTATGCCGCCGAGTTTGGGGGTAGGGTGACTGTGTTGATGACGATCGCGCGGCTGATCAATGGCGCCAGTGGTGAACGCCAGCCGGGCGGCGAGCGGGGTCAGCACGAGCGCAATCAAAAACGCCGAGGCAAAGACCAAAACAAAAATCATCGTGGCTCGATTCTACTCCACACGGCGTTGTGTGTCAACGCGGTGCACACGCGCGCCGTTGACGCTTGCCCCGAGGACGCGGCAACACCGGGGCAGAGATCGCGTACGTCGCGCAAAGACTGCACGTCACTCCAATCCTCGTTGGTGACGATACGCCGGAATCGTCAGCATCGGCGGGCGTTCGATGGCGCGAATGTCCGCGACTTGCAACTGGAATTCGTTGCGCGCATAGCGAATCAATTTCATACTCTTTTGCAATTCCGCGACGAGTTCGACGTGATGTTGCGCGCCGACGCGTTGCATCACCACCTGCACAATCTCGAAAGCCATCTTGCTGAGCGCGAGCAGCGATTGATTGCGATGCACGCGCTCTTCCAGATCCACTTGCCCCAACGCGCTCAGACCATAGCGCGCCCACAAATCAATCAGCAAGCCGGTTTCCACACCATAGCCCGCGAAGAACGGTACGGCTTCGAGCGCGCTGCGGCGTCCCGCGTACTCACCCGCGAGCGGTTGGACGAATCCCGAAAGTTCGGGATAGAACAGATTCAACAGTGGGCGCGCCGTCAATTCCGTTACGCGACCACCCCCGCGCGCTTCCAGTTTCTTGCCCACGCGCAAGGGACGTTGATAAAATCCTTTAACATACACTAGACGCGGCTCGCGAATCAGTGGACCCAAAATCCCGTATACAAAACGTGGATGAATGTTCACAATGTCCGTGTCAATCCACGCGATCAGATCACCCTTGAGTACGAACAAACTCTTCCACAGCGCTTCGCCCTTGCCACGATACGAGCCGACCTCGGGCAAAATGTCGGGGTGACGATACACCGGCACGCCGAGGCGTTGCGCAATCTCGACCGTCCGGTCGGTCGAGTTCGAGTCAATCACGACGATTTCATCGAGGAGGGGATAGCGTTCGATGAAATGCGTGCGCATCGTTTGAATGATCTTGCCGATGGTTTTCTCTTCGTTCAGCGTGGGCAAGCCCAAACTAATCGTCAGTCCTTGTTGCTCTTTGAGTTTGACCAGATGTCGCACATCCTGAAACTCGTGCGCGTGAAAAGTGTTTTCGGCGAACCACTTGTCCACCACGACCGAGATGGTATAGTCCACGCGTTCGGGTTCTTGCGCCAGGTGTGGCGGCGCGGCGCGCACAACGATAGCCGGAATCGTACTGTCGTTCAGCACGCGCGTCGCGGTGGGACCGATGGCAGGGTCGTCAGGGCGCGGCTGCGCGATGGCGCCCATCAGTACGATGTGATGCTCGCGCGAGGCGGTGAGGATGGCTTGGGCGGCATCGCCGCGAACGTTCAACCAGCGCGTCACCTGCGGCAGCGTGCGCAGGTGTTGCACCAGCTCTTGATACTCGACGCTACGGCGCGCGGGCGGCGTGGCGTGCAACACAGTGATTTCGCCGCGCTGCGCGTGGACGAGCGCGAGCGCGAGGCGGAGCGCGAGCGCGGCGTACGGACCGCCGCGAATCGGCAACAGGATGCGCGAGTTTGCCGGGGGAAAGGGGGGCTTGATGATCGCGACGTGACCGGGCAGCGCGCGTAACGCCTCGTGGGGCGGTGTCTCTTGCCAGTGCAACAAAATCAACGTCGCGTTTTCCTCGCGCGCGGCGTGTGATAATTCGTGCCACACATCGTGCGCCACGCGCACGACGACGCGCGCGCCGCAGCGTCGCGCTGGCGCGTGAATCGTTTTGCGGAGACGTCGCGCCGCGAGCGCGCCCGCGCTGAGCGAAACGTTTGGTGGCACCGCGATCAAGCCGAGCGCGAGCATCGTGCTGTTGAACGCGTTGGCGAACGCGCGCGCGAACGGCAAGAGCGCCTGAATTTTTTCGGCGCAGGTGCCCGCGACGATCAAGTGTTCTTTTTCGTTCGTCATTCGTCTTTCATCCTGATCAACGGTGCGATGCGCTCGACGAAAATGCGTTCCCACGCGTACTCGCGCAGGACGCGCTGCTTGAGCCGATAGCGCGCGTCGCGCGCCAGTACATCGGCGATTTGTTGCGCGATCTGCGCGGGTGACGCATCGAGCGCGAAATAGTGCGCGTCCGCGCGCGCCGATTCGCGCAGGACGGGAATGTCCGCGCAGAAAATCGGCAAGCGCGCCAGCCCCGCTTCCAGAATCGGAATGCCAAAGCCCTCGCGCGCGCTGGGAAAGAGGAGCGCGTCGGCGAGCAGATACAGATCGCGCCGCGTCGCCTCATCCACCGCGCCGTACTCGTGCAACAAGACGACGCGATCGCGTACGCGCAACGCGTCTTGCTGCGCGCGCAATTCGTCCCGATACGCGACGTTCGCGGGGTTGTGCGGTCCGAGCGGACCCATCACCAACAGTTTGGGCGCGTGCCCCAGATCGCGCAGCGCGGCGGTGATGGCAATGGCAAGTTCGATGTTCTTGCGTCGCGTGACGCGCGCGGGGAGTAGCAACAGCGGCGCGGCATCGAGTAGCGCAAGGTCGCGCACCCAGCGCGCGGTCGTCGCGCCAACGCCCAGAAATTCCAGCGCGTCCACGCCGGGCGGAACGACCGCGATGTCGTCCTCGCTCATCGCGAGGAGGCGCGCCAGTTCGCGGCGGCGCGCGTGGGAAACGACGACGTAACGCACGCCGTCCCAGCGTTGCCGCATCCAGTCCCAGGGAAAGCCCGAGCGTATTTCGCTCGCGTACACGGGATCGTCCCACGCAAAATCGTGACACCACGCGATCAGGCGCGGGGGGCCCGCGCGCGCGACCTCGCGCAGCGCGACGGTGAGCGCGAGATTTTTATGGAGCGTGGCGATGTTGTGCGCGAGGCAAATGTCCACGTCGGCGAGTGCGCGCGCGAGCGCGTGGCGAATCGTCATCACCAGCGCATCGAACGCGGGCGTGACCGCGCCGCGCGCCAGTTCGCGATTGACTTGTTCGACCGACGCGTCGCGCGAATCGAGATGCGGAATCGTTTCGAGGGACACGCGCGCGTCGAAGGGTTCGCCGCGTCCCGCGATGATTTTCACCGCGTAGCCGTGATCGGCAAAGAGGCGTGCGTGCGCGGCGATAGTAGATTCGACGCCGCCAATCGTCGGCGGCGCGGTATAGTGCAAAATCGCAAGGCGGGGGTGGGAGGACATCGTCATTTGACTCCGCGCGCGCGTTGAAACGTCAGCAGAAAAGTGACCAACTTGTTTCTGGCGGGCAGTCCCAAGCCCACCACCTTGTCGCTGGGGAGGTCGTTCACAAAGACGCTGAATGCGCCGAGCGTTCCCCACGGGGGATAGTGATTTGGCTCCAGCGGAAAGTTTGCCGAGTATTCGGGCGGTGGTTTGTCTTCGGTGACCAGAATCACTTTGCCATCGGGCCACTCGACGGTGATCGTTTGACTGATGAGACGCGCGCCGTTTTCATCGAGGACGTTGACAAAGATGTGGTGTTTGCCTTGCCGTTCTTTTTCGTCCCAGAATTCCGCGCGCACCAGCCGCCAGAAAAGTTGGCCGCGCGGAACGCTGGCGGGAATCCATTTGATGTCGAGTGCATCGAGACGCGTGTCCCAGATGGGTGTGGGCAATGGCGCCGTTGTCGGAGTCGTCGTGGCAGTAGCGCGTGGGCGCGTGGAGGTGCGCGTGAGTGTGGGCGTGGCAGGCAAACGCGTGGACGATGGCGACGCGAGAGGAGTGATCGTCGTGGTGGGTGAAGGCGTCGGCGGAGGCGATGGTGTGCTGGCAGCGGTGGGTGTTGGCGCAAGCGTCGGCGTTGCGGTGGGTGTGTGGCACGCGACAGCGAGAAACAGGATGATGGTCGTGATTCCAAGTGGCTGAGGACTCATCGAGGATGATTATAACGCACAAACGATGTGCGTCAAATCGTCGTCGCCAACGGATTTCGATATTGTATCGAGTGGTGGTATAATGCGGTCAGCGATTCCGACAACGTGCGCCGTTGTTGGAAGGGCGGAGCGCGCCTGAGGCAAGTGTGGGATGGACGACGCTACATACTTTGACGAGCAGTGGCAGCGCCTCTTTTCAAGTGGAGAAATTCCGCGCGTTGTCCCGGACGATGAGACAATCTGGCGTCGCGATCTCGGACGCGCGCGTCGCATTGCGTTCGAGTGGTTAGGCGATTTGCGCGGCAAGCGCGTCCTGGAACTGGGATGTGGTCCAGGAGACGAAGCAGTGATGATGGCGCGACGTGGCGCCTGGGTCGTGGCAGTTGATATTGCACCCGCGAGTGTGTGGGTCACGCGTGCCCGTGCGGAGGCAACAGGTGTTGCCGCGCGCGTGGTAACAAGTCGAATGTGTGCAGAGCAACTTGCCTTTCCCTCCGATACTTTTGATTGGGTCACCGGCTTTGGTTTGTTGCATCACGCTCAACTGGATGCCCTTGCGCCAGAGATTCGGCGCGTCTTGCGGCGCGGTGGGCATGCGCTCTTTTTTGAACCCCTCGGTATGAATCCCTTCCTGGAGTTTGCGCGTCAGTATTTGCCGTATCGTGACAAACGCCGTTCTGCCAATGAGCATCCCCTCAAGTACGAGCAGATCGCGCGTGTGGGCGTACATTTTTCTGCGACGCGCGTGCGCGAGGTTTACTTGTTCTCGATGATCACACGCGCCATTGGTGATGAAGCGTCAGCGGGCTGGTTGTGGGCTTGGGACGAGTGGTTGTTGGCACACGTGCCTGCGCTACGACGGTGGTGTCGTTACATCATTATCGAGTACTCGGTATGACGCTACTACTCGCGCTGATCTTCTGGCTGTGTGTCTTTGCGCTCGTGTACACGTTTGGCGGCTATGCTGTGTTGATGACCGTTCTCGCGCGCGTGCGGCATCGTCCTGTGCGCGCCGCGCCGATTACGCCTGCAATTAATTCCCCATCGCTGGAACTGTTTGAGGTGCCTCTAGATCCAAACTGGTTGTGCAGGGTTTTGCTATGATCTCAGTCATCGTGCCAGCCTACAATGCAGCAAGCACATTAGAGATGTGCTTACGTGCCTTGAATCACCAAACCATACCGCGCGATCAATACGAAGTAATCGTTGTAGATGATGGCTCAACTGACGAGACGGTCTCAATAGCCGAGGCGGCAGGAGTTCGGGTGATTCGGCAAGCGCATCGAAGAGGTCCTGCCGCAGCGCGTAATACAGGTGTGGCAGTGGCATGTGGGGAGTTGGTCTTGTTCACAGATGCGGACTGTGAACCGGCACCAGACTGGATTGAACAGTTGAGTGCGCCGTTTTTGGATGCAGAAGTGGTGGGAGCAAAAGGTGTGTATCGTACACACCAACGTGAATGGACGGCGCGCTTTGTCCAAGTCGAATATCAAGACAAGTATGATCGTCTAGCACGGCAGTCGCGTATTGATTTTGTAGACACATACTCTGCTGCTTATTGCCGCCATGTGTTTTTAGAGAACGGAGGATTCGACCCCGTCTTTTCTACAGCGTCAGTCGAGGACCAAGAGTTTTCGTTTCGCCTTGCCCAAAAAGGTTACCGATTAGTTTTTGTCCCGACAGCAGTAGTCTATCACCAGCACGATCGTACCATCGGTGAATATTTTCGCCGTAAATTTGGAATCGGATATTGGAAAGCACTGCTTGTGCGTTGGCATCCGGAAAAGATGCTGAGTGATTCACATACACCGCAAGCACTCAGGGCACAAATCGTTTTGTTATGTCTGGGGATTATGGCGTTGCTTGCATGGCTTGTGTGGCCGCTAGGTGGCTGGGGAGTATTGTTCAGTGCTATAGTCTTCGTAGTAACAGCGTTACCGTTCTTGCTTAAGGTAGCGCGCTGGGATGCTAGCCTACTACCGATAGTATTGCCTATGCTGGTACTGCGAGCAGCAGCGCTGGGTGCTGGATTAATTGTGGGTTATGTTCATTTTATTTCTCACCCTTCACCCCGTGAGCCAGCACTTAGCCCGCTCGAACGCTTTGTCAAGCGTACTCTGGATGTTATTGGGGCCTTGATTGGATTGGTTGTGACCTTTCCAATTATGCTGATACTGGCGATATTGATTAAACTTGATTCACCCGGTCCAGTCTTGTTCAAACAAACGCGTATCGGAGAGCACGGTCGTCCGTTTCGTATGCTTAAACTACGTTCAATGGTCAATGACGCTGAAGCGCGCTTATCTGAGATTATGCCTTTAGATCAAATGAAATCGCCAGCGTTCAAGATTAAGAATGATCCACGCGTGACTCGTATTGGACGATTCCTTCGGCGTACTAGTCTAGATGAATTACCACAATTCTGGAATGTGCTGGTGGGTGATATGAGTCTGGTGGGGCCACGTCCTGAAGAGGAAAGAATCGTTCAAAAATACAATGACTGGCATCGTAAACGTCTGGCAGTCAAACCAGGCATGACTGGGCCGATGCAAGTGAATGGACGAGGCGATCTGTCTCTCGATGAGCGTGTGCGATTGGAGTTGGATTATGTCGAGAACTATACCCTCTGGAAGGACATTATAATCCTAATCAAGACAATTCCAGCATTGATCTCGGGCAAGGGCGCATATTGAGTCAAATTTCAAAGATTATACTTCGCTACAGTGAATATTCACTATGCGGTGGTGGTCAAGCAACAAGTGATAGGTTGTCCACGAGCGTCATAAATGACGCAACTACAAACCACAAATCACTTTCATTTGACCACTACCCACTATGCTTCTGCCTTGCTTCGGTATTAGCGGTGATTGTATATCTTCTGACGTTAGCACCTGATATCACTTGGGCGCACAATGGCGCGGACGGCGGCGATTTGATTGTGGCGGCGTACACGCTGGGCGTGCCGCATCCACCGGGATACCCGGCATACACCTTGCTGGCGCATCTGTTCACGCGGATACCTCTGGGGAGTATCGCGTATCGCGTGAATTTGTTTTCGGCAGTGAGCGCGGCAAGCGCGGCAGGCGTGCTTGCGCTGGTAGCATGCGAACTGAGTGGCGGTGCTTGCGCGGAGCGATGGCTGGGTGCGCTGGCAACCGCATCAGGATTCGCGCTGATGCCGCTGGTTTGGCAGCAAGCGATCATCGCGGAGGTGTACGCGCCGTTGGCGTTGTGCGTTGCGTTGATACTGCTCGGATCGTTGCGCGTTACCTCGACACGCGGCGCGTTTGCGCTGGGCGCGCTGTGGAGCGTCGCCCTTGGTTTTCACCTGACCGCGCTGTTGTTGTTGCCGCTCGCACTGTGGCGCGCGCGCGCGGGATGGCGCGCGTTCGTTGCGGGCGCGCTCGTTGCGAGTGTGCAGTGGCTCTACCCGGTCTGGCGCGCGGGACGCGGCGCAATCACCTGGGGCGATCCGGCGACGCTTTCGGGGTGGTGGTGGTTGGTGAGCGGCGCGCTCTATCGCGACAATTTGTTCACGGTGCCGTTCGATGCGTGGCTGGGACGGCTGGCGTTTTTCACGCACGCGCTGCTCTTTGGCTTGGGACCGATTCTGGGCGCGCTCGCGCTGGTGGGCTGGCAGCGGATCGCGCGCGCGAATCGCGGCAGGGCGATACTGTGGGGCGTGACGATGCTCGCGTATATCGTATTCGCTATCGGTTACAACAGTGTGGACGCGCTCGTGTACACGATTCCTGCGGTGATGATTTTTTGCGCGGCGATTGGCGCGGGCGTCGTTGCTCTGTGCGATGTGTTGCGCGCGCGTTTTGGAAATGGCGTCGTGCGCCTGGGCTGGCTTGGCTTGATAATTCAAACGGCGTTGGTGCTTGCGCTGAATTGGAACGCTGTTGCGTTGACAAACGATCGCGCGGCGATTCGATTCGGTGAGCAGGTGTTGGATCAGGCGCCGCCGTCAGCGATTGTGGTGACGGAAGATGATCGCGCGACGTTCGCGCTGTGGTATTTTCGTTACGCACTGAGGCAGCGCGCGGACGTGCGCATTGTTGATCGCGATTTGCTTGCGTTCGATTGGTATCAGGCGCAAGTGGGGCTGACGCCAGCGCAGTTGGAGCGAGAGGGCAGCGCGCCAGTGTGTTGGCTTGTAGCGTGTTGCGATGCGGCGCGTGTAGAGTGCGCGGCGCGCCGGTGAGTTGCGAGGTTATGGGTTTGCGGATATAATCCTCGCGGGAGGTGTGTGGTGAATAAACGTGTGATGTTAGCGAGCGCGATTGTTGCGTTGAGCGTGGCACTTTTGGTGTGGGTCACTCAAGCCGCGCGCGCACAAGAGCGTCCGAGCGCTTCGGCGCCGGCTTTAGTTGCCGCGCCGCGCGAGCAGACGCAACTTTTCTTACCGCTGGTGCTGAAGAACTATATGCCGCCCGCGCCGCTGTGGCGGTTTGGTGTGTCCCAGTTACGGCGCCCGTTTACCGATTACGATTACAACGACATTATCGCTATGCGTTTTGGCTGGTATATGAACTTTGGCGCAACCCCCAATGCGCCTCAGCCCTATGGAATCGAATACTCGCCGGTCATACGCGTCAAACAGTGGAAACTTAAGGATGGAAGTACGTGGACGGAATGTTGTGTGGGTTGTCCATACGTGACGCCGTACACCTATACCGTATCGCCTAGCGTAAGCCAGATTCAAGCGATGGCGACAAGCCGACCGGGAATGTTATGGGTGATTGGAAATGAGATGGATCGAATTGATTTCAATTGGGGTGGTTCTTGCATGCGACAGGATGAGATGCTACCAGAGTTATATGCACAGGCGTATCATGATATATATTACACGATCAAGAACGCAGACTCAACCGCTCAAGTGGCGATTGGAGGTATGATTGGATTCACGGATCTGAGGCGACGTTACCTTGACCGTGTGTGGGCAGAATATATTCGCTTGTATAGTGAGACGATGCCGGTGGATGTGTGGAATGTTCATCTCTATGTGTTGCGTGAGGGAAGAACTGGTTGGGGGGCGAGTATTCCACCTGGTTTTAATGAGGATACAGGAGCACTGTACGACATTTTGGATCATAAGGATTTCAACAAGGCTTGGGAATTTGTCATAGGAATCCGTAATTGGATGAGTCAGCATGAACAACGCAACAAGCCGTTAATCACGAATGAGTATGGTGTCCTCATGCCTTCGTGGATCGAGTGTCCAACTTTTCCTGATACGCATGGTTGTCCATTCACGCCAGAGCCAATTCGTGACGGTTTTTTGTACCCTTCTTTCAACTATTTTCTAACTCGGACCGACGCGAATCTTGGTTATCCAGCGGATGGCAATCGCTTAATACAACGCTGGAATTGGTGGAGTCTGGATTATGATGAAGGGGTATGTGATGAGGGAATATTTGTTGACTCGTTAAATGGCGCACTCTTCTACTCTGGCTTGGGACCGTCCAGTCCACCAAGAGATTGTTCTTTTCCCCAAAAAGGCATTGCGCCATTAGGTACTTATTGGAGGCAGTATGTCAAAACCTTACCAAGCGAGTCTACGCGCCCCTATGCATCGGCACAAATATCGGTGCTGTCGACGCGTAAAACAATCTCTGTCACATCGCCTACTTACGAACCAGCTACATCTGATTGTCCAAAAGAGCAACGTATACGTCTGCAATTCTATACACCTGCCTCTCCTTTGTCGTTGATCGCAGGCATATCCGACCGGATTGATAAATCGCGTTCGTTTGTCTCATCAGTAGCATCTGAAATGCTGGTCTGTATACCTGTGCCAACCAAATGAAAGAGACTTCCGGTATACTCAAAGAAGCATGGGTGCCATTTATTGTGGCTTTTATGCTTTATATCCCGTTTCTTTACCATAGTGGCTACCAACTATGGTTGCAAAGTAAAGCTTTTACAGACTTGCCTTCTTTCTATGTGACCGCGCGGTTGATTGCCTCGGGTATTTCTCCCTATGATTATTCAGCTGCCATGTCGCTCGCGCAGCAAATTGGCGTACATTATTTCCCGTTTCTTTATTTGCCCATTTCTGCACCGCTATTTCTTCCTCTTTCGCTTTGTTCGTACGCCTGCGTACAAAAGGCGAGCTTGGTGGTAAACCATCTTTTGCTTTTTGCTATCCTTTGGCTGCTTGTAGGCTGTTGTCTATCCGACTGGTTTGAGACACCGGCTCTGAAGACTGTTTTGTTTGTCGTAGCGCTTTCTTTTACTCCTTTGGCAAGTACGATTGGTAGTGGACAAGTAAATCTGATTGTCTTGTTTCTCCTCTGCATAATGTGGGCGGCCTTAAAAAGGAAAAATGAATTGTGGACAGCTCTCTCATTAACGCTAGCCGTACTCGTTAAGGTGACACCAGCGATCTTTCTACTTTGGTTCTTACTCAAGCGACAATATAGTATAATACGTTATTTTGCGCTAATGTTTAGCGCAGTAATACTTGGCGTCTGTCTGATTTGGCCCTCTTCTCTTCATTGGTGGGTCGAGTGGCTAACCCTCGTGGCGCCAACAGGGGCTTATGGGCGTGAGATTTGGCATCTCTTCTCGCCGGCCCATCCCTTAAATCAGAGTATCAATGGTGCAATCTTGCGGCTGGGGAACGTTCTTTCATTAAACCAGAGTGCTACTTCAATACTCGCTTACACACTCTCGACAGTTTTGGTCGTTATAGCATTATTTGTAGTTCGGCGTGCAAGCTCCCGGATGATCGAGTCCTTGCGATTGGCTCTCGAAATCAATCTCTTTGTCCTACTTATGGTGTTAGTGGCTCCGCTATCTTGGCATCACCACTTGGTGTTGTTATTGCCTAGCGTGGTGTTAGGTATTTCGCTGGCTCTTCGTCGGAGAGGATGGAAGAGTATCGCTTGGTTGACGGTAGCAGGTGGTTTAACCGGTCTCTTGATTTGGTATACTCCGCTCTCTCTAAGTGTGCAATTCTATGGGATACTAGGGCTTTTTGCGATGTATAGTATAGAACTTGTAGCGGGAGACCATACGCAATGAAAAGTTCACTAGGCAAGTTTGCTTTTTTCGTAGTATGGTTTTGCGGAGTTACCCTTATTCTATTCTTATCGTTCCACTCTTGGGCGTACGATGACCCTTTCATCACCTATCGCTACGCCGAGAATCTGAGGCATGGTCGAGGATTTGTCTACAATCCCGGTCAGTGCGTGCTGAGCACGACTACTCCACTGTTTACCATCCTCTTGGCTCTGGGAGGCAACGTGTGGCCGGATCTGCCTCATCTAGCGATCCTTCTGGGAGCACTGAGCCTGGGTGCTGGAGGACTCTTTCTCTGGGAACTAGCCAATCTCTGCAAAACCTCTCTGGCGGGATGGGCGGGCTTGTTGCTCTATCCGACCTTTCCTCTTTTGCTCAGCACTCTTGGCTCTGAGGTGCCGCTGAACCTCGCCTTGTGTCTGGGGACAGTGGTTTTCTATGTTCAACGACGTTATCATCTAGCGGCGACCTTCGCTGCCTTGGCCATTCTCACCCGGCCGGATAGTGTTTTGGTACCATCGATTCTCGCTGCCCATTACTTGTTTGCCGTTCGTCGCCCTATCCCCTGGTCGTCCATCGTTCTGCTGGTCAGCCTTACGCTGCCCTGGTTCATTTTCGCTTGGCTGTACTTTGGCTCACCTCTGCCAGCTACACTCGCTGTCAAGCAGCACCAAGGGGCGATGGCGATTAGCCAACGCTTTGCCCCAGGTTTGTTGACCATTGCACAGTGGTACTTGAACAAAAGGGAATATTGGTTTGAAGGGTTTTTGGCTGCCTTGGGTGTTCTGTTCGTGGTTCTGAGGGCGCATCCTTGGATTATCGTAGTAATGTGGGCTGTGCTCTATTTCTTAGCCTATTCTCTTCTTGGTGTCAGCCGCTATTTCTGGTATTATGCACCGCTGGTTCCTGCCTTTGTTGCGATGGTTGGCGTGGGCGTGACAAGCCTGAGAGAACTCAGACTATTTTCCCGGCTCACTTTCTTCCGTCTTCTTGCTGTCGTTCTGCTCTTTTTGCTGGCGCTGGGACAGGGGCGCGATCTCTGGCTTTTACGCCAGCGGCCCGACGAGCGCTTGAGCATCTATCGCGCAATCGGCGAGTGGCTTGAAGCCAACTTGCCGCCCCAAGCAACAGTCGGGACACTTGAAGTGGGAATTATCGGTTATTATGCTGAGCGTCCGATGGTGGATTTTGCCGGCCTGATCCAGCCGGATATAGCCGCGCAACTCACGCCCGATGCGACGTATGAAGATGCTGCGCTCTGGGCTGTCACGCACTACCATCCAGACTATCTCGTTCTCCACGACAGGATTTTCCCGCGACTGGAACAGGGCTATGTGGCACAGAACTGCGTCCTCGTCAGGCATTTCCCCGGCAAGTTGTACGGGTATTCGAGAGACATGAGCGTATATGCCTGTTCTGAGAAGAATCGGCTTGATCGGTAATTGCGGTACGGTGGTTGCCTATGAAACTCATCATCCAAATCCCCTGCTACAACGAAGCTGCCACGCTGCCGTTGACGCTACGTGATCTGCCGCGCACCTTGCCGGGTATTGACACGATCGAATGGTTGGTGATTGACGATGGAAGCCAGGATGAAACCGCGCAAGTCGCGCGCACACACGGCGTGGATTATGTGCATCGTTTTACGCAGCACCAGGGACTGGCGCGCGCGTTTACCGCCGGACTGGAAATCGCTCTGCGCGCCGGCGCAGACATCATCGTCAACACCGATGCGGATAATCAGTACGACGCGCGCGATTTGCCTGCCCTGATCGCGCCGATTGTAGAACACCGAGCGGATATCGTGGTTGGGGATCGCGGGGTGACAACGCTCCAGCACTTTTCACCGCTGAAACGCGTGTTGCAACGTTTGGGCAGTTGGGTAGTGCAGCGCGCGTCAGGATTGACGGTGCCTGATGCGACGAGTGGCTTTCGCGCGTTCACGCGTGACGCCGCGCTGCGCCTTACCGTGCTGAGCGATTATTCGTACACCCTCGAGACGCTCATTCAGGCAGGCGCGCGCAATCTGGTGGTGGTCTATGTGCCGGTGCGCACACACCCACCGCTACGCGAGTCACGCCTCATCCATAGTTTACCTGATTACCTGTGGCAATCCGCGCAGACGGTCATTCGCGCCTATGCAATGTTTCAACCGCTGCGCGTCTTTTGGTTGATTGGCGCGGTCTTGATCTTGATTGGCTTGATACCTGCGTTGCGATTTTTTTATTTCTTTTTGCTCGGGAGCGGCACCGGGCATATTCAATCGCTCATCTTTGCCGCGATTTTTTTGATCGTTGGCTTTCAGGTGTTGCTGATTGGTTTGCTCGCCGATTTGATTGGGTTTAATCGAAAAATTCTGGAGGAGATTCTGTATCGGCTGCGCAAGTTGGAACTCGAATCGTTGAATCGTTGAATCGTTGGATTGTTGGATTGTTGGATTGTTGAATCGTTGAATCGTTGGATTGTTGGATTGTTGAATCGTTGAATCGTTGGATTGTTGGATTGTTGAATCGTTGAATCGTTGGATTGTTGAATCGTTGAATCGTTGAATCGTTGAATCGTTGACATAGATGCGAATATCCAGGTTATTGTTTCTGACACTGTTTTTCCCTGCGCTGATCGCGTGCGCGCCGATGGTGAAGGATGGTCAGCCGATCGCCGCCCACTCGGAAATTGTTTTGCGCGCGGGGCAGACGGTTGGGCAAACATTCACCGCGCGCGATCGCGGCTTGAACGGCGTCGAAGTGTTTCTCGCGCCGGACACGCCGACCATCGGCGAGGTGCGTTTGCATCTACGCGCGCGTCCGCAATCGTCCGATGACATTGCGACGGCGACGCTTGCCGGGTCGGCGGTGACACAGCCGGGGTTTTATCGTTTTGCTTTCGCGCCGCAACGCGATTCGCGCGGGCGCGATTACTATGTGGTGCTCGAGTTGTCCGATGGCGCGCTGCGCGTTGGCATTGCGAGTGGTGAGACGTACCTCGATGGTGCGTTGTATCAGAACGGCGTGCCGCGCGACGCGCAGTTGGCGTTTCGGATGATGTACGATCCAGTCGAATTGGCGATTGGTTTACTCGCGATGATGCTGACGTGGTTGCAGGTGATCGTCGTCGCGATTTTGCTGTTCATCGTGCCGGGCTGGGCGATCCTGATGTGGCTGTTGCCGGGTTGGCGCGCGCTGTCCTGGGTGGAACGAATCAGTCTGGCAAGCGGGATGAGCATCGCGCTCTATCCACTTTTGATTTTGTGGACAGCGGTGTTTGATTTGCATCTTGGCGTGTTGTACGCGTGGCTGCCGATCGTCGTAGCAATTGGCGCGCTGGTGTGGCTGAGAGTAGGCGACAGATGGCAGGAGTCCGTTGGCAGGTGGCAATACGCCATACGCCATTCGCTATACGCCATACGCCATATGCCATTCGCCATACGCCATTCGCCACTCGCTATCTGCGAAGTGTTACTCCTCGGCGTCATCATTTTCACGCGCTTCTGGGTGATCCGTTCGCTCGATGTGCCGATGTGGGGCGATTCGTACCACCACACGATGATCGCGCAGTTACTGGTGGACAATGGTGGCTTGTTCGATTCGTGGTTGCCGTATGCCGAGTTACGAACGTTTACGTATCACTTTGGTTTTCATTCAGCAGTTGCTGCGTTTCACTGGATTACCGGCGCAAGTATGCCGCGCGCGACGTTGTGGGTTGGACAAGTCGTGAATGTGCTGGCGGTGCTTGCGCTCTATCCACTGGCGGTGCGCGTGGGCAAGAGTCGCTGGGCAGGCGTTGGTGCGCTGTTCGTTGCCGGTTTGCTTTCGCCGATGCCGATGTTTTACATCAGTTGGGGACGGTACACGCAACTGGCGGGGCAAGTGATTTTGCCAGCGGCGATTCTGATCGCGTGGATGGTGTTGGAGGCGCGCGCGCGTGATCGTCGTCTGCTCACGCTCGCGTGGCTGGCGTGGGGGGGACTCGCGCTGACGCATTATCGCGTGTTGATTTTCGGTATCTGTTTCTTTGCCGCGTATTTCTTGTTCGAGGTGCGACGCGAGCGAATCGTCGAGACAGTTCGCCAGATTTTCTGGATTGGTGTTGGCGGTGGATTACTTTTTCTGCCCTGGTTCATTCATACATTTGGCGGAAAGATTACGGCGAACTTTGCGAGGCAATTGACCACATCGGCGGATGCGGTTTCGACGTGGACGCAGCAGTACAACTCGATTGGCGATCTGGCAAGTTATTTGCCGATGACCGTGTGGCTCGCGCTCGTGCTGGCAATTGGTTATGGTTTGTGGCGGCGTGAAAAGGATCTGGCGATTTTCGTTCTGTGGTGGTTTTTCGTTCTGCTGGCGGCAAATCCGCGCTGGTTGCGTTTGCCCGGCGAAGGCGCGTTGAGCAATTTTGCGGTGTTCATCGCGGCGTACATTGTGGCGGGAGTGGTGCTGGGCGCGGCAGCAAGTGGGTTTCAGGTTTCAGGTTTCAAGTTCAGGGTTGCGTTAGCAATAGTGTTGATCGCGCTGGGGGTGTGGGGCGCGCGGGAGCGCGTGCTGGAGGTGCGCGCAGAGCCGCACGCGTTGGTGACGCGCGCGGACTTGCGCGCGATGGAGTGGATGCGGAACAATACGCCGGCGAACGCGCGGTTTCTCGTCAATTCGTTCTTTGCGTATAATGACAGTGTGATCGTTGGCTCGGATGGTGGGTGGTGGTTACCGCTCCTCGCGTCGCGGCAGACCACTTTGCCGCCAATCAACTATGGCTCGGAGCAAGGGGTGCGCGCGGATTATCGTGAGTGGATCAACGCGCTGCCGCGCCTGATTCAGTCAAAAGGGATGAACGATGCCGGTGTGGCAGCGGAATTGCGCGCGCGCGGCATTACGCACGTGTACATCGGTCAGCGGCAGGGGCGGGTAAACTACGCGGGTCCGTACGTTCTGAAGCCGACAGAGTTGCTCGCCGATTCGCGCTTTCGGTTGGTGTATCGGGAGGATCGGGTGTGGGTGTTTGAGGTGACAGAATAATGTTTGGGTATCCACTGACAACAGTACTCTATTTGCTCGTTGGATGACAGATGTATTTCAAGAAAACAGGAAAACTAAATGTTTGCTTAGTGACGACGGCATTTCCGCGCTGGCAACATGATAGTCGACAACACTCAATGTTATACACCGCCCAAGCACTTCAATCTCATGGTGTTGGTGTCCGGGTAATTGCGCTGCATGCACCCCGCTCCAAGACCAGAGAAGTACTTGAGTCCGTCGAAGTCATCCGTGTCCGGTATATGTTGCCTGAACGACTTGAGATACTTCAGGAGGATGGTGGTGGACTGCCAAGTGCGTGGCGTAAACATCTTTGGGCGCGCTACCAGTTTTTATTGGTTGCTTTTGCCCAAGCCCTTGCTACCGTAATCTATGCCCGCGGTTGTGATGTCATCCATGCCCATTGGAATTTACCTGCGATGTCCGTCTGGGCAAGTCAATTTTTCCATAGGCGTCCATACGTGGTCACCGTACATGGCAGTGATATTTTTGAATCTATTCGGATCCCTCTGGTGAGGCAAGCTACGCATCTGGCTCTAAGCCAAGCTCGTCAAGTGATTGCAGTTAGCCAGTCCCTTGCCGATGCTACAATTGCGTTGGGTATTCCTCCAGAACGTGTCCGAGTCATTCATGATGGAATCGACATTGAACGATTCCATCCTGCTTCCCCAGAGCGCGAACCGATTATATTATTCGTTGGCTCTTTGATAGCGCGCAAAGGAGTGAGTTATCTTATCCAAGCAATGTTGCAAGTTCGCGAAAAATTACCTGGATACCAGTTGGTGATTGTAGGAGACGGACCACATAGGGCAGAATTGGAAAGCTTGGTCCATCGGCTGGGACTCACCAAGCATGTGATCTTTACAGGAGCACAGTCGCCCGATCAGGTTAGCCAGTGGATGCGTCGCGCGCGCCTATTTGTTTTACCTGCTTTGGAAGAAGCCTTAGGGATAGTACTTCTGGAGGCATTAGCTTCAGGTACTCCTTGTGTGGCAAGCCGCGTTGGAGGTATCCCTGAACTCCTTTCACCTGAAGTTGGTTTATTAGTGCCACCTGCAGAATCCGAAGCACTTGGCACTGCAATCCTTTCAATCCTCAGTGATGCAGAGAAGTGGCATGAGATGAGCCAGAGAGCGCGTAAAAGAGTTGAAGAACAATGCCTGACATGGAGGCAGATGGCAGCGAGGCTAATTGAGATTTACGAGCTAGCCTTGTCGGGCTAACATGAGTTGCATAGTGAATGTGGCTCACTTTGGACAAAGGTAGTGCTGTTATGAGAGAACGCATTCGCAGGAATCGATATCGGCTTGCCGAAGATTTGAAAGATTCACCGCAACGATGGTTATTCTCCCCCGCTGCTTATGGTCAGTATCGTACTACACTTCCCCTGTTGCAACGCTTTGCTCGCGGGAGGTTGATTGATTTGGGATGCGGAGATATGCCATTTCGCTCATTGATTATCAGCCAGGTGGAGACTTACGATAGTTTGGATCTGAATCCTCAGAACAATGATGTAACTTTTGTTGGCGACATCCAAGACTTGTCTATGTGTGCGGATAATTCCTATGATACGATACTTTGTCTTCAGGTGCTGGAGCACATACAGAATCCGTTTCGTGCAATTTGTGAGATGAGACGTATATTAAAACCTGAAGGACTTTTGATCTTGTCGGTGCCACACTTGAGTCGTTTACATGATGAGCCTCACGATTATTATCGGTATACGCGATATGGATTGAGTTATCTTTTAGAACAGGCTGGGCTCCAAGTAGAAGTGCTGCAAAAATATGGAGGCATCTTTTGTTTTCTTGGGCATCAGATCTCTTCTACCATATTGGGTATGGTTTGGGAAATTCCTCTCGCCAAGAATATTGTGTGGTTTCTGAATACATGGTTGATCACGCGTTCTTGTTATTATCTAGACCAACTATTTGATCGTAGTGGTCTGTTTGCATTAGGATACACAGTGCTAGCTCGAAAAGTGTCTTTATAGTCGGGTGTAATATATGAACCAACGAAGAAAAGAAGACCGAGGATATCAAACTTTTTTCTATCACTATTGTAGTGGAGTGCGTGATAAAGAAGAACGGCTTCGCAAGGCGGCTAAGATTGCATATGCCCTTGAATCGTTATCTAATTATCCGTTGTCATCAGCCACTTGTTTGGATGCAGGTTGCTCTTCTGGTACCATAACCAATTTCCTAGCATCACTTTTTGCTCAGACGATTGGTTTAGATTATGATGCCGTTGCTTTAGCAAATATAAATACTACCTCGAAGAATAAGCCGGTGTTCTTTATACGAGGGGACCTCATGAGAATTCCTTTAGCCGATGGCTCCATCGACGTAGTGATTTGTGCTCAAGTATATGAGCATGTACCCTCTGATGAGGTGTTGTTTGCCGAGCTACATCGAGTGCTGAAAACTGGAGGAATAGTTTTCTTTAGCGGGCCTAACAAACTTTTTCCAATTGAACCTCACTATTTCTTACCATTTCTACACTGGTTGCCGTATGGATGGGCTGATAAGTATTTGCATGTGTTAAAACGCGGTGAGCATTACTATGAACGTTTACGCACTTTTTGGGAATTGCGGCGCTTGATCTCGCAATTTGGGTTTGAGGTTCGTGACGTGACAGCAGAGTTATTTGTGGGCCGGTATCTTGCTAGATGGGGGCTGTGGTCGGGGCTATGGAAGTTTTGCTCTAAAGTACTAATATATCTTACTCAACCATTGCTTCCAAATTTCAATTGGATTCTTTACAAATCAGGAAAAATGATTCCACGTATGGAATCTTATCGGGATATCGATGTGGAGGACAAAGATTGAACTGGCAAGAATATTGGTCTTTGTGGCGATTAGCTAGGCGCCGGTTAAACTCAGAGAAAGACTATCGGGAGTTTCAAACGTTCCAGGCTAAGCAAGTAGCTAGATACTTGCAGGAAAAGGGAGTCCAACTGTATGGAAAGCTCTGTTTAGATCTTGGTAGTGGAATTGGTGGTTATGGCCTGGAATTTGTACGTCATGGTGCGCGCGTAATACTATTGGATCTGATGCAACCATCTCTGGTTAATAGCCCGTGCATGCAAATTGTGGGAAATGGTCTAGCAATTCCCTTGCAGGACGAAACTGTGGATTTTGTCTTCTGTGCTAGTTTGATTGAGCATGTCGCCGAGCCAATACGACTACTTAATGAGATTGAACGCATACTTAAATGTAATGGAATATGCTATATCAGTTTTCCACCGTATTACAGCCCTACTGGTGGACATGAGTTCTCTCCATTTCATTATTTGGGTGAGCGGAGAGCGCTACAAATTATGCGTAAACGTGTGAGACCAGAATGGGTACAAAAACTATATAATATGCCTGCCCAGGCCGAGTCTTTTAGTGAATACTTTGGTAAATGGGGGCTTTACAAGATGACTATTCGAAGATTTCGCAACTTGCTCAAGCGTGTTGGTTTTCAGTGTATAGACATTTCTACGCGGTATATGCCTGTCAGCTTCGCGCGTTGGCCGTTTCTAGGTGAGTTTTTGACTTGGCATGTTCAGTTCCTTTTGAAAAAATATTAAGCGAAAGATCGAAGTGATACTTTCTAGACGATTGCTCAATAGAATGGGGTTAGGATTGGGTGGGGTGATTTTTGCATATCAGGTGTGGAATGGTTATCATGCCTTTATATTGAATGTGCTGATTCATCCCTTAGCGTTGCTTGCAATTGTAGGCATAGGTATAGGAATTAACCTGACACAGAGTATTGTTTGGACTCACGTTGTCATGAGGGAGTTGGGGGTGAGCATAACATGGCGTAGGGCACTGAAGGGTTATATGCTATCTGCTCTAGCACGATATATCCCTGGTGGAATTTGGGGTTACCTTAGTCGTAGCCAATGGCTTAATGAGGTTTACGGAACACCCTACCGTCTGTCAAATATAGGATCGTTCTTCGAAGTAGCAGGATTGATTGTGGCAGCTGTGAGTGTTATGATGATCTATCTAGGCAATGCCACTTCTAGCTGGTTGGGCAAGTTCTTATTTTTCTTAGCCATTATCATACCGTTAGGTGTATGGTGGGTATGGCGAAGTAGGATAGCCCAGTTTTTGCCCAGATCATTTTCAAGCCAAGCCTTTGCCGACTTGCTCAAAATTGCCCTGTATCGTTGGCTGATTATTGTCGCATGGAATATTATTGTATGGTTCAGTCTTGGATACTTGACGTTATTGGCCTTGCAGGGATTAGGTGTCTTCCTACGGGGCAATCTCTTGGATGTAACTTTTGCATTTATGGTAGCTTGGCTCGTGGGGTTCGTGGTATTCTTTGTACCATCAGGTCTTGGGTTTCGGGAGTTGGCACTTTCGAACCTGTTGGTAACTTGGTTGGGGGTTACACCAGATTTGGCAAGTGCCGCTTCAGTTGTAATACGATTCTCTCTTCTACTTGCGGAATTTCTTTGCTTGGTATGCGTGCTATGGTTGGACAGAATTCCATCAACGGATCAGTGACTCTTGGCATCAAGTATCGCGGTATTCTTTTCTTTGTCAGCATAATGGAGATAATAAACGATATCTTTTACCAGTGCTTGTGGATTCTTTAGTAGTGTGCCCCAATGCACCAGAATACGATAGAATAGATGCCTCCTTTTGTAAAGTTCAAAAGGATTGAGCAAAAGTACAGCGATCTCATACAGGTACGCGCGTACGATTTTTCTTATGAGTTTTTTGATTTCCGAATCCGAGAGCGCTCTCTTCATCGTATCTATATAAAAGCGGTCATATACTCCTAGAACCCCTTTTCTCAATATTCCCTTTTCGTTTGCATCGGTGAACAAGTCTGTACCGGGAATAGGAGTTGTTACAGAGACGGCGATTAGATCAGGTTTAATTTTTCTCAGCAAGCTAATCGTTTCTTGCACATCTGCAGTAGTTTCGTGGGGCGCGCCAATCATTATATTCGCCCTTGCAATGATTCCCACTTCTTGGCACATGCGAAAAGCCGGGGCAATCCTTTCTTTCTTCAGCCCTTTTCTGTAATAGTTGAGGATTTTCTGCGATCCGGATTCAACCCCAAAACCGATCTGAATACAACCGGCCTTTTTCATGGTTCTCAGCAATTCCAAATCAACTGTGTCTACCCTGCTTGCGCAAATCCATGCAATCTCCACTTTCCTTCGCACGATTTCTTCACAGAGTTCTAGCATCCATTCTCTTTCCCAAGTTGGTTCATCATCTGCAAAATAGATGCCTTTGAGATGATATTCGTTCTTCAGCGCAATCATTTCTTCAACTACCCGAGCCGGATTTCGGTATCTCACTTTGCCACCAAAAATCTTTTTTAGAGTCGGTTGACAGAACCTACAATTACCGTAACAGCCGCGGCTTGCGATGATTGTTGTGGAAGGAAAGGGTAAAGGCAAAGTTGGAGCTTGGCGTATGTATTCATGCATTGGAAGAAGATGCCGTGCCGGCAAGGGAATTGTATCTAGGTTCTCTATAGGCTCTGCATCAGGTGTTTTGATGATCTTGGCGTCAGCCTTGTAGTAGATTCCCTTGACTTGGGACAGATCCGTTTTGCCTGATATTGCCTTTAGGAAATCCAGATATTTGAATTCTCCTTCTCCTGTAATGACCACATCAATCTCGGAATTCTTTAGTGTTTCCTCTGGTAATACGGTAGGATGAGGTCCTCCGAATACTACGGTAACAGAAGGTAATACACGTTTGGCAATCTTCGCGGCTTTTATGGCTGAATCATAGTGTACAGACAGGACAGAAATTCCCAGTATGTCCGGGCGCTTCTTTATCAATTCACGTTCAAATTCGCCGTAATCAACATACTTTGAAGCATCAATGATCTCAACGGGGAAATTGTTCTCGATCAAGACAGCTGCAAGGTAGGCAATACCGAGTGGAGGGTACCGGCTGTGCTTTGCTCCGAAGGCAGGCCACAGAAAAAGCGTTTTCATCTGATAGTCTCCCGGTCTACCATATCCATTGCTATAACTTGCCCTATGGCCAAGGAACATATGCGATGCCAAGTGATTTTCTTTCATTTGGTGCAAGTTCAATCAAGCGCGGGTTAGGATCTTGAATAGAATTCACAACGGGAATCCAGTCGTACGGGGCCCAGACAATCAGATAGTAGTTGCCCGGGGTAAGGTTATTTATGAAGAAATGGCCGTACTCATTTGTAATTCCTTGGATGTCACCTGTCCCGTCTTGAGGCCCGATCAGCCATGTAGGCATTCTGCGTTTATCGTCACCGACTGCGTGGGTAAGATAGAACATTGTGCCCGGCAGGACTCGCGAAACAGTATTTGAGTAGAGCACTCCGCTTATTGAAGCCTTTCCAGAATCAGGTAGTGGGGCGTCAACGAGAGGGACGGGAACAACTGTCCAGTATTGCTCCTTGGAAGGTGTCTTTTCAGGAGCCGGATAAGGATTCTTCGGGAGTGACGACGTAGTAGATTGAGCAACACAACCAAGGTTCAGCAAAGAAACGCCCAATGCGATTAGTATGAGGAATAACCTCAGAATCATAGTATTCTTCCTATATCTTTCGTGATTAACAATGGCAACTGGGTCAGCACATACATACGCTGACCCAGTTGTATTTGGTCCATGTATTTATTAAATGCACTGGGGTCAGGGTTGCGTGAAGGCATTATGTGCCATAAAGGTATCCCCAGATTGCGGATTGATATTGGTTAACTGCACAAATCCATCAACGGGTTGATTGCTGGTGACAGTCAGTGTACCGTACCAGCCGTCGGGCATCAGGGTGCCGCCCACAGAGAAATTACTTAATCTTTGATTTTGAATAAGACTCTTGTTTGCATCAATGGTCGTTGTTGTCGAGAGGACAGCAGGGTTTCCTCCAGCAGCAACGTATTCAGGAGAGGGAGTATACGTCAAAGTCACAGTGGCCTGTGCCGAGGTACTCAAGTTCTGAATCGTGACAGCTGTCGCAAAGCCGTTTCCCAACCGTTTGGCTACCAGAGGGAAGAATGCCTTTTTATTCGTCCCATTTGCATTAATCGCCTCGTATGCTCCTGCTTCGTCAGTTCCAATTTTGCGCATCTGCACAAATGCAACAATATTTCCGCCACTGGAGGTGATACGGCAAGAGCCATACCAGTTTGCAGGGATAGACATGTCAACGACAGGATTGAAATAGTAAGATCTGTTATTATCAATGGATGTGGTATTGTTTTTACTAAAACTCGATCCACCCGAGCCCGGATCTGGTGTGCAATCTAGCTGTACACTCCCTGTAGCAAGAGTGCCGCCGCTTAGGTTCTGAATAGAGATGGGAGTGCTCAAACCGTTAGCGAGTCGTGAAGTGAACAAGGGAACAAACCAAGTAGTTCCTAGGCTTTCAGCAGTGAAAGCATTATATGTCTGCAGCATATGTGCACCAGCGAACAGATTCACCACCACTGCGATCTGAGCACTACTACCCGTACTAACCACTGCTGAACCGTACCAGCCTTCAGGGAGATTGACTTCATCATCCAAGTCGTAGTAGTAGGTGGCACCAGCAGGAATGTTGATGCCCGATTTAGTGTAGTTTGTCCCTGTTGCTCCTAGGAACTGAACTGTCACGTTGCTAACAGATGCGGTGCCCGCGTTCTGGATCATCACCTGGCTATTGCTCAGGCCACTTGCTCCCATGAGCCGTCGCATGACTAGTGGAACATAGAACGTACTACTCGTCTGTGAAAATCCAGAATAAGCCCCACTACTAGGGATCTGATTGCGAGCAAGAACTTGAGCTACCGCCCCCAGTGGTTGTGTCGAAGACACAACCACTGCTCCACGTCCACTTGGCATGTTCGGGTCATCGTATTGCCGCAGAATCTTCTGTCCACCGTTCGCGGCGATTGTAAAGTCTGTGCGGTCAGGTGTTGTCACAGGCCAGTTGCTGCCATCTTCCTTGATGTATTGTACAGTGACGTTCGCTTGCTGATTAGACATATTAACAAGGGTAAAATTAGTACTTAGCGCCTTTGTTGTCGATCCACGAGTACTGCGAACTGCTGTCCCCCTCGTCGGCGTCCGTGTCACCGTTGCCTTCAACGGCGCGACCGGCGTTGCACCCACCTGCGGCACTACTCCCGGCTTTGTCGGCGTGGCGGTGAGCGTGGGCGGCTTGGTCCCCTCACGCGTCGGTAACGCTACCGTGGGCGGCTTGCCTTGCGCCGGCACATCCGCCGACGTCGTATTGATTCCGCCGATAACGATCACGGCGAGAACCAGAATACCCGCCAGAACAAACAATTTGATGAGATTTGCTTTCATTTTGTCCCCCTTTGCCCGGATTTCATCGGATAAGTTGTCATAATCGGGAAAGCAATACGCTTTCACCACTCGCAGTATAGTCAACTTGCTCTATCACGTCAATAATACTTTCGGGTAATTCCGCCAAAATCACGGCACGATCGGCACCAAAATCGTGTAAATCGCCTGATACGAGACGTTCCGCCCCGTTGGCGCATCCCCCATTTTGCCGCCGATGCCGTAAATGTGCGTGCCGAGCGGCTGTACCGCCAGATACACCCACGATTTTGCCGTAGGACTCTCGAACGCGACCCAGCGATCCTCCTCTTGCAAATACTGCAACGATGCCAGCGCGCGCGCCGTGTCCCCTTCGCCGCCCAGCACATAGACGATGTTCGAAATGCTCGCCACGCCCATCCCATAGCGACCCTCGGGCAGCCGCGCGCGCGTTTCCCACGGCGATTCGTCCGGATCGCGTTCAGGGAAATACACTTCGTTGACCGATAGCGCGGCTCGACCATCGTAACCGCCGACGACGAAGATTTTGTTGCCCACCACCGCCGCGCCCGCGTACCCGCGCGCCGTCGGCATTGGCGTTTGCGCACGCCACGCGTCTTCGTCCGGATTGTAGACGTACACCGCGTCCACGTAACGCTCGCCGTTCCAGCCACCAAACAGATACAACTTGCCCTCGAACGTCGCGAGCGCGTACGCGCACAACGGCTCGGGCAGCCGCGCGCGCGCCTCCCACCGATCCTGACGCGGGTTGTACACTTCTAGCCGATCACTGATGCGCAGATGCGCCGCATCAAGCCGACCGCCTGGCACGTAAATCCATCCACCGATCACCGCCGCGCTCACATCGGTCACAGCGGTTGGCTTGGACGATAGACGCGTCCACGTATCCGATGTTGGATCGTATCGCTCGACATTCGCGACGATGCCCTGCGCGCTCTCACCGCCGATCGCGTAGAGGCGATTGTCGTACGCCGCGACGGCAAGCCCTGCGCGCGCGATCGGCAACGCGGCGCGTTCCTGCCAGCGCGCGCGCGCCGGCGCGGGACTTGCCAGCACCGGCGTCGCGGCTTGACGCATCGTGGCGAGACTGACGATGCTGATGAGCAGAACGAGCAGCGCCGCGATCGCGAGCCATCCCCGCGTGGGCAGTGCGCGTCGGGACGACAATCGGGGCTGGCACCGCGGCAGCGGGTTCGATGCGGCGTGGTGGGTTGTCTAATTGCACCAACCCATTCTGAATCGCGTACACCGTCGCTTCGGTGCGCGAGGCAACGCCGATCTTGGCGAAGATGTTTCGCAGGTGAACCTTGACCGTGTTCTGGGTGATGAACAGTTGCTGCGCGATTTCCTTGTTGCTCGCGCCGGTCGCCACCAGTCGCAGGATTTCGCGCTCGCGTTCGCTCAAATCGTGATGTGACACAAGCCCGTGACCTGTTTATCGCGAGATGACGACATCGTCCACCAGAAAATTGCTATTGGTATCCTGATCCACGCGCGCGATGAACTGAATCCAGTGGGATTGTCCCGCATACGCGCCGATGTTGACGGTTCGGAGCACCCAGCCGTTGGTATTGTTCGTTCTACACAGATCGAACCGAACCAGCATTGCGGTGCCAACGTATACAAATGCTTCGTCATAATACCCACAATGTTCCACCGAATCAATCCAATACCAGAACGATAGCGTTGTAGCGCCGGCGGGAATCGTCACCCATTGCGCCAGTGTGTGCACAAGGAGTTGACCTGGTGGTGGAAACTCGCCCCCCAGCCACGCTGCCCAACTGCCGCTGTGAGCGGGTTTGCCAGCAAGATCGTTCGTGATGATGCCGTTGACTGGATCTTCGTACCACGCGGTATGTCCACTCTCGAAATTCCAGTTCTGAATCGGATTCGCAATCGGCGTCGGAGTCAGCGTAAACGTGGGCGTGGGCGATGGCGCGCGCGCGATGAGGGGCAGGTAGATCGGTCCCGGCGGTTTGTAGATGATCGGGAGAAAGAGGGTGAACGCGCCATCATTCGGTTTGCGCGCGGCGGGCGTGCGCGTGGGCGTGGGATTTGCGGCGGGCGGAAACGCGGCGGAATATTCCGGCGTCAACAACAAAGCCATACCCCCTAACACCAGTGCAAGCCACGCCAGGATTTTGGTTGGATTTTTCATATCTGTCTCACTGTCTCACTGTCTCACTGTCCCACTGTCTCACTGCTTTACTGCTCTTCAAGCATACGCGTTCTTGCGCTTGGCGTCAAGTCCTGAATCGGGATGCCAGACAATAAGACAAGCCCTGTAGCCGTTTCTGAGCGGCGTATATTTCTGCCACTGCAGCCACCAAATCGAATTCAGCGGCTCAAGGAGGCAAAAATCGGTTGATGGATTTTAAGAAATTATTTCCGTAACAGCACAGGATAATTCCTCAACCGGTGCTAGCCATTACCAGGTTGCCCCACCCCCT
>Ga0308410_1000257_pt1 | contig 27455 bp, 16 predicted proteins | sample HotsprOSTMatCore_FD_203467 | JGI IMG/M metagenome (GOLD analysis project Ga0308410, IMG submission 203467) | Hot spring phototrophic mat microbial communities from Octopus Spring, Yellowstone National Park, Wyoming, United States -... | ecosystem: Environmental > Aquatic > Thermal springs > Hot...
AACTCCTGCATCCTTTGAATCCAGGCTTGGAGAAGGGTACTACGGTTGACGTTGCGTTCCAGATAGGGCTCCATCTCCAATGTGAGTGCCCAAGCTTCCACCCACTTGGCTTCGTTCGTCGAGTCTTCAGCTGCCGTGAATTGTTGTGCTCTGTCGGCGGTGTCCGAACGGTCAGCTTGCTGCCAAATGTATGCCAATTTTTCTTTGCAGTATTCCACAGCCCATTCAAAAATCAGTCGGGATCGTAGTTTGGCCTCGCCGGGGGAGGGTGCGTTTTCTACGAACTCAATGGCTTTTGGCAGAAAACCGAGCAGTTTTTCCTTGGGGTGGGAAAAGGCTTGGCGGAGAAACTCCCGAATCTCGGCGGTTTCCAGTTGGGAGATTTCGATGGCCCGGGCCAAACTCCCGCCACTTGATGCGGCAACCAGCTGGGCTTGCTCCATGGTAGTAGCATAGCCCATCTCCACCAATTTTCGGGCAATGAATTTTTCGGGAAGGGGCTGAAAATTTACGATCTGACATCGAGAGCGAATGGTTGGAAGCTGCTTTGCGGCAGAAGTACCAATCAAAAAGATAATTGCTCCTGCCGGGGGTTCTTCCAGGGTCTTCAACAAGGCGTTGGCGCTTTCCGGATTCAAGAAGTCTGCGTCGTCCAAAATGAGGACTCTTCGGGTGGCTAAAGCTGGCTTGATGGCCAGAGCCCGCAAGACTCCTCCCTCTCCGCGATCTCCGATGAGAAGTTGCACGGGGAATTCCGACTTCTCCTCCGGTTTGGAGAGCGTGAGCAGATCGGGATGGGTGCCGGCCTCGGCGAGAATACAGTTTCGACAGCGGCAGCAGGGTTGAAGCTTCTCCGCGGGTTGGGCCGAGCAAAAAAGGCTTTTGGCCAAAAGAAACGCAAATCGCCGTTTGCCAATCCCCGGCGGACCGACGAAAAGGTAGGCATGGGCGAGTCGCCCCTGCTTGATGGCCCGCCGGAAACGTTCGACGATGGTGTCATGACCTTCAAGGTCCTGCCAGACCACGCTTTTTCTCTCCCTTCTCTATGTTTTTCTGTGCTCCGGTGCACCTTCGGCCCTGGATCGGCCTCCGCCTTTGCGGGGCTGCCGGGGGAAAATCCCATATCCCGGCGGCTTCTTAGCAAAGAGATGCTTTTCTCCTCCAAGGTCTAGCAAAAATGGTTTTCCTTCTTAGTAATTGATCTGGATTCTTGCGTGAATTCTCTTCCCCGGTGCTTCTGGATTACCTGCTGCGACTAAATCTGCCCAAACCCACCATTCTTGGATGGATGACGTCGATTTAGTCCTACTCGGGAAATGACGTCGATTGGGTCTGTTATCCGGGGAAATCTCGCGGAACTGCATCTCGGTTAGACCGGAGCTTACCTCCCAAGCCGACCTCCCCCTCCGGACATTCAGCTTGATGGAAATTCACGACATGATTGGTTGGTTCCTCTGGGTTAGCTTTGGCGGGGTGGAAAGATTTTCCCGGGAGGCTCTGCCGAAGGCAATTTACGTGCGGAAATCCTTTCGGACATCTTTGCCATGATTAGGTTCAGAATGGTTCTATGGACCGCTTCGGCTGACACGCGGGAATCTACCACCACCATATTGTGGGGATTTTTAGCGGCCTCGGCTAGAAAGCCGTTACGAATCCGACGATGAAATTCCTTATCTCGGGATTCTACGCGGTCTCCCGCGGGGCCTCGCCGGTCAGCAGCTAATTCCTCCGGTAAATCGAGAATGATGGTCAAGTCCGGAAGTAATCCCCGGGTTATAAATTGGCCGATTTCCCATAACCGTCCAACGTCCAACCCGCACCCATATCCTTGATAGACCACGTTCGAAAGTAGGTAACGGTCGCAAATGACGATGGCACCTTGGTCTAAAGCGGGACGAATTGCCTCTTCCACCAGTTGGGCTCGGGCCGCCATATAAAGCAGCATTTCGGCCATGGGGCCGAGAGGAATTTCCGCCCGTCGGAGAAGCAGCTCCCGGAGGGCTTCGCCCAGCGACGTGGATCCAGGGTCCCGAAAGCTAGCCACTCGATATCCCTGGCGACCAAGTGCCTCGGCTAACAGGGCAGCTTGGGTAGTCTTTCCTACGCCATCGGCTCCTTCGATCGAAATAAACATGTGGACCTCGCAAACTCGTATAGTTCAAGTTCAGTTGGGCAAATTCCTCCTCGACCCTCGGGTTCATACACTTACCGGTGGGAAACGTTCAAGCCCGCCGGCTCCCCAAAATCCTTAATGTTCGGCCCGTTTTTCAAAAGTTATGAGATTTGGGGCGGGAATTGAGCTCCCTCGGTAAATTCATCCTGGGTTCGGCTCCGAATGTTCGTCGGGTCATCTCGTAGGCAAAGATTCCGGTGGCCACGCCGAGATTCAGAGAGTCCACTTTATCACTCATCGGGATTGTGAGCTGATAGTCGGCCAAAGCGACAAGCTCTTGGGATAGCCCGAAGAATTCTCCACCTACGACGAGGGCAATTCGCGATGGCCAAGAAAAGCTTTGTAACTTTTGAGCCCCCCGATCCACCACCGCTGCAACTAGGGCGATTCCATAGGGCGTTCGGAGGAGAGACAAATCCCGAAGAAGATCGCGACTTCGGCCAAATTTCGTAAATAGCACCGCCCCCATGGAGACCCGGAGTACTCTTCGCGAGAGAGGATCGCAGGCTTGAGGTCCGAGAATAACTGCATCCAAATCGAAGGCGGCTGTGTTTCGAAAAATCAGGCCGAGGTTCTCCGGCTTCGTAACTTCCGGACAGATCACCATCCGAAGAGGATCTCTTTGCCCCACGGCTTCCATAACTTGCTCGAATGTCGGTTCCGGAGGGCGACGTCCGGCAGCGAGGACTCCTTGGTGATACTTGAATCCCACAATTTGCTCTAGAAGAGCTTGAGCTGTCACGTAAAGCGGCACCTCCGGGGGAACCAACGCCGCGAAGTGACTTGCATAGGATTCTGCCACGAGCAACGATTCCACCGGGTAACTACTTTGCAATAACCGTTCTGTGACGACTTTTCCTTCTGCAAGAAAAATACTTTCGCCCCGGAGGGTTCTTTCCCGGAGATTACGATAGAATGCCACTCGCGGATCGTCTAACGAGGATATCCACTCCATCATTGGCAGGTTTTGTCAACCCGTTGGGATAACTTTTCTGAGCGGTTTGTTACGTCGATAACCCCAGCCAGTTTCTAGCCCGAAATGTAAGGGCAACCGGTGCCTCCTACCGGAGTACCTCCTACTGCCCGGATAGCCTACCGGAAGGGAAAATAGGACCAGGTTGGCCGGTCCACCAACAGGCCATCCAGCGGAATGTCGGTAGTCACCAGTTTTCTAAGTCCCGGACTTTCCTGGCTGCAGTGGGGTAGATTTTGCAATTCCCATGGATCTATTCGGATTTAAGAGTTTGGCAATGTTGGGTGGAGTTTGCTCGGGGTTCTTCGCCCGAAGCGGTTACGGCCTCCTGCAAATCCGGTCGTCAAGGACCATTTGGAGAAGCCGGAGCGTCCTCGCCTGTTTCCGGGTTTCCCTAAATTTTGTCTTTGCCCGGCTCGAGTGGAGGGAGTTTCAATCTTTGCCGCGTGGCCGAGCCGAGGAACTCCCTACTTGAGCTCATTGCTGAAGCTCCTCACTTCTTAAGATCTTAGATTTGTTCGAATTGGGTAACGCTCTCCCTGACCGGGTCGATGCTTTCGGGGTACAAGTTCTCCTGCGATGTTATGGGAATAATCGGTTGCCCTTGATTCGTTCCCCGTGGCAGTGTTTCCTTAAAGAGAAAGCGGACGGGGCTTTCGGGACGAAATTGGCAGATTTCGAACTTCGGGTTGCAAAGCATGGCAGATTCGGAATGGTATTTTAGCGTCGAAGGACAACAGTTTGGTCCGGTTTCTTCCGAGCAACTGCGGGAGATGGCAACAGCAGGCCGCCTGAGGCCCAATGATTTTGTGTGGCGTCCCGGTTTGAAAACCTGGGTTCCTGCCGCCAAAGTTAAAGGACTTTTTCCTACTCCTGGGGCCTCTGGGCAAGCTGGGACCTCTTTGAAAGACCGCCCGAGTGCTGCCTCGACTCGGGAGAAAGCTCCGAAGGCGCCGGCTGGCCTGGAACCATCAACCGGCGGGGAGGCATCAAAGCGAGGGGAGTCTGCCGGGGAGAAACTGGAAGATTTCTTTGCCGCGGAGGCTTTACTGGAGCCTTTGCCATCCGGGGAAGCTGAGATAACACTGGAGCAGCAAGCCGAGGTGATCCCGACGGAAAGAGAGCGGCGGGGTAAGGGCCCGGAAGGAAGCGGGGTATGGGTTTCTGAAGTTTTTCCACAGAAGGCTTCCCTAGGAGGAATTCCTACATCCTTATATCCGCCGGAAATCGTGGGGGTGAAACCCTCCGGGGAGGCCATTTCGGACCACCCGGTCCAGGCCGGCACTGTTGTATTGGGCCCTGCCTTCGCTTGGACGGTACCCTGTTTCCAATGGGTGAATCGGGGGATCCCCACCCTGGTTATGGTTGCCCTTTTTATTGGGGCGGGCTTTGCTGGGCTGCATGCTTTGGTCGGTATTACCAAAGATCCGGAAAGAGCCCTTCTTCCGAACCTAGCTATGGCAGTAGGAGCGGTGGGCATCGGGCTGCTGGCCGTGCCGGCCGCGGGAGCAGTTCGAACGATCTCCACCCTCGGCAGCGGAGTTAACCCGGCTTTGATTCGCCCTTATGTTTTATGGACAGCAGCCGCCGCGGTGTGGCTCCTCGGGTTTGCCCTGTTGCTATGGAACTGCTTCCTGGCGGACCGGCTCTCGGATTGGATCTTCTTGATTGAGGCTTTTTTCTGGTTCGTATTGGGACAATTCTCTGCCATAGGCCTTTTGGCAGCCTCTGCTACTGGTGTGGCAACAGTTCACTCCCCAGGCTCGCGGGAAGGCGAGGGTGCGTCTTTCGGAAATTTCAGCCGATACCTCGGTTGGTCTGCTCGGATCTTGGGGCTCCTCGTTCCCGGATGGTTAGGTGTTCTAGCTCTCTGGGGGGTAGTCCTCACGCTCTACGCCCTGCTCCTGAAGTTGTCCCCGGGAGCGGCACACCTCGGCGATCCTGTCGGAACTTGGGGCATATTTTCAACAGATTATGGAAAAGTTGGCGAAGAACTGAAATCCCAGCCCGTGTGGATTACAGGGACTCTCCACCTGATTTGGGCAGCAATTCTACCGTTTTTATTCTCAATTCTCGTCTGCCTTTGTCGAATGGGATGGGAACTTGGGCGAGCCGAATATGCAAATGCCGTCCAGGATGCCGATCGGCAAGGACTGGGGCCGTTCCCATAACAGGAACCAACGGCCGGGCGGCAAGTCCGGATGGGCTCAAAGGCCTCCACTTTCTATTGCTTTCGGTTGCATTGACCCCTGAGAGGTGGAAGATTTCTAAAGCTTTGCATCCAAAAATCCCGCCCACCACAGCTCGGTTCGAGCGATTCCTAAGGAAGGAGGTAATTGACAAATCCCAGTGGCGGGGAGCGGTTTCCCTATAGGAATCCTAGATTCCCCCGAGGGCCAGATCTGATGAGTAAAGCGGACATCGCGGGTCGGACTCCCATAGGTGCTGCCATCCCTATAAGCGAATCTAAGCCAAATACTTGAACCGGGGAGAATTCATCTTTTTGCGTCTGAGCTTTCTCTATTCGGCACGTGCAGTGCTTTGGGAAGCGGGGCAAGTCCTGCTGGGATGGGATCCGATCATGCCTTGGTCTGGCGATTTGTGCCCAATATTTTTGCCGGCGGGAGCCCTAACGACGGAGTATGGGGCAACTTCGGGGGCCCAAGCCACGTTGTCGAGACGGCTGGGCTCGCGACTTTCCGGGCCGATATCGCGGATGCTGGATTTGGAGCGAAGGGGAACTACGTAGGTTCCCCAGGGGGCTGGAGTGGATGAAATCGCAGGGGAGATAATTCCGCCAATCTGGCCGCTTCCACAGCTTGAAGATAAAGCTTTTCCTGAGCACGGACAGGCTCGGGGCCTGTTTGGACCCGCTCATAAGTTCCGTCGGACAAGAGTCGGTAGGCTTTGACGTTATCGGCAAAATAAGTTTCCAACACGTTGATAAGGCGGCGGCGGAGGTTAGGGTCCGTCACAGGCCAAAGAATCTCGATTCGCCGATCTAAATTTCTCCGCATCCAGTCAGCACTTGCTAGGTAGACTTCCTCATTACCGCGATTGTGGAAATAAAAGATCCTCGCATGTTCGAGATACCGATCCACGATGGAACGAACCTCGATGTTTTCGGATATTCCGGGAATCCCAGGTCGGAGGCAACAAATCCCGCGGACGTTCAGGAGGATCTTCACGCCCACCTGGCTAGCCTGGTAAAGAGCTTGGATGATTTCGGGATCTTCCAAGGCGTTTACTTTGGCCATGATGAGGCCGGGGGAATCAGAGGCCGCTGCCATGGCCTCTCGAACAATCAGTTCCAGGAAACGCCGTTTAAGCTGCCGAGGCTCCACAGTGATCTTGTACCACCGGGTAGGCTCGGAAGAGCCTGTCAACATATTGAATAGGCTCGCCACGTCTGCTGCAAGTTCGCGATCGCAGCTGAGGAATCCAATGTCGGAATAGATTTTGGCAGTTTTCTCGTTGTAATTGCCGGTGGATAGGTGGACATATCTTCGAATGCGGCCAGATTCGCGTCGCACAATGAGCAGGGCTTTTCCATGAATTTTCAAGCCAGCGATTCCGTAGATTACATGGCAACCTGCATCTTCGAGCAAGCGCGCCCAGTGCACATTTAGGGCTTCATCGAATCGGGCTTTGAGCTCTACGATCACGGTGACTTCTTTTCCCCGGGTAGCCGCTTCGGCCAAAGCTTGCACGATGGGTGAGTCGCCACTTGTTCGGTAAAGGGTCTGTTTGATGGCAAGGACATTAGGATCTTCCGCCGCTTGTTGGACAAGCTGAATGATTGGCTCGAAACTCTCGTAGGGGTGAATCAGCAAAATATCCTGCTGGGCAATGGCATTCCAGACGTCGTTAGCTTGCTGAAAGGCTGCCGGCACCTGCGGCGGCCACTCCGGGTAGCGGAGATTATTGAAGCCTACCTTTTGAATCAAACCATGAAAACTACTGGGACGGAGGATTCCCTGGATTTCAAAAGTTTCCGAGGGGTGCAGGTCGAACCAAGTGGCCAGCCAAGTTCGGAGTCGTTCCGGCATGTCCGCCGATACATACAGACATACTGGCTTCCGCCGCCGGCGGGCCAATACAGCCTCTTCTACAGTCTCCAGTAGATCGCGGGCATCTTCGTCTTGGATAGCAACATCCGCATCCCGAATCGCGACAAAAGTGCCTGCTCCCAAGATCTTTTGGCCGGGGACAAGATCCTCGGCAAACTCTAGCACAACATCTTCCAATAAAGCGAAGCGTTGAGTTCGGTCGCCGGGCAATGCTACAAACCGCGGGAATTGCGACGGTATAGGGATGGCAACGATCCGTTCGACATTCGAGTTGCTCTGTGTTCCCGAGGTCCACAGGGCCACGTGCAATTGTTGACCAGCAAGCAGGGGGGGAGGATCGAGCTGCGTAATTGCAAGGGGGGTGAGGGTGGGGAGAAGTTCCGCTGCCCAATAAGAGCGAAGTTCCGACCGGTCGTCGCGTTGCCACCGATTTCGAAAGACAAGTTCCAATCCCTTTCGGGCGAGGGCCTTGAGGACCTCGCGGATTCCCCTTTGCTGCTCGGCAAGCATGCGACGGATTCTGTCTTTGATCCGACCCAGCTGTTCCTCCGGAGTTAGCCCCGCAAGATCCGGCTGACGCACACCTGCTTGAATTTGTTGCTTTAAACCGGCTACACGGATCATCAGGAACTCTTCCAAGTTGGAATCCACAATGGCCAGGAACCGGAGCCGCTCCAACAGAGGAACGTCCGGGCAAAGCCCTTCGCGAAGAACCCGGTCATTGAATTCCAACCAGCTCAGTTCCCGGTTAAAGAAAAGGGGCTCCTGAAACTGGGAGAGGGAAGAATTTTGTACTCCGTTGGAATCGTTCATTTGTTAAACCCATGAAGCGATAAAACAAACCTTACCCAAGTGCAGCAAAACCGAAGGTCATCCTGTGAGGTTCGTTTCTGCAAGCTATCCCGAAACTTTGCTTTTCGATGCCCAGGCCCCCCACCTAGTTCGTGACTGATGTCCCCAGCGATCCTCTCTAGATCGTAATATTTTCGCGGTTGTAGGAGTTTAAAAGGTTATATCGAGCCTGCAAGCCCAACGGCGGTCGGTTCTGTCTCCGAACGTTTTCGCCTTGTTAGAATGGCATTTTAATGGGCATTGGCACGGTTAGGCGGTGTCCGCCGGTGGTATCTTTCTGCCAGGGCCGAAATTTTAAGGCCAGCCGTTGAAAGTAAACGTCCGTTGGGTGGCGAAACAAACTACGCCTCCTCCAGCCGGATTCGAAGTCCGAAAATCTCTTCGAAAAGGCCCGCCTTAAACGCCATGGCTTGCCGTTCGAGAAGCCGATCCACCGGGCTAGGCACGGTTATCACAAGTTCATCGCGAACTCGTTTAATTCCCAGCTGTGTTTCCCGAGGCAGTTGAACTCGCGAGAGAGCATCGGCTATACGCAGAATGGCTGCTAGTTTGTTGACGGTCATGCGAGCCGATTCAGGCAGAGACATATACTCCAAATGGGAAGGTTTTGGGCCACTTCGGCGATGGTACCGTGCCACATGGGCCACAATTTGGGTTTCGAGCCGATTGAGTCCAAAAATCTCCGTGTTCGATATGAGGTAGAAACTGTGCTTGTGATGGGCCTGACTGCTGACAAACCCGCCGATTTCATGGAGGAGAGCCGCCACTTCTAGCAAGAGCCGGTCGCGGTACCCCAGGCGGTGCTCACTTTGAAGTTCTGTGAATATCCGTACACATAGACTTCGCACGATGCGAGCATGTTGCAAGTCGGCTCCGTAGCGGAGGGCAATAGCCTCAGCAGCTCGAAGAACCCCTTCCGCCAAAGATGGGTCTTCCTTGCCCAAAAGTTCGCGGGCGAGATCAAGGATTAGCCCGTCCCGCATGGACACAAAGGACACAAATATTTCGGGACAGCGGACACGATTCAGAAGTTGTTGATACACTAGAAGAGCGGGAACAATGGTTTCCGCTTCTGCCAGGGGCAAGGCATACTCCCGGCTTAGTTGTTCTATGGAAAGCGATTGACATTTTTCCACCAGTCGGCCAAGGCCCTCCGCCGGAACGCAATAAAGCTGACCAAACTCAGTGGGGGAACCCACTTCGCGAGCGGCAAATCGTGCATCTGCTCCCAGGGCTATCATTTTGCGAATACCGGTAAAATCAAGTGTCCCTTCCAAGGCCGCTACAACCTTGGCGATGTACCGTCGCAGGAGGGCCGCAGTATGCATGCTCGGTTCCTCGCTTACGCCCAGCAGCTCCTGCATACGGATCGAACCTAAGCGGGCACTGCGAAAGTTCTGGACAGTCCGGCCTTGCAAAACGGTAAGGAGGGTACTGCCGCCTCCTACCTCCGCCACCAGCAACCGCTCGCCGTGTTGGAAAAAAGTTTCTCCCAGGCTGTGGCAAACTGCCGAGACCATCAGTCGGCTTTCTTCTGCGGTTCCGATAATTTCGACATGGAGGCCGGTGGCCATAGACACCCGATCGAGGAAGGCGTCGGCATTGGTGGCTTCTCGGACAGCACTGGTAGCCACCGCACGTACCCGACGAGCCTGGTAGAGCTCAAGCACCCTTCGAAAATCCCGGAGAATGTTTACTGCGGACCGAAGGCTTTCCGGACTGAGTTTCCCCCGTCGAAAAGTATCGTGTCCGAGCCGCACTCCGCGTTGCAGGTGTTCGAGCATCTCCACTTCGCCACTGGGTAGCACCTGAGCTACGGCCAGCCGGATGGCGTTTGACCCGATGTCGACGGCCGCCAATGTGTTGGGGCTTTGAGCGGCAATGCTAGCTCGTAATGAGTGGGAAGACATTGAGGTAACGAACACAGCTCCTTAAAAAAAGAGTCCGGTGTGATGGGGCCGATCCCTCCTCCCCGCCAGGGCCGAAATGAAGGAACCTCCAGCGGACCTGCCAAAGGAAAACCAAACATGATCTTATTTTCTTAAAACTAAAAGAGGCGACCAGGAACAAAAACAGGGGCTTTTAAGGTTCCTAACGTTTGCAAGGGTCGAAAGATCGGCCCGTAACCTTATTCCTGCATGCTCCGGTGTCAAAATAGTGCCGATTTGATTTGCCCCGGTAAAACTTCCTTCCAACATCCGCGTCTTTCTTGCTCGAGAATTTCTTGGGCCACACTTTTCGGGATCATCCTCCTGTAGGGCTGGTTACCGCGAAGTCGGGGTTTTTGATTGGCTCGCTTGGATAGTACGAGGTCTTTCCCATTGTTTCCGGAGGTCCTTTGGAGGGACCCCAGGTACCATTATTCATTATCGCCCATGCGGGGGGTAGGACATCAACGCCAATGTCGGTCGTTACCCCGGCGGAGATCTCCGGGTATCGCCAAGCTACGAGAGCTGTTTGCCACAGAGTACCGAACCCCCTAGTTTTTCGCTTTAATCTTACAACCCCCTCCAAGTGGTGTCTCCAGCTTTTATGTTAAGGTATTTGACCGCTCAGATGGGCCGAAGCCAATTCCGGTGAGGCCTGGAGCTTGGAGAGAACAGCTCAGCCCCTTTCGGCCGGCAGTTATGGAAAGGAGAGGGGTATTCGTCTCCGAGACCTTTCCGCAGGTGGTTCCAACCTCTCGAAAACAGCTGCCCCAAACCTAAGACGGCGAGCAATCCCGGGACGCTTGGTGTCTTTTATTCCTCTTCACCGTCCGGAGTTGTCCGAATTCGGCGGCCGCCAGTATCGACCCGGCGGTAACCTCGCGGCTCTTCTGATTTTCCGTGTTAATAAACTCGACTCCACGGCATGGCCCGCACAAGTTCAGTGAAGGGTATGTTCCACCGCTTTGTAATGGGTGGCCCTGTAAAGGTCGGCCCTTTTTTGCGGTCAGAATGTTTCCGATTTTGGCAAGCAAAACTCCTATCTTGATGGGCTCGGTCAGGCCTATCTTAGTGGGCTCGGTCAGCAAAATCGGCTACAATGATGCCGTAAAGTTTTATGGAGCAATCCGAAATGTCCTCCGGTGGAGGAAGACTGGGGAACTTGTTTGGGATCAAAAGTAGGAATAATCCGTGATAGAAGGAACCCCAAAAATGACCGGTGTAGATGAGGGTGGGCGGTGTGCGCGCGTGCTTGATTGGGGTGGATCCTCTCCCGGGAATTTCCTGAGGGATAAGAAAAACTTTGCCGCTGGTGTCCTGTCGATTTGGAGCCGCTTAAGCTGGGGTCAGCTTTTCCTGGGGGCGATGATGTCTTTCGTCGTGGGTATACCCGGCTCGGGTTCTGGCAGCCCCCAATCCCAGCTGCAGGCCCAAGAAATCCCTACCGAGGCCATTCTAGCTGTGCTCGAGCGGGCTACCGTAAGCGGGGAGCTCCGGTTGGCCGAAGTCCAGCGGGAGTGCGAATCGCGAATTGCCACTCTGGAAGCCTTCCAAAGTCGGGAAAAGTGGGAGCGATATGCCGCTCAACTTCGCCAAAAGATCTTGGAAGAGATCGTTTTTCGCGGTACCCCTCCGGAGTGGCGGAATCACCGTGTGCGTGTGGAATGGTTTGAGGAGATCCCGGCAGGGGAAGGATACCGAATTCGAAAGCTGCGTTACGAAGCCCTTCCTGGGTTGTGGATTCCGGCTCTGCTTTATTCGCCCGTACAGCTGATAGGAAGGGTTCCGGCTGTTCTCAACGTCAATGGTCACACCCCGCTGGGTAAACAATATCCTCCGAAGCAGCTTCGATGCATTCATATGGCTAAGCAGGGGGTAATCGCTCTGAATATCGAATGGGTAGGGATGGGCCAGCTCCACAGCCCTGGATATCACCATGGGCGGATGAATCAGCTGGACCTTTGCGGGGTGAGCGGCTTGGCGGTGTTCTATCTGAACATGAAAGCCGGGCTAGACGTCCTCCTAAGTTTGGAGACGGTGGACCCCAATCGCGTGGCGATGACCGGGCTTTCCGGGGGTGGTTGGCAGACCATTTTTCTCAGTGCCCTGGACACCAGGGTAAAACTCAGCTGTCCGGTGGCGGGTTATTCGAGCTTTCGGACACGAGTCCGGCATGCCAAGGATTTGGGCGATTCCGAGCAAACCCCCACAGATTTTGCCGCTTTAGCGGACTACACCCATCTGACGGCTCTCCTTGCCCCACGGCCGGCCCTCCTCACCTACAACGCGAAGGATGAATGCTGTTTCGAAGCTGGCTACGCCTTGGAGCCGCTCGTGCAGGCCGCCCAACCAATTTATGACCTTTATGGCCGTTCGGCGGCATTCCGCACACACATCAATTATGAACCGGGAACCCACAACTACGATCTGGACAATCGGCAAGCGTTCTACCGAATGTTGGGCGATTTCTTTTTCGGCAGACAAGAAGTTTTCGAGGTTTCCGAAGTACCTGCGGAATCGGAGCTGAAGTCATCCGAAGAGTTATCGGTGCCGTTGCCCGAGAGGAATCATGATTTCAACAGTTTGGCCCTCGAATTTGCCAAAGATTTGCCGGCTGGGGTGGAAGTACCTCGGGAGCCGGAGGCTTTTAGAAAATGGCAGGAGGACCATCGGCAACAGGTCAGAGCGACCATCCGGTTCGAGTCCTACGACGTCCGGGCATACCAGGTAGGCGAAGAGGATATTCCCATGGCGACTGTCCGCCAATGGCGATTGGAGTTGGGAGGCAAATGGACCCTGCCGGCAGCGGAATTCATTCCCAAGACTCGTGGGGACTCTGAGACGTGTGGGCAGAGCGGGAAAGTTCGAGGGGTGATTGTACTTCGAGAAAACGACACCGCTATGGCTCAGGCTGTCGGCCAACACCTAGTTCGAGGAACACCGGTTCTTGCCCTTAGGCCGATCGGCTGGGGGCCGCGACAAGTCTACTTCCTTTGGCATTTGTTCCTGGCCAGTGTCGGACATCGCACGCTGGGTTTGCAAGCCTCCGAGGTGGTGGCTGCTGCAAAATGGTGGAGTGACTCCGGGAAAATCCCTGAAATCGAGATAGATGCCGAAGGAAGAACCCTCTCTTTGATGGCACTTTTGGCGGCGGTAGTGGAGCCCGACGTTATTGCCTCGTTGTATCTGCGGCAACCGATGTCCTCGTTAAAGCAAGTCATTGAAGAGAATTGGTCTGTAGATCAACATCCGGAGGTTTTTTGCTTCGGTCTCTTAAAGGTGACCGATGTACCGATTCTCATCACGGCAATAGCCCCACGGAAGATTCGGATCCAGAGTGCTGAAGATCGTCTCCGCCAAGCGGTCATGCTGGGAGGAGAGAGGGATCACGTGGTATTCGATTAGTGGCTCCGAAGGGTTTTAGTTGGGGGCCTTGTCCGTCTGTCCTGCTGGTCGAAGGGAACTCTGACAACAACGGGGATAAGCGAAGCGGGGGATAAATGATTTGATGACAGGGCATCCCGAAATTCGATTTTTCACCGGACACACACCCGACCGGCGGCCACCGACTCCCAAAAGCCTCTTAAGCCCGCACTTGGATACAAAAAAACGGGAAGGCCTTGCAGCCGCCGCTTCCATCGGAGTTCGGAAGACCATCCCGAGTTTCGTTAGGTAAGGGGTTTGGAAGGGTTCTCAGAGCAATAGGCACCCCCTTGCCCTAATTCCAAGGATCTTTTTACCCTTGGCTTACACGGAGTTTGTCTGCGTGAGGTTACAGGGAGTTTTTCTGCCGGGTGCCAGAGCTACTAGCACCGTCTGGAATAATTCAAACGGATTCGGACTGGTCGGCCTCAAACGAAAAAAGCGGCGAGCTTTTTGATTGCTCACCGCTTCCGAGGGCCACGAGTCCTATTTTTTTTCGGTTTTTAATACAAGTCCTATTTTGTCGGTTTCTAACAAACTTGTAATAAACTTGCAGCCGAAAAGGTACCGGCCTTCGTTGTCCCCTAAGGATTTATACAATCTACGTTCCGGCAACGGTGGATTGTCATACTAGCCGCTACACCCGCCGCTTTACTCCAAAAGCACTCTAAAAACTGCTAGCGAACTCCTTTTGCGATGCGGGCCCCCTCAATCACCGCAGGCTAGCGGCTTGGTAATCAGAGCTCTGCTCGCTTTGTTTCACGCGTTTTTCGGCAACACTAACGAGTTGCATGGCGGCCTGGATCTCTGCGGGGGAATAGAGCGGGGTACGTACGCCGCTCACGTGCCGGTAACTCTGGGAGGCCAACTCTTCCCAGCTTATGCCGTTGGCCACATGCCAGGCAGCCAGCTGAGCAATCCGTTGCGGTACCGCCCCGGCAGCCAAGGCCCTCACAATTTCATGAACAACCTTGTTATCAGTATGTTCCTCGATCTTTTTGATCTGATAGGGGATCTGCGGCCGAGGGTCAGGTTTGCCGTAATCCAGACAAACGGTAGGGAGCTTAAAAGTGGCTACCTTTTGTGGGGGGATGTTCCAGCCCATGCCTCCCAAGCCTCCGATGCCGCCGAAGCCTCCCATGCCGCCGAAGCCTCCGCCCCAGCCGCCACCGAACGCTTGCGCACCCCCCCATCCCCCTCCACCATAACCTCCACCCCGGCGTCCAAATCCGCCATCCCCTGCTACTCCTCCCTCAAATTGAGCGAGCACGGGAACACCAACGAAAGCAGAGGGAAGCTTTACCCGCAGAGGTTTATCGGTCTTATTTTCCACCATTACTGTGCATTCTTTAGAATCCTTTGGGATTAGCCGCACCTGAACTTGACCAGCCTCCAAAGCCGAAAACAAATCCACCTCTTCCCCAGGAGTGTTTTTCGGAGGCTTTTTCCCTTCAGCCCCTACTCCGTGCGTTGCCAGGGCTCCAAGCCCGATTGCCACTAATGCCACCAAAGCCCACCGAAAAACCAATGGTGCTCTCATGAGCATGACCCTCCGCCTGATCTTCAAAGGCTATTTACAACCCGAAGTTTCCCGACTGGTGAATAATAGCTTCCGAATCCATTGTCCCTGGTACAAACTCCGAACCCTTATCCCTTTGATGTACCCTACGGGCGAGCTAACCGCTCTATTGCACGTGGGACATAATGGCCGCCCAAACTTCGATTGTACCTGCAACCTCGCTCCGGTGTAGTCTTCCCTCACGGCCACTCGACTCCCCGAAGAGGTGGCCCGGTGCACGTCCCGGCCGTCCTGCGAAAATTAGAATGCTCCTCTTTCGGCAGCAGCCCCTCTCCTACCCCGCAGGGGCCTTTCACGGGAGCCACTGCACTCCTGGGGAAACGGGTTCTCCCTCTCATATTTCAGCCTAATCCCCGTATGAGTAAATTCCAAGCAAAAAGCTGCTTCCGTCTAAAGCAGGAACTCTGATCCGGGAGCAGGCAGGGTGACCTAACACCGCACATGACTCGTTTTTCAAAGTCGTTTGCCATTGCCGCTTATTGTTTTCCGAACAATTGCCGCTTAATGTTTTTCGAATTGTTCTCTGGGGGTTGGTTAGGGACTACGTACGGTCTGTTTTTGCATGGTCAGGTTAACCCCCACTACTGACGAGGATCCTGGCCGAAGTTATCATCCGGGGCTATCCTACCCTGAAAGCTGCCGGCTCACCTTATAAGCGACCAAACCTTTTAGTAAGCGGAATAGGGACTGGCACGTGAAATCGGCCTGGGATGTTGCGAGTCCAGCTGATGTTTGCCATCGGATGGTATCCCCACCTTCTTAGGATATCGGACACGCCTGGTAGGGGGCAACATATCTGTCCGGAAAAAAGGTTCTTCTTTTGCCAAAGTTGGTGGGGGACCGGTTTGGCTGGAAAGGCTTTCAGACACCGAGCCAGGCAGGCGAGAATCGCAAGCTTCATGGGAATACTTGATAATCATTAGGATATTTGTGGGGTTAAGTGTGTTCGGTATTTGAGGGAATTTCCGAATATGAAAAGGGGCTAATTCAGAAAGGGAGTAAGTCAAAACTACAAAATCCGGGTTCATAAGAGCTTAGAGAATCTACTAATTGGGCCGTGGCTTTTGGGTCCATAAATTTTCACACTCGCCTGACCATCGGGTGAGCACCTGTCCTGGGGCCCTACCGCCAACAAATTCCGGCAGATGGCTTCTCTCGGGGTTGTGCTGACCTGGTAAGACCGGAGTAGTTCGAATTGAATATTGACCGGAGCCTACTTCTCCGGATACAACCTGGTTCGATATACCGAAAGCCGTGGGAGCGTTTTGTTAAAGGCTTTCCGAAGCCGACTATACGGTACCGAGCATGGTCCTTTTTCTGTAAATTGTGCTGGCACCATAGCTCCTACCGAGGGCCAACCGGATAGGCTGAGGCCCGAAATCGCTCAGAGTAGGGACCTTTGGGGGGACTGCTGGGAACAACGATCCCTCGAAGGGTTACTTTTCCCTTATGGCTCATCCCGAAAAGCCTGCGATCTCTGCTGCTGGATCTTAATTAAGAACGTTAACTTAGTTGCCATTGCCGTGTGTTATCAGCTCTCAGGGATTTGGGAGATATCGGGCAGTCGGGTTTAGTTGCTTAGGTCACCCATGGGGGAATGGGAAAAGGACAACGGTCAGCAGCCCGAACGAAGCTCCGTGCCGGCAAAGTCTCCTGAGCTCCGGGACTACCAAGGTTGCACGACTTACTCCCCGAGGGTAAGGCGAATTTGACGAGCTTGCCCCGATTGGGAACCCGGACCTTGGCATTTCGAAGGGAGTCTCACCACCCTGGAGTTCACGGGTTTTAGGGTGGGGGCTTTCGGAAAACAAGAGCCGACTCTGTCAAAGTGGAAGGTGTTGGCCCCGGACATGCACCGTTGGAAAGATGGAAGAACTCCTCCGAAGAAAGGAAAGCCGGCCCTTTGGGTCGGATTCGGGTCCGGGTCCCGGCCTATCCCCGCGGCCACCGTATTGCTATGTATAGTAATGTGCATGCGATCAGGTTATATAGGAGCCCAGAGGGTCTATTTGCCCTCCACTGGAACGGCGACCTCTGGGCCGGCATTTCAAAACTCGGGCCCGTCTGTGGGATCCAGAGGGGTTGGAGCTCCGACGACTGCTGTGCCGATGGGATCTATCGGCGGAGCGGGTTCCCCGGGTAATGGCCTGGGAGCAACTGGCACCTCAGTGGGGACCACTCTCGGTTCCAGCTCTCGACTTCCGCCCGATCCCTCGATTGCCCCTTTCCCTTCCCAAAGGGGGAGCTACTCGCAGCCTGGGGCCACTGGAGGGGGGCAATTCCGCGGAGTTTCGCAGGGTTTTGAGCCGAAAGATTCGTTCAGTGCTTCTCCCAGCAACCCCTTGCCGGGCACATCCTTTGCTAACAATGTGCCAGCGGCAAGTTCGGGTCCCGCTGGTACTGATGTCCCGCCCAACTGGGATCCTTTCGCACCTCCCGGTAGTCTCCCTCCGCCGGGGCTGTCAAGCCAACCTTCGGCAGGGATTTTTCCTGCCATCGGAGAAACGTGGAACCAAGCTCGGCGGTTCCTCGAGGTGGTCTCTGTAGATGCCGTTTGGATGCCGGGAGATGGGGCCAAGGAGCTCGGCCTGACAGATATCGAGCTTACTGCCTCCTTCAGTATACCCCTGCGGGATTTACGCTGGCCGGTCCTCGTTACTCCGGGTTTTGCCTTCCAATTTTGGAATGGTCCGGAGGGACCGCCGTATGAATTGCCTCCTCGAACTTATGAAGCCTTCTTAGACGCACAATGGCATCCTCAGTTGAGCGAAATCGTGGGGGCAGAACTTGGGGTTCGCGTGGGTGTGTACTCCGATTTTGAAGAGTGGGTGGAAGAATGCCTTCGGATCCAAGGTCGCGGGTTGGGAGTGATCACTCTCTCCCCGGATTTAAAGCTAAAGTTAGGAGCGTGGTACTTAGATCGCAACCGCATTAACCTCCTGCCTGCAGGGGGCTTAGTTTGGACCCCCACCTCGGATGCCCGGATTGAGGCGGTCTTCCCTAACCCCCGAATAGCATTGCGATTGCCCGGATATAGTACAGTAGAGTGGTGGTTTTATTTCCGCGGGGAATATGGCGGAGATGCTTGGACCGTTGATCTAGACACACCCGGCTATGGGCCTCACCCTTACGAGATTGACTATAACGACATCCGAATTGGACTAGGGGTAGAGTTTACCACCGTTCGGCAATTGAGGGGACTGCTAGAGATTGGGGGGGCAGTCGGCCGGGAGGTGCTTTATATAGAACCGATTGGGCAACCACCGATTCCTACATTTCGGCCCTCTTCGACGGTTTTCTTCCGCGGTGCTGTAGCATATTGATAAACCGCCTGGGTAAAACTCGTAGCCAGGCGGAAAACCTCGGGGTTACCCCTGATTTCAAACATGAAAATTAGTACATGTACTCGGGCACGTGCTTCGCCGGGCGTACTGGAAAAGTTGTGAAGATCCCGGGAATATCGGGTTCCGGTTTGTGGGTATGGCCTTCGGCTATAAATTATTTCTTGCCAATATTTTGCTTTTGGATGGGATGTATACATGCCCAGTATCCGGGAGCATTGCCCCCCGCAGAGCCGGAAACCATCATCTTGGGGCCAAGCGAACCCCTTGTCTATTTTGATTCCCAGGCCAACGGAGGGCCTAGTAGTGAAAGAGGGGAACCGAAGATATCCACGCTATTGGTCCAGCCGGTGAGACCAGGTGTATTTCAACGGTTTATCTGGCACCAATCCTGGTTGGCTCCGGGCGGAGAGGAGGAGTTCGGTTTTTTTCAGTCCGAAGTGAAGTCCGTCTGGGGCCTTCCTTTTCCCACCATTGAAAGTCCCCTTGTGCTGACGCCTGGCCTTGGGGTTTATTGGCTTGAAGGCCCGGAGATTGCGGAGCTTCCGCCACGTCTTTTGGATCTGTATCTTCAGGCCCGCTGGCTTCCGACAATTGCATCTCGATGGAAACTGGATCTGGCGGTTACCCCGGGATTCTACGGAGATTTCGAATTTTGCGACTTTTCCACCTTTCGGCTGGGAAGTCATGCCGTGGCGGTTTTCCAATGGTCCCCAGTTCTCATGTTGAGTGCAGGGATCGCCTACTTGGATCGGGAGGATGTGAAACTTGTGCCGGTGGCCGGCCTGGTTTGGCAGGTCCATGAGGATTGGGTATTGGAACTTCTTCTTCCTCGTCCCCGGGTGGCCAGACGGGTGGATTGGTGGTGGCTGAAGCGGCCCCATGCAGAAAATTGGCTATACGTTGGGGGTGAATTTGGTGGTGGTACCTGGTCGGTGGAGCTAACGGGCAGCATTCACGATGTGGTCACTTACCGAGATTTCCGGTTACTTGTGGGGATTGAGCAGCGAGCTCCGCTTCGTCTTTCGTGGCGAGCTGAGGCAGGCTACGTCTTTGGCAGAAAACTCAGTTACGAAAATCTTTCCACTCGGATCCATCCTGACGACTCGGTGGTCCTTCGTTTCAGCCTGACTTATTGACCCCCGCTTTCCCCGTTCCCTCCCGCCTACATTTCCGTTGGCACAACTAAGACAGCAACAGACTGGCTGAACCTTAGGGATTCTATGCCTCTCCGGTCTCCATGGATCGATAACTTCGGTGAAGTATGCCGGCCAATGCTTCCCAGCTTTCCGGCACAACCTGTCGCAAAGTAGACTCCCGGCATCTTTCCGGCGATAATACGGCAGTAGAATTGTGTGAGGTCGTTGATGGAGTTAACCGGAGGCGGCAGGTTGGTGAATTGCCAGCCTTTCGATGGTTTGACAAAAGGAGCGGCTGATGGGTTCCTAAATGGGCACTGAGCTTGAGTATTGGTTCGCTGGCGGAAAGGCTCGAAAATGGCTGCAAAGTAGTTGTTTCCAGTTATGTGTACGCTTTTCGCTCGCTGAAAGTGCCATGCGGTTGACCACCGGATCATTTTCATAGGTGTGGTCCCCGAAATGTTTTTCCGGTGGTGTTGCTGCCGGAGCATTATTCCCTTCTTAGTGGAGAGGAAAAACCGAGTTTATTGGAGACAGCTTTCCTCGATCGTTTTCGACACATCGGGAAGCTCGGAAGTTAAGAGAGACTTTGTTTCAGGAGGTTGTCCCCATGATGTTGGTAAGACGGCTGGGCGAAGGTGTTGTGGTGGCGGTAATAGTTTGGGCCGTTTTTTGCGAAATAGGACGCTGCTGGGCAGGGGATGGAAGTCCCCAAGGGGGTGCCGCCCGCGATATCTCTTACGAAGAGTTGCACGATCGGATCTATGGGGGCTGGCTTGGAATGTTAATTGGCGGGTTGGAAGGGCTTCCTCATGAGTTCAAGTACAGGGAGAAACCCCGAGAGGAACTCCCGGAATTTACATTCCTTGCCAAAGGAGCTCGTAGCGACGACGACAACGACGTGGAGTGGACCCATCTGTGGTTTATGCACCAGGAAGGATTCCTGCTTTTACCTTACCCGCGACTTGCGGAAATTTGGAAAGCTAATATGAATCAGGGGATATGGCGGGCGAATAAAGAGGCTCGCGAGCTGATGGAGCAAGGGGTAATCCCCCCGGAAACGGGCAGCTACCGGCGAAACCGTCATGCTTGGTATAACCTTTCCGGGCAATTTGCGACGGAATCCTACGGACTGATTGCTCCGGGCATGCCCCGGAAGGCCGCCGAAATTGCTCTTCATTATGCTCGGATTGCTGTCTCGGGGGAGCCGCTGCAGGCGGCTCAGTATTGGCCTAGCGTGGTGAGTTTGAGTTTCTTCCATGAAGGAAGCATGGAAGCTCTGTTGAAGAAAGGCTTGGCGGCGATAGATCGAAAGAGTGCTCTCGCCGAGGCAATCCAGCACGCTTGTGAGGCATTTCACCGATGTGGCTCGGACTGGAAGGCCGCTCGCCAAGTAATCCACGAAGAGTGGTTAGTGCGGCGGAAGTGGAACGATAATTCGACGCCCGTCAATGGGGCTCTGGTGTGTCTGGCCCTGCTTTATGGAGGCGGGGACTTTTACAGGACTATGCAGTATGCGATGGCCTTGGGGCATGATGCCGATTGCAATGCAGCGACCGCAGGGTGTGTGGTGGGCGTGATTCACGGGCTGTCCAAGATTCGGGATTTACCTCAGTATCAGGTTGTGGACCGCTATGTGAACCGAACTCGCCCCCAGCTGCCGGCTGAAATGTCCATTACCGATCAGGTAGAAGTTCTTTGCCGCTTGGCCCTCCGCTGTGTTCGGGAAAGTGGTGGCCAGGTAATCGAAGAGAATAACGTGCCGGTTCGCGTGATCATTCCCGTGCAGGAGCCGGAGGTGCTCGAGTTTCTTCCTGCCGATGCTCCTTGTCCTCAGCGAGTTGGAAACTCTAGAAGATAACCGCTAAGATCATCTATACCACCGGCCCCAGCTCCCCTGAGTGGAGAACGGTAGGCCTCTTCGATGGTGATAACGCCCTACCGGCGGATTTGGTTGGCACTTGGGTGCTGCAAAGCCTGGCAGCCCGGGCTAGTCACCTGGGTTTCTGCTGTGGCAAGAGTGATCGCCAGGACCATCCAAGGTTCGATGCTTAACGTGCGAATGGGTGATGGTCGAATGGTTTCTTCCCGAAAGCAAATAGGTTTTTAGGAATTCGAACCCAGTTTGGGGGCGTTCGAGCTAGCCAAAGATTGCAAACTACTAGTCACCCGGCGGTGTGAGAAGGGGAGCCAGCTTCTTCGGAGATCTGAGTGGGAATTGCTGGAGATTCTGGCGGCTCCCTGTAAAGGGGAGCTCCTTGCGGTGGGGGTGATGCCCCGACTTCACCGGTGGAAGATCCAGAAAGCATTTGCGGGCGGAGAGTTTCTCCAAGGTTTACTCGCCAACGGCGTCCTTCAGCCTCGACTTCGGCGGAGCGGAGCTCCAGACGACGGAGCCGACCCCGAAGGAGCCCGATCTGGAATTCAGCCCCTTCGCGAAGGACATAAAGTCGGCCTTCTGTACGACTGAGTACCCATGCCTCCAGCTGACCTGGTGGCCCCACGATCCCTGTTAAAAACGCAAACCGGCTTGGATCAAAAGGAGGTGGCGGTGGTGGGGAAGGTGGGGGAGGAGGAGTGCTCACCACCGGCGGGCGGCGTTCAGGGGCCGGTTGCGGGGAATAAGGGCCAAACAAATTTCGCTGGGCCAGAGTTCTTGTATACACATGAACATCGCCCGCGGCAAGGTTCTTGGGAGGCCGATTTGGTAAAGAATCGCGATTTAAAGAATCCCCGAGTGAGATCGCCTCTACACTTATGTTGATCTCAATCAATTGAGACTTTTCCTTTGGCTGGAGGGCAAGTAAGCGAACGCGGTGGAAGAAGTCTGTACTATAGAATTTGTACAAAAATCTAGCAATGCCCTCCCAGTTTGCGTCGGCCTTCAGGGTGAAACGAAGGCTCTGGTAAGCACCGACGGCTCGCGACTCTCCAATCTCAAGAGACGTGTTTTGCCAGCCTGCCTCCTTGGCTGTTTCGAGAAGCCAATTTCCGTAAAGGGACCGCGCCAACCCCGTATTGCTTGGTAAAGACCTCGCTTTGAATTCTTCCAACTGGGCCTCCAGCTTTTTCACGCGTGCAAGCCGACCTTCCAGTCTTTCCACCTGTTGGTGGAGATTGTTGCGAAGTTGCCGGAGCTGACGGCCCATCCCAAAAAGTTCCGATACTGCCACCCGGGCCGCCAAAATGGCAAGCAGCACGCCAGTGATTGCCGCTAGGATAATTTCCCGCCGGTTCAGGCCCATCATCATTGTCCCATCGGCGTTCTTGGGATTGCCCGAGACCCACGTGCGGCAGGAACTCGTGCCGCTGAGGTTTGCGAGGGTTTTTCCGCCGGTCTTTCGATTCGAATGCCCGAACGAAACTCGTAACGATAATATTGGGGATTCGGAAGCTCACTTTTACTCTTTCCGAGAACACTGCGGTTTTCGCCTTGAAGCCGCAGCTCTGCTTGTCCGATGGCTTCCAACGAGCGCGCAAGTCCGTCGAATTCGATTTGGCTGGCTTCGGTCCCCAAGGTGCACCGAACTTGCCGAAGCATTATCTCTTGAGCCGGCGGAAGGTTGACGGCTAAACGATACAACTCTTCCAGCCAGTTAACGGACTGACTTTCCCACCGGGCTAACTCGGAGACAACACTTTCTGGCCCAGCAGTTTGCCGCTCGCGCGCCTCCAGGGTTTTCAGCCGATCCTGAAGTTGCCGGATCTCTTCACGAAGGGTGAGATCATGCCAGTATCCCCAGATGATGACTCCCCCCAGGATAAGGGCAGCTACTGTGATGGCTGCCAAGATCTGTGGCCTGCGGCTTGGTGGTGCTGGCCGTTTGCGAGGATGGAGAAAGTCCACCGCTGAAGGTAGCCTCTCCGCATACTCCTCCAAGGCCCCAAACAGTGGGAAAAACTGGGCGAGCTGGTCGGCTCCCACAGTTTGAATGGCCGCGGAAAGCGGTGGCCAGGGGGTTAGATCCCAAAGTGTCACCTGTTGCCGTAACTCTTGACGGAGTCGCTCCATGAGGGCAGATAGTTTTGGGCCAGCACCGCAGAGCACCACCGTCTCCACACGGCGGGCACCCAACAACCCCTGGGCAGCTGCAATGGTTCGGCGGATTTGCCCGACGAGGTCGTCAACGGCCTGGTCATCCTCCAAGGGATCTCCATGCAGGCGGGTACACCTACTGAGAAGTATTCGCTTGTCCAGAAATACGGTGAGGTCCGCTTCATCAGAAAAGAGGCCCACCAGCAATTCTGCCCCCGTAGTGGCACCCCCTTGGTGCCGGAGGAACATGGAAGCCGCGGCAAAGGGCCGAATCCCTACACGTGCCAAGCGTAAGTGGCAACGACTGCAAACCCCTTGAATCCGTTCCAGCAGCCGCGGGGGTATAGCTACCGCCAACACATTCCGCGGCTGGGTGGGGTCGCTCTCTAACGGGTAAAAGTCAAGAGGCCAGCTTTCCTCCAGGGAGGTGAATTCTCGGGAGGCCTGGAAGCGAACCATGTCCGGCAATTCTTCATCCGGTGCAGGGGGCAGGGTCAGCTGGCGAAGCTCCACATGAGCCCGGCTGACAAGTACCACCACCTCGCACCGGGGCAGGGACAGTCCGGAGAGGAGCTCTTGCACACCTTCGGCCAATGCGGCGGACAGGGGTGTCTCCGGCAGATCCCGCTCCTCCACAGGAGTAGGTAAGTTAAAGCTCCAAATCCGCTCCACAGACCAGCCGCGTGAGGAGATCCGAGCCAGGACCACCCGCAATTGTTCCGAATTCCATTCAAAAGCTACTACTCGCCGCACTACCATGGGAAACTCGTGTCCCGTCTCATGGGGGGAACTACCGCTCTAATCCACCGCCTGTTTCTTCCCCAAATGCACTCTTATCGAACAACCTTTCAGGCACCGTCCGCAGTTCCGACCTCCCTAAAACCCTAGACGGATATTACTTCTATCCGCCTAGAAGCAAGATACTTCTATCCGCCTAGAAGGAAGAGACTTCCACACTATGTGCAGACATAACTGAGCTACAGCTTTCGGAATTAAAAGTCATCGCCAGAGTTAGACGTCCCCGCTTTTCCCAATTTCCGCGTTGGTTTTACCGATTACCCCTAGCAACTCTAAACCCCTGGGGGATGGGAGCTGAATTTGGAGGTTTTCCCCCTTCCAATCGTCCGTTTACCTTTTACCTTCTTGTTTATTATTTCTTTCCCAACCCCAGGTGTCGAACGAATACCATTGGGAACCCGGATCTACCGGGCCTTTTTTCGGCCTAAGGTCTCCGGGGCTTTTGGACAGTTTTTCTTGGAGCTTTCCCACCGTTTTGGGAGGTTCTGAGGGCTCCTGTTCTGCCAGTGGATTGCCCTCCTGGGCCACTAGGGGCCCATCGCCTGAAAGCTCGAGTTATCGCGTTCCCACCCTACACCTAAGCGGGTCAAGTCCCGCCAAAACACAAGCCGGGGTGGCAATTTACTTGCATCCAAGATGGCTTCGATTCGGGAGAAAGGACCACCTCCGTCGAAATATCCCACAACTTGTATTCGGTACACACATCCGCGGGCACAAATGAAGGGCATTAAGGATTTCATTTCCTCTAGGGTCACTATGCCCTCCTGCAGGATCCATGTTTCGTACTGAAAGTAGGGGTCCGCCTGGAGAGGATCCTGGGGACGACGGGCAAGGATTTCTTCCACGATTTCCTCGGTCATCCCCGGAATCCGGCGGAGCACCGCGCGCGGGGCCAGATTGATGTTAATGCGACCGAATATGACAGGGCTTTCCACAGCAGTGAGGTTTTCCATTAAGAGCGGTAGGTGCACGGCGAGCGAGGCTGGATCCCCTTGGCACGGGGAGAGGAGGATTTTGGTCTCTTCCTCATCGGTATAGCGTACACGGACCCGGGATCCTATAAGATCCAAAATGGTCGAGATGCGGGTTCGGGCCGGTTGGGCCAAGTCCAATTCCCCGCTCGGTTCGCTCTCGATTTCTTCCTCAGAATTGTTCTCGTTACTCGATCTGCCTTGAGAATTCTGAGCGGATCCCCCGGTTCGACTCCTACTAGAATCATCTCCCTGCTCTTGTTGGCGGTAAGCGACGATGAAGGTAGCCCAATGGGTTCCTAGCAATTCCTCGAGTTCCGTGTACAGAGATTCAAGATCATCTTTATTCACGTAAATTTTGGGACTCCCATCGGAGCGAAGATTAAGCTCCATACTCCAGAGAGTCAAATAGGTAGCCCAACCGACTTGTCCCTCTTCGTCAAGGAGGCCGACTTCTCCCGGAAGGTTTGCAGAGGTGTCTTCCGAATCGACAACACCATTGCGGTTTACATCCACTCCAAAGAGCAAGCTGGGGGTTACTCCCCGAACAAGGAGCAGTTCTTCGATGGTCTCGAGTGGGCCATTCTTGGGCTGATAGGGAGGGTCCAGAGTGAGATAGTATTCGGCCTCGCAGCCAAATTCCCGAGGTTCGTCGTCTTCGTCCATCCAATCCAAAATGGCATCGGCGACATCTTCGGTCATTCCTGGTAGGGCCATAAGGAGCTCGCGGCCAGCACCGGGAATTTGTTTGTCTACAACCAGCACGGCATTAAGATTAAGTCGGGCGGATTCGTCCTGTATGCCAAAACGGATGCCGGAATAATACCCATCCCGCAAATTTGGAGCGATCAAGGTGAAACGCCCTCGTCGTCGGGGGTCCACATCATCGATCACTAGCCGCTCGCACCAGATCGCAGGATTGTCGTACCACCCGCCAGCCTGTGCTTGAGTCTCCAGATCTAAAGAGAGGAACATCCGAACGGCATCGATTCCCGAAAACGATAGTTCGCGTGCCTGAGCCTTTCGAAGCGAGGTTTGAGCCGCCTCGTACTCCACGAACATGAGCTCGGAGTATGTCAGTGCCACCAGGCTTAAAACCGGTACCACCGCCAATACCAGTACAAGCACCATGCCCCGCCAACGTCCGGAGGGAGAACGTTTTTTCTCTTTTGAGATATTTGGTTGCGATTGTTGGCTCGCCACGTTCCGCTCTCCCTTAGGTTATTGACCTTCGCACACTGTAAAGACACGGAACCCCCACCTTGTTGCCGTTCCAGGCTTCTTGGTGTTGGGAGGATGAATAACTCTCGCTTTTCTGGTTTTTTTCACGGGCTCATGCCTAGTTGGGTAACACCATAAAAAGTTCCAAAGCTAGTTGGGTCACCATTCTCAAAACGTCAAAAAAGTTTGGAATAACCCCCATTTGGCGGACAAGTACCGGTCGCTTTGTGATAGCCATTAAAGCTTGCGAAAAAACCGAGCATTACCTCATTCAGTGGAAGCTGTCCCTTGAGACTCGGTGGTATCTTCCGACTCTGTGGAGGAACTCGGTGTGGGCCGAGCCGAAGGCAGATATACCACAAGCCGATACAACGTTCTGGGTTCCACGATTATTTCTTCCAGGGATCCCTCTGCAGTGGCTTGCCGCCAAGAAAGGCTGCGAGACATATCGAGCCCCAGCACGATCTCTACAGCTACAGGCAAGCCTCCTTGGGCCTCGCTATCCCACGAGTCGTACCACTGAGTTCCATCGAAGTACCAAAATTCCAGCCAAACGACCTCGGGGGCAATCGGGCCTACAGCACGGACTTTTTGGTCCAGGACGTTTTGTTCGCTGGCCAAGGCTCCTACTGCCCGGTCGACCTCATCTCTATAAAGCCCCCATCCCTCCGGAGTTAGGCGGGTTTGGGAGATGCTCATGGTGCTTCCTGGAATCATTAAGCCGTAGAGCACCATCTTTACCTCGCTGAGTTGGTTCCACTCCCAATTGGTTGCGGAATTGCTGGAAGTAAAGGCCAAATCATATTCCTCCACCCGCGGCAACCGGCTGACATCCACTTGCAGCCAGTCCGGTCCTCCGTAGAGCCCCGGGACCGACCGCGGTACTCCCAGGATGGTTTCTGAGGTTTCCTCTTCCTCCCCTTCTGTTGTTCCTGTGGCAGTGCTAGAGGT
>Ga0308410_1000258_pt1 | contig 27446 bp, 16 predicted proteins | sample HotsprOSTMatCore_FD_203467 | JGI IMG/M metagenome (GOLD analysis project Ga0308410, IMG submission 203467) | Hot spring phototrophic mat microbial communities from Octopus Spring, Yellowstone National Park, Wyoming, United States -... | ecosystem: Environmental > Aquatic > Thermal springs > Hot...
TCCCCCATATCCCTGCGCAAGGGCGGCGCCCTCACCCTCCCGCCGGTGGGGGCGTGGGGCCACCCGCTTGCCCCATCCCCCTTGCGCGAGGGCGGCGCTCGCCCAGGCCCTCCTGCGGGCGGGGGTATGGGGGAACCTGGTTCCCCCACATCCCTGCTTGAGGGCGGCGCCCTCACCCTCCCGCCGGTGGGGGCGTGGGGCCACCCGCTTGCCCCATCCCCCTTGCGCGAGGGCGGCGCTCGCCCAGGCCCTCCTGCGGGTGGGGGGATGGGGGAACCTGGTTCCCCCATATCCCTGCTTGAGGGCGGCGCCCCCACCCTCCCGCCGGTGGGGGCGTGGGGCCACCCGCTTGCCCCATCCCCCTGCGCGAGGGCGTAGCCCTCCCAAACGCTCCTGCGGGTGGGGGAATGGGGGAACCTGGTTCCCCCATGTTCACATTAGCCCTTCCCGGGCCTCAACGAAACAGATCGAAGCGCGGGTCGCGGATCAAGCGCCGGGCGGTAGCCTCCTCGCTGGGGGTATAGGCATAGCCGCGCACAATGGCCGCGGGCACGCCATCAATCTTGCCCATCGCCAGATCGGCGGCGCTGGCCAGTTCATCGGCGATGGCGATCAGTGTGGCCTGCATGGTGTAGCCGTAGGGGTCACTGACCCCGGCGTAATCGTTCAGTGGGGCGATACCGGCGCAGCCGATGGCCACGTTCACCTGGCCCTCGCGCCATGGGCGCCCGAAGGTGTCGGAAATGATCACCGCCACCGTCACCCCGGTGGCCTTACGGATGGCGGCGCGGAGCCGCGCGGCGCTCCTGTCAGGGTCCTCGGGCAACAACGAGACGATCTGGCCGCCGGCCACGTTCGACTCATCCACGCCGCTGTTGGCGCAGATCAGGCCGTGGGGGGTCTCGGTGATCAGCACGCCATTGGCCATCTTGACAATGCGCCGGCTCTCGCGCAGCACCACTTCGTAGTAGGCGGCGTCCTTGCGGCCCTGCGCAGCCACCCGGCGCGCGAAGGCCGACGGCTCGACCTGTGAGGGATCGAGCAGGCGGCCTTCGGCCTTCGACACGACCTTCTGGGTGACGACCAGCACATCGCCCGGCGCGAGCATCTGCCCGGCGGCGTCAAGGGCGGTAAGCAGCAGGTCGGCCAGGTCATCGCCGGGGCGCACCTCGCCGACGCCGCGCACGGGGATGATACGCACCTCGGCGGTCATGACCCGTCCAGATACTTGCCCGCGATGACCCTGAGCCGCTCGCGGGCCTCGGCAGGGATGCACGAACGGTCGGTGATGATCGCCGTGGCGAGGGCGCTATGGGCGGGGCTCTCGAAGCCATCGCCGATCAGATCGACGACATTGCGCACGATGCGCCGGGCCAGGAGGGCGTTGGCCTGGAGCACGGCCACGACCGCGTCAACGGTCACCGAGTCATGATCAGGGTGCCAGACATCATAGTCGGTGACCATGGCAAGGGTAGCGTAGGCGATCTCCGCCTCGCGGGCCAGTTTAGCTTCGGGCAGGGCGGTCATACCGATCAGCGCGTGGCCGCGGCGGCGGTTCTCCTCGCTCTCGGCCCTGGTGGAAAACGCCGGTCCCTCCATCACCACCAGCGTGCCGCCGCGATGGACCGTCGCGCCGGCCGCCTTCGCCGCGGCGTAGAGACGCTGGCTCAGCCCGGGACAGAAGGGCTTATCGAAGCTCACGTGGGCCACCACGCCGTTCTCGAAGAACGTCGCGGGCCGGATGCCTTTCGTGCGGTCGAACAGTTGATCCGGAACAACCACGTGCCCCGGAGCGTATTCTTCGCGCAGCGAACCGACGGCGCTCACCGAGATCAGGTACTGCACACCGAGTTGCTTGAAGGCATAGACATTGGCGCGGCTGGGCACCTCGCTGGGATTGAGTCGGTGCCCGCGGCCGTGGCGGGGCAAAAACGCCACCCGCCGCCCACCCAGCGTACCAATGACGAACGTGTCGCTAGGGGCGCCGAAGGGCGTCTCCAGCGACACCTCCTCCACGTCTTCCAGGCCCTCCATTGCGTAGAGCCCGCTGCCGCCGATCACGCCGATCGTGGCCTGGGACATCGCTCACTCCTCCGCAGATGCAAGTGCCGCATACGAGGCTAGGAGAAACCAGGTTTCGCCGCGCCCCTGCCCGGCGAGAGGGCCTGGCCCTCACGCAGGGCAGGGGGAAACCGGGTTTCCCCCTCCCCTCACCCGGTGGGAGGGTCTGGGAGGGCGCAGCCCTCCCGGGAACAACCTGAGGTGAACATCGCTCGCAGCGTTCCGCCCCCCTCCCAGCCTCCCCCCGCTGGGGGGAGGAGCCGAACTCCCTCCCTCGGCGGGGCAAGGGCAGGGAGGCGGCCGGCACCGTGCCCGCGTCGCGGCGCCGCAGGCGGGACGCCCGCGCTCCCGGGCCGTGTGCAGCGGGCGTGGTGTGCCATGCGCATGACCGTCTCACGTGACCATGGGGGAAGCATGTTCCCCCATACCCCCTCACCCGGTGGGAGGGTCTGGGAGGGCGCAGCCCTCCCAAGAAGTATGTTCATCCCGTCGGTGTGCGGCGCAAGCCGCATGGACAACTGAAGAGAGTATACCGCAAGACCAGAGAACTGCAAACAGGCTGTTCGGGCAGGGGGTGACGGGAGGTCTGCGCCCACTCTTCCATGGGTAGGGGGATGGGGAAACCGGGTTTCCCCATTCCCCTGCGGGATGGCCTGGGCCTCCCGCGGGCGGGGGCGTGGGGGAACCCGGTTCCCCCATGGTCACGTTAGCCGCCGGGCGGGTGGACGTTGACGTAGCCCTCAGCCACCCGGAGACCCGATGCCCCCGGGCCAGCGTGGTACAATAACGGTGTCGTTCTGGCAGCAATGACCTTTCACAGAACAGGAGTTATGCGGTCGCCTTGCGGCGGGGAGGAGTGGAGAACCTGCGGCCTTCCACCAACCGGTTGTGGCCCGCCCGCGGCGGGCGGGCCGTGGGGGTTGCGCCAGGTCGCCTGGCCGCCGCGGGCGGGAAGAGGGGTATGCGGGGAGGCTTCGTCTCCCCGCACCCCTCCACCGCGTACGTCCTGTTATGTGAACGGCACCGGTTCTAGCAGATGAGGAGCCCCCTATGAGCGACGATCCCCGCCAGGCGCTGCTGCGCCGCGCCGAGGAGCAGCGCGTCGCCTTCGTCAATCTCCAGTTCACCGACATCCTCGGCATGGTCAAAAATGTGACCATCCCGATCCAGGAACTGCCAGACGCGCTGGACCACGGCGTCTGGTTCGATGGGTCGTCAATCGAGGGGTTCGCGCGCATTGTCGAGAGCGATATGTACCTGGTGCCCGATCCCTCGACCTATGCGCTGGTGCCCTGGGATCAGCACGAGGGTCTGGCCACGGCCCGTCTGATCTGCAATATCTACACGCCCGATGGCAAGCCCTTTGCCGGCGACCCGCGCCACGTGCTCGCCGCCGTCACGCGGCAGGCCGGCGAGATGGGCTTCGCCTTCAACGTCGCGCCAGAAATCGAGTTCTTCCTCTTCAAAACCGACGCCGAAGGGCGCACCCTGCCCCTGCCCCACGACCACGCCGGGTACTTCGACGTCTCCACCGACCTGGCGACGCTCATTCGCCGCCAGATGGTGCGCGCGCTCCAGACGCTCGATATCACGGTGGAAGCGGCCCATCACGAAGTGGCCGCTGGCCAGCACGAGATTGACCTGCGCTACGCCGAGGCGCTGCGCGCCGCCGACCAGACGGTGACCACCCGCGTCGCGTTGAAGGCCATCGCCCAGCTCAATGGCCTGCATGCCACCTTTATGCCCAAGCCGATTGCCGAGGTGAACGGCAGCGGTATGCACGTGCACCAGAGCCTGGTGGATATCGTTACCGGACGCAATGCCTTCGCCGACCCGAACGACCCCTACGGTCTCTCGGCCACGGCGCGTCATTTCATCGCCGGGTTGCTGGCCCATGCCCGGGGAATGTGCATCATTCTGGCCCCCCTGGTCAACTCGTACAAGCGCCTGGTGCCGGGCTTCGAAGCCCCGGTGTACATCTCCTGGGGGCGCACCAACCGCTCGGCGCTGGTGCGCGTGCCGCGCATCACCGCGGGGCGCGAGCAGAGCACGCGCATCGAATTGCGCTGCCCCGATCCCTCCTGCAACCCGTACCTGGCCTACGCCGTGATGCTGGCCGCCGGTCTCGATGGGATCAAGCGCAAGTTGACCCTGCGCGAAGCCGCCGAAGAGGACCTCTTCCACGTGGACCCGCGCGCCCGCGGGCTGGAGATGCTGCCCACTTCCCTTGGCAGCGCGCTCGATGCCCTGCGCGACGACGCGGTGATCCAGCATGCCCTCGGCCCCTACATCTATGAACGCTTCGTTGATGCTAAACAGCAGGAGTGGGAAAGCTATCGCGCCTATGTCTCGCAGTGGGAGGTGGAGCGGTATCTTTCGATTTTTTAGGCATGTTTCAAACGAACTTGACCGTTCGCCTCGACACGGGACCCCAGGGGTGGCTGTGGAGGGGCCTGGCCCCTCCACACCTCCCCGCCAGACTGTCAGGCGCAAACCGCAGGTTTTATGGTCTTCGAGCAATGCATCCGCTATGCCAGTCTAGCCGTCGGGCTGAAGCCCTCGGCTAGGGGATGCGAAGGCCGCCTGCGCGGCCTAGAGCGGATTATGTATTCAAAGACCATAAGCCCTCGGCTACGGAATGCGAAGCCCGCCGGCGCGGGCGAGAGCGGAGTATGTATGCAAAGACCATCAGCCCCCGGCTAGGGGATGCGAAGGCCGCTGGCGCGGACGAGGGCGGAGTAATTTCTCGAAGACCATACATAGTGAATGGAACTCACCTGTATCCTCCCCGACATAACCGCGGATGTGCCGCTGCCGCCCCTCGTTCGCGTGCGGCAGCGCTGGGAGTCGCGACCGCTGGCCGATGTGCCCGGCGCGACGCGCGCGCAACTGGAGGCCCTGGGCCTGCGCGCGCGCATCACGCCGGGGATGCGCGTCGCCGTGACCGCGGGCAGCCGCGGCATCCGCGACATTGTGCCGATTACGCGGGCGGCGGTGGCGTGGCTGCGGCAGGCCGGGGCCGCGCCCTTTATCGTCCCGGCGATGGGCAGCCACGGCGGGGCCACCGCCGATGGGCAACGGCAACTCCTGGCCTCCCTCGGCATCAGCGAAGAAAGCATCGGGTGCCCCATCCACAGTTCGATGGAGGTGGTGCAGGTCGGCAGCCTCGACGATGGCACGCCGGTGTTTATGGATCGATTGGCCCACGAGGCCGATGGCGTGCTGGTGATCAACCGCGTCAAGGCCCACACGTCCTTTCACGGCACGATCGAGAGCGGTCTGGCGAAAATGTGCGTCGTGGGCCTCGGCAAGCGCCATGGCGCCGAGATCATCCACCGCACCGCCGTGGAGGGCCTGCGGCATCTGCTGGCGCCTATGGCCCGGGTGATGATCGCCAGCGGCAAGATCCTGGGCGGGCTGGCGATCCTCGAAGATGCCCGCGAGCAGACGGCTGACCTGGTGGGCCTGCCGCCGGAGGAGATTGGCGCCGCGGGCGAGGCCCGGCTCCTCGAACGCAGCAAGGCGCTCATGGCGCGCCTGCCCTTTCACCAGATTGATGTGCTGGTGGTGGACGAACTCGGCAAGAACATCAGCGGCACGGGCATGGACACCAATGTGATTGGCCGCCTGCCCATCCCCGGCCAGCCACCGCCTGCCTCGCCGGTGATCAATGTCATCGTCGTGCTCGACCTCACCCCGGAGACCCACGGCAACGCCAATGGCATGGGCCTGGCCGACATCACCACCGCGCGCTTCGCCAGCAAGGTTGACTTCCGCGCGACTTACCTCAACGCGCTTACGGCCGGTCTGGTCGGCTTGTGCAAAGGCGCCCTGCCGATTGTCCTGCCCACCGGGCGCGCCGCCGTCGCCGCGGCGATCCGCGCCTGCGGGCGCGCCGACCCCGCCGGGGCCCGCGTGGTGCGGATCAAGAATACCCTGCACCTCGAGCATCTGCTGGTCAGCCCGCCCCTGCTGCCCGAGGTGGCCGCCAATCCCGATCTGGATCTGCTTGGACCGGCCGACTGGGAGGGGCTAACGTGACCATGGGGGAACCCGGTTCCCCCATCCCCCCGCCCGCGGGAGGGTCTGGGAGGGCTACGCTCTCAAGCAGGGACATGGGGGAACCCGGTTCCCCCATCCCCCCGCCCGCGGGAGGGCCTCGCCCTCAAGCAGGGACATGGGGGAACCCGGTTCCCCCATCCCCCCGCCCGCGGGAGGGCCTCGCCCTCAAGCAGGGACATGGGGGAACCCGGTTCCCTCATCCCCCCACCCGCGGGAGGGTCTGGGAGGGCTACGCCCTCCCGAGAAGTATGTTCATCCCGTCGGTGTGCGGCGCGAGCCGCATGGGCGGCTGGATTGAACCTGCTACACCTCCACAAAAAACCAGCCAGGCGGAGCGCGGCGTTGACGTGCCCGAACAGATAGACCCGGAGCGCCATGCACATTCTTCTCCTTTCGCCCTACCCGCCCTACCCGCCGCGCAGCGGCGGCGCGCTGCGCATCTACCACCTGCTGCGGGGGCTGGCGGCGCGCCACGAGGTCACGCTGCTCACCTTCGCGCCGGACGCCGCGGCGGTGGCGGCGCTGGCGCCGCTGCGGGCCATCTGCGGGGTGATCAGCGTGCCCGGCCCGCCCCGGCGCTCGCTGCTCCGGCGCGGCGTTACGACGCTGACCGCGGCAACGCCCGACATGGGGCTGCGCAACCAGGCCCCGGCCTACGCCGAGGCCCTCAGCCGCCTGCTGGCCGCCCGACGCTACGATGTGGTGCAGGCCGAGAGCATCGAGATGGCCGGCTACCTGATGCAGGCGCGCGGCCTCGGCCCGCTGCTCGCGCTCGATGAGTTCAACGCCGAGTACGTGCTGCAACGCCGCGCCGCGCTGGCCGACCTGCGCCAGGGCCTGGCCCTGCGTCCCGGGGCGCTGGTCGCCGGCGTGTATTCACTGGTTCAATGGCGCAAACTGGCGCGCTACGAGCGGGGCGCCCTGCGGGCCTTCGATCGCCTGCTGGTGGTCTCGGAGCAGGACCGCGCCGCGCTGGCCCGGCTCGACCCGCGGCACGCCCACCGGCTGCGGGTGGTGCCCAACGGCGTGGATACGGCGCACCTGCGCCGCGGCCCGGTGGTGGGCGACCTCGGCCCCGCCACGCTGACCTTCGTCGGCACGCTGGATTACCGGCCCAACCTGGACGCGCTGCGCTGGTTCGTGAGGGATGTGCTGCCGCGTATCAGGGCGCAACGGCCCGACGCGCGGCTGCTGGTGGTGGGCCGGGCGGCGGGGCGCGCCGCGCAGGCCCTGGCCGATGGCGAGGCCGTCGAACTGGTGGGCGAGGTGGCCGACGTGCGGCCCTACATAGACGGCGCGGCGGTCTTTGTGCTGCCCATGCGCATCGGCGGCGGGTCGCGCCTGAAGCTGCTGGAGGCCCTGGCGATGGAAGCGCCGGTGGTCAGCACCTCGCTGGGCGTCGAGGGCATCGCGGGGCTGCGCCACGAAACGCACCTGCTCATCGCCGATCGCGCCGAGACCTTCGCCGCCGCGGTGCTGCGCCTGATCGCCGATCCCGACCTGGGGGCGCGTCTGGGGGCCGCCGGGCGGGCCCACGTGGCGGCGCACTACGACTGGAAGGTGATCGTGCCGCGGCTGGAGGCGGCCTATTGCTGAGCCCGGCGCGGCGGGAGGCCGGGGAAAGCGGGTTCCCCCAGGCTTCTGCGGAGGTGGCCTGGGCGACGGCACGGATCGCCGCCTGGCGGGCGGGGCGCACTACTGGCGAAGCGGGCGATGGACAGTCACGGCCCATAACCATCAACGTTCCCTCCGGCGCGCCGCAGGCGCCATCGGTCACCTCGCGCGCCGCACCTCCCTCGTCTCCCGCGGCAGGGTTGCGCAGCGCGCAGTCGGTTTTGCGATCGCCGGGGCACCCGCTTCGCAGGGTGAAGAAGTGCAGTGGGCGTGCACCTCCGCGTGCGCCAGGGCTTGAGCAAAGTCAGAGCCGTCCAGCGACGAAGGCCACCCGGGCGAACGCCCGGTCGATCTGATAGGCAAACTGGCGTTGTGCTGCCGCGAGGTTCGTCTCGCCACTCGACCGCACGAGGCTGACGACCAGGTTGTTGAGCGCCGCATTCGTTTGCGGCGCTTGCCCTCGCCGCAGCTGACAGGCGTCTTCCTCCAAGGTCACATCGCGTCGGTACTGCAAGCCGTTCTCGATGCCCCACGCGGCTCGCGCTATCCGCAGCAGCTCTGCCGGCGATGCCACCTTGCGAGGCAAGCTTGTCAGCCCATAGCGGACCTCGTAATGTTCGCCTTTGGCGTCCCACCAGCGACGTTCGAGCTTGAAGACTTGCGCCAGATACGGCCAGGGCGTGTAGTCCTGAAGCATACACTGCTCACGGTGATGATGCGTTCCTCGACCCGTCCGTGGCCGCTCTCACAGCTGCGCGCGCGCTCGAAATCGGTTGGCGGCAGGCGCCAACCCTTGGCCACCTCGGGCTCGACAAACAACTGGCTGATGTCGTCGAGTACGGTGGGCTGGTTCTGGTCGATGAACCACAGAACGTCACCGTCGGCTTCCACAATCTTGATGCTGAGCGCTCGTTGGGCGTGCAGCGCGTCGCCCACCACCACGACCCCGTTCAAGGGCAGACGGGCCAACAGCGTCGGGGCAACCACAATCTCGTTCTCTTTGCGCTCAACGGCTATCTGGGCCAGCACCACGCCCGCTTCGGGCAGGTAAGCCGCCAGCAGATGCACACCACGGCTTTGCCCGGCGGGGACGGTGCCACGCAGGGTTTTGCCGTCGAGGGCCAGCACGATGCTGCCGCGCTCTGGCACCTCAGCGCTCTGGCGTTGGGCCTGGAAGAAACGTATCCGTTCAGGGGGTAAGGTTGGAGAGCAATACCTTGGGGGCGGGTTGACCGGCCCAAAAGGCCGTAATGGCTTCGACAAGGTAGGGCAGAAGGGGGCGCTTTTGCTGCTGACAGGTCGCGCTCACGGTGAGCATGCGCTCGACAAATCGGCTGCCGCCCTCGCTCTGCGTGCCATAACAGCCCCTGCGCCACAGCACGGCCGGACGCAACGCGCGCTCCGCCGCGTTATTGGTCGGCTCGATGCCCTCGACATCCAGGAATGTCCACAGCGCTTTCCAGCGCGGCACGAGATCCGCGCACCAGCTCCCCAGGGTGTTGCTCTGCTGCTGGCCCTGTTCAACCAGTTCCCACATCGCCGCCGCAATCGCCTGGCTCATTCCTTTCATCAGCGACCGGCTGATGCTGCCCTCGCGATACAGCGCCCAGATAACCAGCACCTCCTCGGCCAGGGCCAGCAGGGCGCTTGCGTCTGCCTGCCACGGCCCGCGCGCTTCGGCACGACCTCGTAGATTGCGCACGATGTGCGCCCAGCAGAGTTGCCGCCGCGTCGGGTCCAGGCTGTTGTAGGCGCTCAAGCGGTCCGAGGTGACCCGCCCGGCATAGCCCTCGCCCAGCAGGGTCTGCCGTTGCTTCTTGCCACGACCATACTGGAGCAGGAACAGGGTCGCCAGCGAGCCGACGGCCACCCACAACCAGGGCTTGCGCCGGCCTTCGCGCCAACTGGTTTCATCGGCGTTGACGTGGGCGTCTGCCGTGATGGCGGCCTGAACCTCGTCCTGAGCCCCTTCGAGCGCGGCACTCGCGGTCTGCTGGAGCTCCGCGACGCTGCCGAGGCTGATGGGCAGCAACCAGACCATCTCCAACAGCACGACCAGTTCGCGGTTGGAGATGCGGTAGCGCCCGTGCAAGAGGGCAATCAGCGCGATGACCCGCGGGCCAAAGGCCCCTGGCGGGACCTCATCGGGCCGTTCCGCTGGCATCCAGACCTGACAGCACCGACAGACCAGGGTGCGGTACTGGTATGCTGTCACCTCTGGCGGGGCCAATGGAAGGTTCCACACCTGCTGGCGGCGCGGCAGGCCAACGGGGGTAAGATCGTCCGGCAGCGCGTGCTGACCCCAGGACAGGTCGTGGGTCGCAAGGGAACCACATGACTGACCTCGCTCATCGGCATGAGGTCACGTTGCTGGTCGAAATACCCTGGCTGCGCGCCTTTGGTTTTGGGTTTGCGCCGTGGGGTTTTGGCCGGTCGCGGTAGCGCCGACGGCGGATCGGACGAGGGAGACCCGGACGAGAGTTCTGCGAGTGCTGATTGAGATGCGCCTCGATGGCCGCGAGTTTCATGACCGGCAGCGCAATAAACTGGCTACCTCGCGTGGGGTCGCCTGCCATACATCTTCGCTAATTCAGGTGGGCGTGGCGGATTGTCCATAGCGGTAGGATGCCGAATCCTGCTGATGTTCGCAAATCAAACCGAGGGCAATCGCCTCTCCCTGAATGGATACTGTATCGTCGGTTGCTCGCTGAGAATGCGAGCCTGCTCGATCTTGCGAAACCTGTCCAGATTTAAGCGAATGGCAAGTTTCACCTACGTTGTACACGTATCCTCTCCAAAAGCGCTGGATCAGGCCGATGAAGGCACAGCGATACCCGCCCGTTGCGCCACCCGTTCGGCTAAGGTGGGGGTGGTCTCAGGCGTGACGATGCGGTCGCGGAGATAGTGAAAGAACCCCACGCCGAGGTTGGCGGCGGTGGCGTCCAGGGTTGGGAAGGTATCCCACGCCCGTGCCCCGTCCCGGGATGGGGGGCCGAAACTGACATCGCGTTTGCGCACCTGGCGTCGCGCTGCGAGCTCCATATCATTATTGGGCAGGGGAATGTCGGGATGCTTCAGCACCGCCAACACCTGGGCCGGTTTGTCGGCGGTTTTGCTGATCCGGTCATCCAACGCCGCATAGCCGGTCTCTTTTTCCACCAAGGCGTCAAACGCATCCGCCAACCGTGCGCGTTCTGCCGCAGTGGACGCCTGTTGAGAGGCCAGCAGGTCGCGATAGCACGTCCACTAGCGTTCCCCAAACGCGGCGAGTTCCGCCTGATGATGGGGCACCCGTGGGGCAAGCCTGGCGTAATGCCGCCAATCATGCACCCAACACAGGGCGTGGGTGGTCGTGAGGTGGTCATACACTGGGGCATCATCGCTCAGCAACCAGCGCAGCACGGGCACCTGGGTTTGGGCGTGATAGGCGGCAAGCGCCAGCGCATCGCCGACCTGCTGCTGCTGAGTGAGCGTGATACCGGCGTTGGTCAGGTGCTGCTGGCGTTCCGCCGCCGTCATGTCCGTGTCGCGGGGCAGGGCATCCCGCAGCCGGCGGAGCAGCGGGTGCGGCAGACTGCGGGCCTGCAGCCCCACGCCAGCGACTCGTCAGTGAGGCGATAGCGGAGTTCCTGGCCCCAGATGACCGCCAAGCCATCCTGGCGCGTGCCGCCGGGACGGGTATGATAGCTCGTGAACCAGGCATTGCTTGCTATAGTGAACGGCGAGTCATATGCGGCTCTCGATGAACAACACCAATAATCGTTAAAAGGTGCACTCCTTAAGCGATTGTACCCCAACCGGCCTCGACGTCGCTCACGCCCCGTGGAAGACCAGCTTCCATTGCTGCCCCTCGACACACAGGGCAGCAGCGTAGCCAACAGGCGCCGCAAGGTCCACCAGGCTCCAATGCGCTGCCGCCAGCTCACTGCCCGCAATCTCAAGCAGCCGCGCGGGCTCGTTTGGCGCGAATGCGACAGTGAAGCAGTCCAGGGGCTGGATCAGCCCCACGCCCACAGCTTTCAGGTACGCCTCTTTGCGTGTCCAGGCAGCGAAGAAGGCAGCCATCTGCTGAGACTTCGGTAAAGCGTGCCAGGCGCTGCGCTCGGTCGGTGAAAAGAAATGGTCAACGATTGCGACGACGCTTGAGATCGGGCGAATTAACTCGACGTCAATCCCAACTGCGCGCCCCCAGGTGAAGGCGTACATCGCAACCTGCTGTGTGTGAGACATGTTGAAACACAGGGGTCGGGTGGAGTCTGGCTGTATGCATATTGGTTTGCCGTCTGGTTCGACCCCGAAGCACAGACTCTCAGGAGGCCGGTTCAGGTAGCTGCCAATGAGGCTGCGCAGCAGGCTATGGCTAGCGATAAACTGGCGCCGGTCGTCCTCAAAACGCAGCCTAGCGGCGCGCGACCGCTCATCCGGGGAGAGCGTCTGCGCCAGCGCCTCGAGCGCACTATCGGGCAGAGCGAGCCAGGCGCACCAGACGTGAACCTCGTCGTCCGGCAGTACCCGATAGCCTGCGTTTGGTCTAAAGGCGAACATCAAATCTACCCAGGCCGCAGCCTACCCTCACCTCAGCTAAGCTCATCGCTGAGCGCGGCGAGAAGCTGTTGCCGCTCCTTGTGGAGGAAAAAGTGATCGCCCCGCATTAGATGGAGCGAGAAGCCAGTCCGGGTTTGGTCGTGCCACGCGGATAACTGCTCGCGCCCGACGAGGGGGTCGTCGAGGCCACCAAAGGCTTTGATTGGGCAGTCAAGCGGCGCGTCCTCGACGTACCGATAGGTGCCGCAGACGGTAAAGTCGGCCCGCAGCGTTGGCAGCATTAGGGCCATCAGCTCAGGGTCGCGCAAAACCACGTCCGGGGTGCCATTCAGGCTTCGCAACTTTTCGAGGAATTCGGCTTCGGGAAGCCGGTAAATGTCGGGCTCGGGGTTCGGAAGCTGCGGCGCGCGGTGCGCCGAGACAAACAGACACTGCGGGGTGAGGCCATGGTGGCGACGCAGATAACGAGCAAACTCGAATGCGATGAGAGCGCCCAGGCTGTGGCCGAAGCAGGCGAATGGCCGGTCGATCATAGGCAGCAGCGCCCCGGCCAGATCGCGCACCAGGGGATCAATCCGGGTGAACGGCGGCTCCCTTAGACGGTTTTCGCGACCCGGAAGCTGCACCGGATGGAGAACGACTCCGGGCGGAAGGGCGCTATGCCATGGGCGAAAGACCGCAGCTCCGCCGCCCGCATAGGGGAAGCAAAACAGGCGCAGCCGCGCGGAGCGTTCGGGGGCAGGACTGGCAATCCATGGCGTCGTCCAAGTTGTGTTCGTGGTCATGCTTCCTCCTAGTAGTCGATCAGGGGGCTACTCGTAGGACAGCACCTCGCGCACGGTCAAGCGTGACGCATGTCGCGCCGGGAGCAGGCTCGACACCGCTGAGATCACGAGCACGAGGCCGAGCCAGAGCAGAACCCCCCAGATGGAAAACGCGAAGTTCAAGGGCCAGCGCAGGAGCGCCTCACCGATAGCGTCGCTGAGGAGACGGCTCATGGGCAACCCGAAGAGTGCGGCGAAACACCAACTGATCAGGCCAATTAGCAGGCCTTCGACCAGGAAGATCTGCAGCACCGAACCGTTCGATGCACCAATCGCTCGCATCACACCGATCTCGCGCGTGCGCTCCAGCACATTCAGGCTCATCGTCCCCATCAGGCTGAACCCGCCCACAGCAGCGAGCAAGAGAGCCATAAAGAGCAGGATGGCCACAATGATCTGAAACGCGAAGGCCAGCCGGCCTCGGAAGGCCGTGGTCGTTTCGGCAGTTGCCGGCATGCCGCGGCGGTTAAAATGATCTTCTAGAGATTGCGCTACTGCGGTGGCAAAGGCTGCGTCGTGCTGCGTGGTCACGATGTGGGCGCTCGTCGCGTAGCCATCGCTGCGGAGGGCCCGCGCGACGGAGGAATAGTTGGCATAAGCGTAACCGATGCCCGGCTGCTGCATTCTGCGCACGATTCCGACCACACGCCAGACCGTGCGCCGCCTGTCGATCTCGACGATGAGATCATCGCCGACCCCGACACCGGGCAGATCCTTGAGCAGTTCGACGTTGATGACGACGCTGTGCTCTTCCTTCGGCTCGAGCCAGCGCCCTTCGACCAGGATGAGCTCCGACCTGACCATTGTAGTGGCGGCGGGCAGGCCGAGCAGGACGGCATCTACGGTCGCGGCAGCGGGAGTGACGATGCGGACACGACCCGAAAGCCAGGCTTCGACATCGACGACCCCGGGTACCTTGGGAACCTCGTGGACAATGCGCTCAGCGCGATAGGCCTGCCCGAACGTTATCTGGATGTCGTGGTTCCAGTAGGACACATAGACGTGGTCAAGGGTGTGGAACAGCGAGGCCTGCAGGCTGATGATGGCGATGAAGATCGTACCCCCAAGCGTGAGCGTGACCAGGGTCAGCGCCAGGCGCCCGGTGCGGCGAAACGTATTGCGCAGCGAGAGCAGCAGAGGCCGCGGCAGACCGCGAACGCGCTCGACCAGGCCGGCGATGCGGCGCTTGCCGGTGTTGCCGAGGCCCACGCCGTAGCTGCTGATGGCCTCGCGCACCGTGACGCTAGTGCCAGCGAGCACAGGGTGCAGAGCTGCCAGCAGCGGCACAATCAGGGCGATGGCGACCTGCAGGCCGATCACCCTGGGCGGCAACGCATAGCTCGCGAGGTCGAAGTTGAAACTGGTCGCCACGAAGTGGCTGAAGCCGCGGGCGCCCACCAGGACCAGGGGTGCGGCGAGGCCCAGGGCGATAAGCCCCAGGATCAGCACTTGGACGAGGTATAGCGCCACGATCTGCTCAGTTCGGGCGCCAATTGCTTTCATAATGCCGATCTGGCGCGTCTGCTGGGCCAGCAGGGCCGAGATCATGTTGGTGATCAGAAAGGCGTTCAACAACTGCGACAGCAGGCCAAAAATGATCAGCAACAGCACGATCGACTGGATGATATTATCGGCCGGGTGTTTGCCCGGCTCGGGAATAGCAATCTCGGCGATTGTTATCCCAGCATTTTCGGCACGCCGCTTGATGCGATCCGCCACTGCCTGGATGTGCTGTCGGTCGAGGGGGTTGGTAGCCACGACAACATGCAACTCGTTAGCGCCACGGGGCAACTCGAGAGCCTCAAGGGTGTCGAAGTTGATGTAGCCGTAGGCTGGACCTTCGAAGCGCGCCGTCGGGGGCGACTGGAGGTCATGGGCCAGCCCGACCACACGCAGTTCGTAGCTTCGCCCGTCGAGCCGCTCCACCTGGACGACGTCGCCGATCTGTGCCCCGATAAGCTCTAACGAGGCCCGCTCGATCAGTATCTCGCGAGTCTCTGGTGGCCATTTCCCCCCCGCGGGCCGGATCTGGCTGACACGAATACGCTCGAAATTGGGCAGGGCGTTGAGCTGGAGCGACACCCAGGGCCCGGAGCCCACCTTGATCCGCACGGCCAGCACATGCCGGCCCTCGGCTGCGGCAACCTCGGGCATGCGGTCCACGCTGTGGACAAAGTCGTCGTCGAAATGGTCGGCGTACAACCGCGCGCTCGCCGGGTTGGTCGCGGCATAGCCGCGAGCCAACTCACGCTCCAGGATCGCCTGAGAGCCTGTTATCAGGCCGAAGGCGAAGACGCCAACGCTGGTGGACAGGACGATCAGGGCTGTGCGCGCCTTGTTGCTCCAGAGTTCGCGCACTATTTTGCGCCAGCGCGGGCTAAGCATGGCCGGCCTCCTGGCCCTCGTCCGGCACAACGATCGCACCATCGGCAACGGAGACCGTACGGCGGGCTCGCTTCGCCAGCTCCGGATCGTGCGTAACCATCAAGATAGTTTTGCCTTGCGCAGCTAGACTCTCGAACAACTGGAAGACGGCCTCGGCGTTCTTCGAGTCAAGGTTGCCGGTCGGCTCGTCGGCGGCCACGATCGCTGGATCGTTGGCCAGGGCGCGCGCAATCGCCACTCGTTGCTGCTGACCGCCCGAAAGTGCGGCGGGGAGCTTAGCGCCATGCTCGGCGATGCCCATCTGCTCAATCAGTTGCAACGCCCGCACTTTCCGTTCACGCGGGCGATACAGGTTGCACAGGTCCATTGGCAGCATCACGTTCTCAATCACAGTCAGGGCGGGCAGGAGCTGAAAGAACTGGAAGATCACGCCCACTGTGTGGCCCCGCCAGATAGCTATCTGGCGCTCGCTGAGGCGGTGCACTGCCGTTCCGGCGACCATCACCTCGCCCGTCGTCGGGCGGTCTATGCCAGTAATCATGTTCATCAGCGTGCTTTTGCCACTACCAGACTTGCCGACGATGGCGACAAACTCCCCCGCGCCAATCGAGAGGTCGACACCCTTCAGGGCAAAGAAGGGTCCTGCCTCGCTGTTGAACCGCTTCACCACCTGGCGCAGATTGATCAGGGCTGCGTCGCCGCACTGGGCGCACTCACCCGCGTGCGTCTCCGATTTGCGCCCCCGGATCCGCCGAAACATCACCGTTCCTCCATTGATCGTCACGGTCCTGCTAGGTCAAATCTGCGCCGGCCGCCTCCGCCCGCTCTAGGCTGCGGCTGAGTTGCTCGGCCAAGACCGCGACGTTGGGGCGGCTTAACAGGGTCATGTGGTTCCCCGGCACGTCGATCACCTCGACCGGTCGAGCCGAGAGCGCCTCCCACCCCAGGGTCCGGTCGCGACGGTCGAACTCGGGGTCTGCAACATCGGCGGAGAGCGAGGCTGTGGCACGGAACAGGGTGATGCGGCCCGGATATACCTGTGGCTTGTAGGCGCGGAACGCCTCAAGGTTGGCGATAAACACGCGGTACAGGCGTCGCACCTGTTCGATCTCGAAGCCCGGCGGCAGCAGGTCGGCTGTGCGAGCCCGCGCGACTACGAGCTCGAGCTGGTCGGCGTAGCTCAGCCCGTCAAACTCCGTGCCCGAGAGGTCGAGCGAGCGGCCATAGAATAGCTCCAGGAAGCGCACGAAGCGCAGCAGCCGCCGCCCGTGAAGGTCGACTTCGACCCTGGCCTCGCTGAGTGGCCGTGGTAGCGACGTGTCGAATACCGCCAGCAGCGCCACGGATTGCCCCTTGCGCCGCAGTTGCTGAGCGAGCTCAAAGGCGACCACCCCACCGAAGGACCAGCCGCCCAGGAAGTATGGACCTTCCCGCTGTACGGCGCATAGTTGGTCGAGATAGTGAGCGGCGATCTCCTCGATGCTGGTGGCGATCGTCTCGTCTTGCCCCAGCCCCGCCGCTTCAAGCCCGAAGAACGGTCGCGCAGGGCGCAGGCTGCGAGCCAGCTCAGCGTAACAGAGCACATTTCCACCCGCCGGGTGGACACAGAAGAACGGGTGCCCGTCACCGGATGGCTGGATGGCGATCAGGGGGGAGCCAGGCTGCATGCCGATTTCATGGCGCAATAGGCGCGCCTGCTGCTCAACCGTCGGACTGTGAAACAGAGCTGACAGGGGCAGCCGTTGTCCAAAGGTCTGCTGGATTTGCCCCATTAGCTGCACGGCGAGGAGCGAGTGCCCGCCAAGTTCGAAGAAGCTGTCCCTAACTCCTATGGGCGAGACCCGAAGCAATTCCTCCCAGATCTGCACGAGCCGGAACTCCAGGGTGTCACGCGGGGCGACAAGGGCCGCTGGTTGTGCCAGACGCACGAGCTCGGGCGCCGGGAGGGAGCACCGGTCTAGCTTGCCGTTGGGCGTTAGGGGCATAGCCTCCAGAAGGGTAAACGTGGCCGGCACCATGTACTCCGGCAGTCGCGCAGCGAGGTAGTCTCGCAGTTGTGGGATGAGCGCACGGGCGCGGGCGCTGCGAAGCGGGTCGTTCGTATAGTCCGTCCATGGCCGCGGTGCAGGGCACCGCTCTGGGACAACGCCAGAGACGAACGTCTTACGGTTGAAGTATGCGTCGAAGTATGGACCTCCGCCACTCTCTGGCCAGCAGAGTATCACGACGTAGCCTAACTCCTCGCCAAGGGTCCACAGTTCCTCGGGCTCAACACCGCATTCCTGGCGCTGCGCCGCTGCGCGTAGTTCGCCGGTCGTCTGAGGCCCCTCGTCAGCCCGGAGCAACGCGGCGATACGGCAGGGGCCGAGGAGCCGTGCGTTGGGCACGCCGGTCACGCAAATCGGCTCAAGTGCGGGCGCGGCCAGCACGGTTTTGAGCGCCGCAATACTCAGGCTATCGCATTGCCAGTCGAGGCGGCATGCCGGCTGACCCGAGGGTTCTGCCACGCCAACCGTAAGGAAGACGTCGTAGCGAAACTGTGTCATCTCGTTGTGGTTCCTGCCGCGCTTGAGCTGGATCTCAACGTTGCCCAGAGCCGGGAAGCGCCGCCGAAGGGCGAGGAAAAAGTCCGGCGCAATCAGCAACTCTTCCTCGCGGTTCACCCGCTGACGGATACGCTCGAGCAACACTGCGCGTGGCATCTCTGGCGGCGCACCTGCCAGCTCGACCGTGCAGTGGAACACCTCAAGCAGGACGAGGTTACGGACGTCGCCCACAAAGACGAAGCCGCCAGGCCGCACTGCTGCGAGGGCACCCTCGAGCACACGCAGGAGGTACTCAACGCTCGGAAAGTACTGTACGACGGAGTTCAGAATAACGGCGTCGAACGATGCTGGCTCGACACGGCTGAAGTCGTCGGCAGCGCACTGCGCAAGGGCGACATGGGCAAGGGAGGGATGCTGTATGAGTTGCCGCTCAAGATAGTCCAGAGCCTGTTGCGAGAAGTCCGTCGCCAGGAAATGCTTGCAGTGGGGTGCCAAGGCAAAAAGGAGCAGGCCCGCGCCGCAGCCGATCTCTAGAATGCGCTCGGGCCCCCTGGCGAGAATGCGCCGGGCCGTGCCCTCGACCCACTCGCGCATCTCGGCCTCGGGGATTGGCCGGCCGGTGTAGCTGCTGGTCCAGCCAGCGAGGTTGAACGCCGGGTCGCCGGACGCGGCGTAGACATTCTCCCATGCCATGCGCCACTGCTCGACCTGACCGACGTGCTCATCCTCGCTGGAGGCCGGCGCCCGTGGCTGCGCGGCCCGATCCTGGACAATATAAGCGGCCAGACGACGCTCGCCGGGAGTGTCCTCGCGGGCGATCACCGCAGCCTCGCGCACTGCCGGGTGCTGCAGGAGCTCGACCTCGATCTCGCCGGGCTCGATGCGAAAGCCGCGAATCTTGACCTGGTGGTCGAGGCGCCCGAGATACTCGATCTGGCCATCAGGGCGATAGCGGGCGCGGTCGCCAGTTTTGTACATGCGCGGGCTGAGCTCCTCCCCGGTGGGAGCGAACGGATCGGGGAGAAATCGCTCGGCTGTCAGCTGGGGCCGCTCAAGGTAGCCGCGGGCTACGCCTGCGCCACCGAGGTAGAGCTCGCCGATCACGCCGACCGGCACCGGCTGGAGCTGGGAGTCCAAGATGTAGGCACGGGTGCCGGCGATTGGGCGACCAATCGTGGGTTCCTCGGCATCACCACACCTCACCACAGCCCACGTCGAATAGGTCGTCGTCTCAGTAGGCCCATACAGGTTGAGTACCCGCTCAACTGTTCCTAGGGCGTAAAGCTGCTGCGCGAGGGTATTCTTGAGCGGCTCGCCAGCGAGATTTACCGTGCGCACTGACGACGGAATGGCGCCGAGGCGCAGGAGTTCGGCGGCGACCGAGGGCACGGTGTTGACCAGCGTGACCGACCTGGCAGCCGGCAGCTCGGGCAGGCGCAGGGCGTCCTCGGCCAGAATGACCGTGCCGCCTGCACAAAGCGGCACGAACAGCTCGAAGACTGAGAGGTCGAAGCAAATCGAGGTTGAGGCCAGGACCCCGGCGAGCTCGGCGGCGCTGAACGTCTGGTGGGCCCACTGCAGCAAGGCGGCGGTGTTGCGGTGCTCGATCGCCACGCCCTTGGGGCGGCCCGTCGAGCCCGACGTGTAGATCACGTAGGCCAGGTTGGCGGGGTTCGTCACGCAAACGAGATCAGCTTCGTCCTTATCGGCAATCTCGGACCAGCTCGTGTCCATGCAGATCTCCCGAAACCCTGTTGCAGGCAGATCGGCGCGCCGGCGGTCCTCGGTAAGCAGCACTCGGAGCTCAGCGTCGGCGAGGACGAAGGCGAGGCGCTCCCGCGGGTACGCTGGATCGAGTGGCACGTAAGCACCGCCAGCCTTAAGAATACCGAGAAGGCCGACGAGCAACTCGGGCGTGCGCCCCATATAGATGCCGACCCGCGTCTCCGGCTCGACCCCCAGGGCGCGCAGATGGCGGGCGAGCTGGTTAGCACGCCGGTTGAGTTCGGTGTAGGTCAGCCGTCGCTCTCCGCAGATCAAGGCAACCGCGTCTGGCGTGACCGCCGTCTGCGCCTCAAACCACTGGTGGATACACTGTGGGTGCAGGGCACATGGGGGCTCGTTCCAGGCCATGATCTGCCGCCGCTCGCCTGGCGTGAGCAGCGTGACCTCGGCAAGGCATCGCTCTTCACCCGCGCCAATGCTGTCCAGTGCGGCCTCGAGATGGCCGAGCATGCGGGCGATGGCTTCGTCGTTGAAGCGCCCGCCATCGTAAAGCATGCGCACCGTCAGTGCGGAACCAGGGATGGCGATCAGCGTGAGCGGGTTGCTCGTCTTGGTGTAGAACAGGTCGGTGCTCATCTGCAAATCGCCAAACGTGGTGGGCCGGGACGAATCGAGGGGAAAGTTTTCCAGGACCTGGACGCTGTCGAACAGCGGCACGCCGGGTGGTACGTCGCTCCACTGTTGGAGCTGGACAAGGGGCGTGTACTCGTACTGACGCGCCTCCGCCTGCTGCGCTTGAAGCGCGCGCAGCCACGGCACGAGCTCGGCCGCGGGCGGGACGGACACGCGCGCCGGCAGGGCGTTGACGAACAGGCCGACGATGGACTCGACTCCACGCAGTGTTGCTGGGCGGCCGGACGAGATCGCCCCGAACAGCACATCCTCCTCGCCACTGTAGCGACTGAGCAGCAGGGCCCAGGCTCCCTGGAGGATCGTGTTGAGGGTCAGATGATGCCGGCGCGCGAAACCTAGCAGCCGGGCAGTCTGTTCGGAGGTGAGCTGCAACTCCTGGTCGGCGTACACCTCAACGCTAGTGTGAAGCCCACCGGGGTTGCGGTCGCCAAGAATCGGTGTGGGCGCTGTGAAGCCCTGGAGCTTCCGCCGCCAGAAGCGCTCGGCCGCATCCAGATCCTGCTGCTGGAGCCAGAGCAAGTAGTCCCGGTATGGCGTGGGCGGCGCGATTGCAGCCTCATGGCCGCGACAGAAAGCTTCGTAGTAAACGCTCAGGTCGTTGAAGACCAGGGGAACCGACCAGCCGTCAAGCACAATATGGTGGTTGCTCCAAACACATGTATATCGCTCATCGGCGCGTCGAATCAGGGTCACACGCATCAAGGGTGGCCGAGCCAGGTTGTAAGGCAGCGCGAGGTCGGCCGCGAGGAGCGCATCGAGCCGGCGCTGCTGCTCACTCTCAGGCACGGCCCGCCAGTCATAGCACTGCCAGGGGAGCTCGACCTCGCGAAAAACGATCTGCAGCGGCTTGTCACGCCGCTCCCAGTTGAAGGCTGTCCGCAGGGCGGCGTGCCGGGCGAGCACGCGCCGCCACGCCTCGTAGAACGCCGCTACGTCGAGCGCGCCGTGGAGTGTGAAGCCCAACTGCTGCGCATAGACGCCGGATGTGGGCGCATAAAGGCTGTGGAACAGCATGCCCTGCTGCATTGGCGACAGGGTGTAGATGTCCTCGATGGAGTCTTTGCTCACGGCTCTCTCCTCCTCGTCCGGCTGTGGGGCAGCTCACGGTGTCACGAGTCACTCAGCTCTGCGATCAGGTGATCGAGGTCGTCCTGGTTCAGCCCGGCTGCCGGGAAGTCTGACGGCGTCAGGACAGGGCGGGGTGTACGCTCAGCGATCATGGCCTGGAGCTGGACCAGTGTACCCCGAGCGAGCTCGTCGACCGTTGCGTGGCGTAGCAGCCTCTCGTCATAGGTCCAATCAACCTGGAGTTGGCCGCTTCCGACAAAGCTGCGGATTTCCAGTGGGTAGTTCAGTGCCCCATGCACACTGCGGGCCGGGCCATCGGTTACGGCGGACAGCCTGAACAGGACCGAGGCGGCTTCCGGCTGGTCGATCAGGCCCAGGTAGCTGAAAAACACCTCGGCCTGGGGGAGTGCGGCGAGCTGTGCGGCAAGCTCAGCGTCGCTGCTTACGTAGCGCAACACGCCATACCCAAGGCCCTCGTTCGGAACGCGCCGCAGCTGCTCCTTGACGCTTTTCAGCGCCGCCTCTGCGGGCACGCTGGAGTCAAGTTCCAGTAGCACTGGGTAGATCGTGGTGAACCACCCGACCGTGCGCTCAAGGTCGCAGTTGTTGAGCGGCACGTCACGCCCGCGGCCATCCACGTCAACCAGCAACTGGCCCTGGCCTGTCCACCCCGCGAACTGCCGCGCTATTACCGTGAGCAGCAGCTCGTCGAGCTGAATCTTGTAGGTTCGCTGCACCTCGCCGAGCAAGCTACGCGTCTCCTCGGGATCAAGCGCCGTTGTGATCGTTCGCAGGGAGCGCGCCGACGCCCCATCGCCGGTTGGCCGAGCGTCGAGCGGCAGAGGCACCACCTGGCGGCGAGGAGCGCTTAACCAGAAGGCCGCCTCGCGGCGCAGTTCGGCCGAGTGGGCAAGGGCAGTCAGGCCTTCGGACCACTGCATAAAGGAGCTAGTTTTGGGCGGAAGCCGGACTGGCTCGCCGCGGTGCAACTGCCGGTAGGCCCGCTCAAGATCCTCTAGCAGAATGCGCTGCGCCGCAATGTCCACAAGGAGGTGATGGAGCACGAACAGGACAAAGCTCGGTTCGTGGGGGCCGCCATCGAGCAGGGTAACGTGGATGAGCGGCCCCTCCGCGAGATCGAGCCGGGTCGGCGCAGTGGTGACCGCAATCGACAGGGCTGCGGTCCGTTCGTCAGACGAGAGCGCCGCCACATCGACGCGGGTGAAGGGCACAAGTCCATCAGGGGCGGCGATGTGCTGCCGCCATGCTGCGCCATCATGGGTAAAGCGCAGGCGCAGCGCGTCGTGGTGCAGCAGTAGCTCGCCCACAGCCTGCTCTAGCAGCGCGGCATTGAGCTGCTGGTCGACTTCCATCAGGAGGGTTACAACCCAGTCAACGGGCGCGGGCAGGTTCTGGGCAAAGAACCAGTGCTGCGCTGGCGTCAGGGGAACGGGGCCGGTCACGGGGCCCTGGTCGGCTGCAACCGGGGCGAGGGCATCGACCGCAAGCGCGAGCTCGGCCACGGTGTGGTGCTCGAACAGCAGCTTCGGGCTGAGCCGCAGCCCGGTTTCGTTGGCCCTGGCGGCCACCTGAACGCCGAGGACCGAGTCGCCACCTAGGTCGAAGAAATTGTCGTGGACGCCGATCGGCTCGATGCCCAGCAGATCCTGCCAGATTGCAACCAGGGTCTCTTCAATGGGGCTACGCGGCGCAACGTAGGGCACAGAAAGAGCAGGCCGCTGATGGCGCTCCTGTCCGCCTTCCGCTAGTGCCTGAGCTGGTTCTGCCGGTGGCTCGGTGGGCGCGTGGGCAGTCGCAAGGTCGGGAGCGCTCGACGGTTGCGGCTCGATCCAGTAACGCTTGCGCTCGAACGGGTAGCCCGGCAAGGCCACGCGGCGCCGACTCGCGCCTGCGTGGTAAGCGTTCCAGTCCACCGTCGCTCCGGCAAGCCAGAGCCGGCCAAGGGCGGCCACTAGGAACTCCACGTCGGAGGCACCATCGTGCGGGTGGCGGATCGAGGCAACGATCGCTCGGCCCACGTCCGTCGCAGGATGACGCCGCGCGATGGTGCTGAGGGTATGGCCTGGCCCAACCTCGAGCAGGATATCCCGCGAGCCGGCCAGTAGTCTATCCAGGCCGTCAGCGAAGCGGACGGTGCAACGGGCGTGCCGCACCCAATAGTTGGGGTCAGTCGCCTCGGCAGCCGTGATCCAGTTGCCAGTCACGTTCGAGACGAAGGGGATGGCTGGCGGCCGCAGCTCGACCCTTGCTAGCGCCTGAGCAAACGGCTCCAGTATCGGCTCCATCATTGCGGAGTGGAATGCGTGGGAAGTGTGGAGGCGGCGGCAGGCCACGCCCTGTACAGCTAGCTCGGCCTCGAGAACCTCCACGGCCTTGACCGGCCCGGCGACCACACAACGGCCTGGCTCGTTGACCGCTGCCAGCGAGAGGCGTGGGTTGAGGAGGGGTTGGAGCTCAGACTCAGCCAGGGAGACCATGAGCATGGCTCCAGGGGGCATCTGCTGCATCATGCTGCCGCGAGCGGCGACGAGCCCGAGGGCGTCGCGGAGCGAGAAGACGCCGGCCAGGCACGCCGCCACGTACTCGCCAATGCTATGGCCGATCATGGCGCGAGGACGTATCCCCCATGACATCCAGAGGCGGGCCAGGGCGTACTCGACCACGAAGAGGGCCGGCTGCGTGTAGCGTGTCTGATCCAGGAGGCCATTGTCCACCGTGGAACGTTTAGCGTCTACCGACGAATGGTCAGCAGGGTAAAGCAACTCTCGCAGGTCGAGCTGGAGATGGGGCTCGAGGAGTTCAGCGCAGTGGTTGACGTCGGTGCGAAAGCCTGGCTCGGTCAGATACAACTCGTGGGCCATCAACCGGTACTGCGCCCCCTGGCCTGGGAACAAGAAGGCGACCTGCCGTCCAGCGCCGTCCTGGGTCCCGTCCATGACCCTCTGCGGATCGAGGCATTCCAGTGAGGCGACGGCGTCTGTAAGCTCGCGACAAAGCACGACGCGACGGTGGCGGAACACGGCACGTCCCCGCTGGAGCGTCGCTGCAACGTCGGCGAGGCACAGCTCGGGGTGATCCCGCAGATGTACCGCAAGGGCCGCGGTCAGCCTATCGAGGGCGGCCTCCGTCCGCGCCGAGAGCATCAGCGCCTGCCACGGTCGCGATGGCCCGCTTGCCTCTACTGACGGTGCCTCTTCAAGGACCACGTGGGCGTTCGTACCGCCAGCGCCCAGAGAGTTTACGCTGGCCCGGCGTGGCGACCGCCCACGCTGCCAATCAACGACGACAGTATTGACATAGAAGGGACTCGCCGTGAAATCGATCTGCGGGTTGGGATGCTCGAAGTGTAGGGTGGGCGGAATTTCCCGGTTGGCGAGAGCCAGAGCGGCCTTGATCAGGCCCGTGACACCGGCAGCAGAGTCAAGGTGCCCCACGTTCGTCTTCACTGATCCGATCGCGCAGGAACCTGGGACGGCAGCACCACCACCGAAGGCCCGGGTCAAGGCGGCGACTTCGACCGGGTCTCCTAGAGCCGTTCCGGTACCATGGGCTTCTACGTAGCCAATTGTCGCGGGGTCGACGTCGGCCATCGCCAGGGCCTCTTCGACGACACGGGCCTGAGCATCGACGCTGGGCGCGGTGTAGCCGACCTTGAGGGAGCCGTCGTTGTTGATGGCCCAACCTCTAATCACGGCATAGATCGCGTCGCCATCGGCGAGGGCCGCGGAGAGACGCTTCAGAACAACCACGCCTACACCGCTCCCGAAAACTGTTCCCTGGGCCCGCGCGTCGAAGGCCCGGCAGTGGCCGTCGGGGGAGACAATCGAGCCCTCCTCGTAGAAGTAGCCTGCGATGTGAGGAACTTTGACTGAGACGCCGCCAGCCAGAGCCATATCGCACTCCCTGGTTGTCAGACTCTGGCAGGCCATGTGGACCGCAACCAGCGAACTGGAGCACGCCGTCTGGACAGTGACACTCGGGCCGGACAGGTTGAGTTTAAACGAAACCCGCGTCGCCAGGTAGTCTTTGTCGTTGCCGAACATGACCTGCATCGCGCTCATGTTCAGGCCGTAGCGGCCAAGCTGCACTGGATCGCGGCTCGGGTACAGGTTATGCAGCATATAGCCACTAACACTAGTGCTCGCGTACACGCCAATAGCGCCGGGGTACCTGTTCGGGTCGTAGCCAGCGTGTTCAAGGGCACTCCAGGCGCATTCGAGGAACAGCCGCTGCTGCGGGTCAAGGATCTGGGCCTCGCCCGGACTGAAGCCGAAGAATTCTGCGTCAAACAGCTCAATATCGGCCAGGAGCGGTGCTGCCTTGACGTAGCCCGGATGGCGTAGCACGATGGCGGGGATCCCAGCAGCGGCGAGTTCGTCGTCGCTCAAACGAGTGATCGTCTCCCTACCCGCCCGCAAGTTCTGCCAGAACTGGGCGATGTCGGCTGCGCCGGGGAAGCGACCGCTCATACCGATGATCGCAACGCCGTCGAGTTCTATGCTCTGGTGCGACATATCCTCTTGACCCTCCTTACTGGATCGACGCCCTACTCGTGCGGACGCACGCGCCGTTGCAACGAGGCCTTGCGGGCTGCAGCGCGAGCGCGCCCCTCGTTGACCGGCGCACCCTGCGGCACGGTCGGAGCTTCGCCTGTTAGCTCGACAAGCAGGTACGCGGCGAGTTGGGCGACGCTAACACCCTCAAAAAGCTTCGCCACTGGCAGAGTGACGCCGAGGTCGGCCTCGATTCCGTGCTTCAGCCTGAGCGCCATGAGTGAGTCAAGCCCCAGGTCAGTCAGCGCCTGCTGAAGGTTGAGCCGCGATGGCGCGAAGCCCATTTGTCTGGCGATGTGGTCGGCAAGGTAGCGCTCCAACACCCCCTGGCGCTCGTGAGTGATGACGGCCAGGAGCGCCGCGCGCGTCAGGGTCAGACCAGCGGTCTCCTGGCCCCCATCCACGGCATTACCCCGCTGTGCAATGCGTGCGAACAGCGGCGCCCGAGCCGCTTCCGGGTTGAAGCGGCGGAGTCGCTTCAGGTCGAGAGGGATAACGGCGACCTGGGCGGGGGCAGCGCGCAGCAGGCGCTCGAGCAACGCCAAGCCCTGCTCGGGTGCGATGCTCCCCAGCCCGCTGCGCCGGAAGCGAGCCTGGATCTCGGGCCGCGCCGCCGCCCCCACCTCGGCCCACGGCCCCCAGTTCACGCTCAGGGCCGGCAACCCCCGCCCGCGTCGCCACCAGGCCAGGGCATCAAGAAAGGCGTTTGCAGCGGCGTGGTTGCCCTGGCCAGGCGAGCCGAGCAGCGAGGCCGACGAGGAGAACAGCACGAACTGCTCGAGGGGGTCGTCAGCGGTGAGGAGGTGCAGCAGCCAGGCCCCGCTCACCTTGGGGGCCAGCACGCGGGCAAAGCGCTCGCGGTCAAGCTGGGTGAGCAGGCCGTCGTCGAGGAGGCCAGCGGCGTGAAACAGGCCGCGCAAGGGCGGGCCGCTGGCGCGCAGGTCCTCCAGCAGTGAGGCGAGCTGACCGGGGTCGGACACATCGACCTGGGCAACGACGAGTTCAGTGCCAGTCTGGCGGATCTGCTCAAGGACGGGCAGGGCTTCGGGGGCAGGGGAGCGGCGACCGACCAGGGCGAGGCGACCGGCGCCCCGCCTGGCCAGGTAGCCAGCCAGGGTCAGCCCCAGGCCTCCCAGCCCTCCTGTCACCAGGTATGTTCCGTCGCTTCGCACTCCTGCGCACAAGCTATCGTCACCGTCAGACGCAGAATTGTCGTCATTGTGCAGGGTGAGGGGAACGAGGCGGGCGACGGCGCGAGACGAGCCGCGCAAGGCCACTAGAGTTTCCGGCCCGTCGGCCAGGAGCTCGGCCATCAGGGCCGCAAGCTCCTGCTCATCCGGCTGCCTGCT
>Ga0308410_1000260_pt1 | contig 27349 bp, 8 predicted proteins | sample HotsprOSTMatCore_FD_203467 | JGI IMG/M metagenome (GOLD analysis project Ga0308410, IMG submission 203467) | Hot spring phototrophic mat microbial communities from Octopus Spring, Yellowstone National Park, Wyoming, United States -... | ecosystem: Environmental > Aquatic > Thermal springs > Hot...
CGTCACGAGTGCGCCAGCAATAGCGGCGCCAGCAGTCCGCAACAGCGTTCTGTCCACAAGGTCCTCGCTTTCGGTAGGCGACTTTCTCTGCATGCACCGGTGCGAGCGTAGTATATCTGATATTTCTATGTTTGTCAATCAACTTAGTCAATATAAAGAAGGACGGGGTTACAGAACAGCGGAGCGCTGCCGGCGATCCTGGCGATCTCAGCGCCGGAGGGGCGCCCTGATATGACCGTCACCGGTGAGCGGCTGGCAGCGGCGTGGGCATCCTGCACTCCGCCGTGAGTGCGTCCTGATGTTGTTCTCAGGGTCGGTAAGGCGGGTCCGGCGGGCGAGGCGGGTTGGGCGGATCCGGCGGGCGGGGCAGGTTGGGCGGATCCGGCAGGTCTGGAGGACGGGGCGCGTCCGGTGGCCACCTTCCCGGCGTTTCATCACCATTCTGCCTATCGTGACCGTCTGGCGGCCAGGTTCCATCGCGGGGCCAGGGCACGTCGGTGGGCCAGGGAATATCCGGCGGCCAGGTTCCATCGCGGGGCCAGGGCACGCCGGTGGGCCAGGGAATGTTGCCTGGTTCCGGGATGCCGGGGGTCCACGTTTCCGGCGGCGCCGGTAGACCGTCAGGCGGGGAAGGCGCTTCTACCGGGGGAGGGGGACGGTCGACAGGCAGACGCGGTCGCGCCGTGGGAGTCGGCGGGTTGATCGGACGCACCGGCGTCGGGGGCGCAGGAACAGCCGTTGGCAGATTCTCGTGCGCATCGGGCAACCTGGTCGGCAGCGGCACAACAATGGTTGCCGCAGGTGTTGGAACAACCGGCGTCGCTGTGGCGACGATGTGCGCTGTTGCTGTGGGTGTCGGCGTCGGCAGCGGCGCCGGTTCGCCGGGCAGCGGCGCCGCCACTCGCAGATCGCGAGTTGTGCGTTGGGCGTGTTCAATACTCTGGCGAACGGATGGCGGCGTCACGTCGTACAGGTCGCTTAACCGTCGCTCGTAACGTTCCAGCGTTTCATCCACCTCCTTGAACCATTGATCGCGCTCGCCGTTGACTTCGTGCACCTGGCGCAGAAGCGTCACGCCTGTTTCCAGTTCGATGCGATATGCTTCCAGCGCGGCGTGGAGATCGGCGTCCCTTGCAGTGGAAGCCAGCTGTCGCGCTTCTCCAAGCCGTTTTTCTGCGAAATCGAGATGCAGCAGCGCATCACTGCGGTCGCTGAGCGATGCCGCCAGCCGCAAGGCTTCAACAGACCGCTTCACAGGGTAGAGTGCATCGCCGGGAAGCGACGAGTCGGCGGCATAGACGGCGCCGCCTCCCAAAAGGATGAACGTCAGGGTCGCCACAACCCAATAGTGGCTCAACGTCTGACTGAGCGCAGCCAGGGCACGGTGCTGAATGACGCGACACGCAGCCCGGCTTTTGTCGATCAGACGCGCCACCTCGCCGTGGGGAAGACCCTGGAAGAACCGCAGGACGATCACACGGCGTTGATCCAGCGGCAACTCCGCAATTGCGCTGGCAATCGTCGCCGATTCCTCCCTGGCAATCACGCAATCAAGCGTGCTCTCCTGATTGCTGTCGAGTGCAGGGGTATCAGCGAGCGACACGGCATGCGCAGGCGGTTGACTGCGGTAGTAGTCGATCACCAGGTTATGCGCGATCTGATAGAGCCAGCTTGAGAAGCGATGCCCGCGCTGTTCATATGCTGGCATCGCTTCCCAGGCCTTCAGAAACACCTGCCCGCAGAGATCTTCGGCTTCCGCCGGTTCACGCACACGCGCCAGAATGAACCGATAGATGGCGGCGTTGTACTGCTGATAGAGCGCACCGAATGACTCAGCATCGCCAGCCGCCGCCCGGGCAATCAGCATCTCTTCATCTGGCTCTATCTGATGCATCATGGGATGCGTATCACCGTACAACAAGCGGCAGTGCGACCCGCACTATCGCTGGCGACTCGGCAACCCCCAGCGGGTCTATGCCTGCCTGACTGATCACCGGTTCAGCCGTCAGGGTTGGCGGTTTGCCTGCTGCCAGGGTCATCTCAAGCTCAGCGACTGAACCGCCGCCGGGTGTGATGCTCAGGTTGTAGGTCGAGCGCGCCGCGCCGTAGACCACAAACAGATACACCCCGGCTCGCGGCGTTGTAAAACTGAGCGTATCGACCGCCGTACCATCCCGTGTGCTGGCGCCATCGGGCAACCCGAGGTTGCCAGGATGCCACACATACAGATCAGCATCGCCGTTCACCGTTTCAAGGCGGGCAGTCACCTGTTCGCCAGCCCTGTAGGCGACCAGATAGGCGTCCACGCCGCCAAATGCGACGGTCTCACCGGGCAGGATCAGACTGACGAAGTCGAGACTGCTGCGCGTCAGAACCGAAATATTGCCCGCCTCGTCCGCCACCCACACCCCGATGAAATGGGTCCCAGCCGTGCCGCCGAGTTGCCATTCGCGTGTCGGACGGAACTCTTCCCAAACACCGGGGGTGATCACCTTCCAGTGCGGAACAGGCTCGGTGACCAGTTGCCATTCGCGAATGAGCATGCGGCGCACGCCAATATCATCCGTGGCATTGATCCGAAGTGTAACGTTCCGCTCCGTTGCAACATCGGCGCCCTCAATCGTGAGTTGCGCCGTCGGCGGACGTACATCACGCGGCGGCATCGCCGGCATCAGCACAACGACCGCTCGCCGTTTCAGGGAGACATCGCCGCTGACAATCGTCGCTTCGTTCATTACCGGTTTTGGACGGGCGATGGCGCCCGCCGGGCGCGCCCGATAGGTCAGCGGTACGGAACTGCCAGCCGGTACAACGACATCATCCCAGCGCACGGTGCGATCCGCCGGGGTGTAATTGCCGCCAGACCCGGCGACGTATTCCAGATCCGCCGGGATTGGATCGACGACATCGACGGTGAGGGATACGGCGCCGCTGTTGTGGAGTCGAATGGTGTAGGTGACCGTATCATTGGGACCCAGGACAACCTGCGATGGATACTTGATCGAACCGGCAAGATGCGCCGGGACAGGCGGCCGGGGACCTGGCGGTCTGCCCGCAGGCGGCACAAGCACAACCCTGGCTGAACGGGTCAGGGTGACGCTGCCATAGGTAATGACCGCAGTGTTGACGTAGGGTGTCGCCACCAGCACATACAGGTTCGATACGACGGTGAACGAGAGCACGGTCGATCCGCCAGCCGGCACGCTGACGTTGCGCCAGGAGACCGTGCGGGTTGCGGCATCGTACTCTCCCCCACGCACATGATCCATCCAGAGCGGCAACTGATCGGAAACGCGGGCGACAACCGGGCTGCTCCCGCTATTGCGCAGCGTAATGGTGTACGTCAATTCCTCGCCAGCCGCAACCGTTTCGCGCGACGCGGTCTTGGTCGAACCGGCGAGCGCTTCGGGAGCAGGAGGCGTTCCTGAGCCGGGGTTCAACGTCACGAACGTCCAGCGCATGAAGCGATAGTTTTCGCTGGCGATTGCGGCAACGATCGTCACCTCCTTGCTGACAGTCACATTGACCGCCTGACGCGCGCGCAGCGTGAGCGGTACGGAACCGCCGCCGGGCACATTCACCCGCTCCCACGAAATCGCGCGATTGGCAGGATCGTAGGCGGCGCCCGCCGCAGAGCCAGCGATATACTCCATCTCTGGCGGCAGCACGACCGTCACATCAACGAGCGTGGCACTGCCAGAGTTACGCAGCGTCACGGTAATGGTCGTTTCCTCGCCGGGTGTCAGTGTCGAACGTGACGATGTAATTGTCGTGCCATCGAGACCGGGATCGGGGAAGGGCCACGCAAATGCAGGCGTGATAAACGATGCGAACAGGGTGATGATGAGCAACGCGACAGAGAGGGTCACAGGGCTGGATCGACGCGGCTGCAACGGGATTCTGGCGAACAGAGACATTGACGATTGCCTCCTTTGCCTGAGCGCGCGCAGCACAGGCGCGCATGAGATGCTGTTTCCTGGCACGTATAACGAGAAGCCGTTCAAAACGTTACAGGGAGCGCCAGCGTTGCTTTCCAATCGCTGCAACGCACCCTGTGAATACGGCCTTCGACCGCAAGCGCAGCGCCATATCCCGGCGCCGGTTTCAGATCGACGATCTGCCAGCGTTCTGTGATGGATCGATCCGGCGCGGGCAGAACGGTGAACGAATCGAGAGGAAGTGAAAGACCCTCCCCTCGCGCTTTGAGATACGCCTCTTTGCGCGTCCAGCAGCGCACAAAGTCTTCCATTCGCCGCTCAGGATCGAGCGCAGCCAGCGCAGCGACTTCATCCGCCGAGAAGAAGCGCCGCGCCAGAGATTCCCAATCGAGATCGGAGCGAATCTGCTCGATATCCACGCCAATCTCCCGCTCACCGGCGATTGCACAGAGCGCCAGATCCCCGGAATGGGACAGATTGAATCGGATGACGGTATCGCCATCGACGGCTGGCTTGCCGTATGCCAGCGTGCGGAAGCGCACACCAGACGGCGCGATGCCCAGATACCCGCTCAGGATCGAGCGTAACGCCGCATGGGCGACAGTAAAGCGATCCCGATCACGCGCAAAGCGAAACTGTGACGCACGAGCGCGTTCAGCATCATTGAGCATTCCCCAAAGCTGGCGCACCACAGCAGGATGCTGATCGAGTCGGATGCGCCAGACGTGCACGTCGCCGCCGCCGGGAACGTGGAGCGCATCAACATCTGGTTCACAGTATGACGATTTCACAGGCATTCAGCCAGATCGTGAATAATCATCCGGTGCAGCAGCAGTTGCGACGTCGCCGGATAGAAATGACCGCCGGGAAACAAGCGTAATTTGAAATCAGCGCTGGTATGCACCCGCCAGGATTCCAGTTCCTCCGGCGTTACGGAGTCGTCCTGCAATCCGCCACAGGCGACGATCGGACACTCCAGCGGCTGATCCGGTTGATAGACATAGGTTTCACACGCGGTAAAATCGGCGCGCAGAATCGGAAGGAAGATCTGTCGCAGTTCTTGATGCGCCAGCACCTCCGCCGATGTGCCATTGAACGACTGCACCAGCGCCCACAATTCATCGTCGGGAAGCGTATGCGTCGGCGGACGACGGGCGGGGAGGTGCGCTGCGCGGTGCGCCGACAGATAGAGACGACACGGCAGGACTCCCGCCTCACGACGTACCCGGCGCGCCAGTTCAAAGGCGAGCAGCGCACCCATGCTATGACCAAAAAAGGCGGTCGGGCAGTCGAGCAAAATGGGCAGAAACGCTGGCGCCATTGCATTGACCAGCGACGGGATGGAGGTGCAGAGCGGTTCCAGGTATCGTGTCTCGTGCCCCGGCAATTGCACAGCACAGACCTCGATCCAGTCAGGCAGCGCCGCCGTCCAACCGGCGAAGGAGGAGGCGCCGGCGCCGCTGTGCGGCAGACAGATCAGACGCACGTTCGGGCGACAACCAACGCCGAAGCGCACAATCCAGCGTTTATGGTCGGGAGGGTATCGCATCAGTTTCCTGCTCGATCATCTGAACCAGCAACCGCCGCACATCACCGTTGAACGCAACAACAACTGCGACGATCAACAACAGCACACCACATCCCAAAAAGATCACCGGGATGTTCTGACCGGTCAGGTCTGCGATGACGCCGGTCAAACCCGCAGCCAGCGGCGACATACTTGCCGCCAGCGTTCCAAGCATTGCAAACACGCGCCCACGCAGATCGGCAGGTGTGGAGAGTTGCACCACTGTCACGACGATGATCGAGAGCAATCCTCCGGCTGCGCCGATGATCGGCGCACAGGCGAGCACCAGGAATGGCGACGCATACCCGAGCGCCATATACCCGACCGCCTCGACAACCATGGCGCCAATGGCGAACACTGCGCGCTTCCACCCGTTCAACGGCAACACCCCGGCAATCAGTGCGCCAAGCAAACCGCCGAACCCGTATGCAGCCACCAGGTATCCATACCAGTCGGCGCCGCGCCCAAGATAGTCTTCGACGTAGAATGGCATCAGAACCAGGATCGGCATCACCAGGGCGCCGCTGATCGCCGAAGCGAGCGCCAGAGCGCGCAGACCGCCATGCTGCCAGATGTATCGAAACCCTTCCAGCGTGTCGGTGAGGAACGAGCGCACCTGCTGCCGCCATGCCCGATGTGGCGACATGACGCGCGGGGGGGGCGTGATCAACGCCTCGCCGCCTGCCGCCAGCAGAAATGAGCATGCATTGATCACCATCATCAGCGGCGCTCCAAGGATCCCCAACAGCAATCCCCCCAATCCCTGACCCACAAACGTGGCAATCCGCAGCGCAATCTCAATGAACGAATTAGCTGCCTGAACACGAGGTGTTGGAACAAGGTCCGGGATAATGGCAGTGATGGCCGGCTCGAAGGCAGCACCAAGGATCGCGAGCAGGATCGAAATGACAAAGAGCCAGACGAGCGACAGCGTCGTCGCTTCCGGCAGCAGAAAGATCAATGCAGCCAGCGAGAGAACCGCCAATCCGCCAACGAGATCGCTGAGCGCAATAATATTCCGGCGCGAATACCGGTCGACGATGGCGCCGCCGAACGGACCGAGCGCCACTGCTACAATGCCGACGACCATGAGGAGCGTGCCGATCAGGGTTGCCGAACCGGTCATATCCTTGAGCCAGAACAGGATCGCAATGCTGTATGCCTGCGTTCCGAACTGACTCACGAGTTGCCCGCTCCAGAGCAACAGGAAATTCCGATTCCACAGTCTGCCCTGCGCCACAATGCGTTGTTGCGTCGATATCATTGTCTTACCATTATGCTCCGGTATGCTGCTGCTCCTCCGCAAGCGCCGCTGTAATGCAGGCTTCCAACCGGCGTGCCAGGACACGAACGTGCGGCGGTTGCAGCATGCTGATATGGTTGCCCGGAACTTCGAAGACATCCACTCCGCCGAGCGCCAGGCGTCCCCATCCCATATCCGATTGGTGCGCCGGTAGAGCGTGACCCGATGAACGATCCAGGCGGGCGGCAAGATCGGCGGTCATCCGCTCCAGGGCATGCCGCAACCGGTTGCCGGTCGGCAGCGGCGTATCGCCAGGATGCTGGATGGCAGCGCGGATCAGGGTGATCCGCCCGGCATACGGCTGTGGCGTATATCGACGCCATGCCTCAGTGTGCGTTTTGAGAAGATCGACGAAGAGCGCGAACTGTTCCAGCGTTACATCGGGCAGAATCCAGCCAATTCGCTTCCCCTCCTCGAACAGGCGCCGCACCTGATCCGGGTACTCCAGATCGCGCAATTGCCCGGCGGTGAGCGGAATGTGTCCGCCAAAAACCGATTCGAGATACGCCGCAGTATCGACCGGCTCTTCGCCGGGAACCTCCGGTCCCTGATCGAGAAGCGCCAGCAGCGCCACCTGCCTGCCGCGTCGCTCCAGTTCTCTGGCAGTCTCATATGCCAGGATAACCCCCAGCGACCAGCCGCCGATCAAAAACGGACCGTCGGGATAGACGCCGATCAGGGCATCGGCGTAATACGCCGCCATCGCCTCGATACTCGTGTGCAGCGGCTCTTTTCCGTCCACACCGCGCGCCTGAACGCCGTAGAACGGACGCTCGACCGGCATATGTCTGGCAAGTTCGACGTACCAGTGCACACTGCCACCCGATGGATGGATCCAGAAAAACGGCGGTTGAGCGTTGCCGTTGCGCAGGAGCGCCAGTGTGGTCGATGCACTTTCCGCCGTGCGCCGCAGTTCTTGCGCCAGTTGCTCGATCGTCGGAAAGCGAAACAGGGTCGCCAGGTCGATCCGTCGCCCTGACCGCCGTTCGATATGCGCAACGAGGCGCACGGCACTGAGCGAATGACCGCCAAGTTCGAAGAAATTGTCATTGATGCTGACCGTTTCGGCAGCCAGAACTTCCTGCCAGATGGCCGCCAGTTCACGCTCCAGATCGTCGCGCGGAGCAATGATGGTGCGCTGTGTCGGTACAGCAACCGCCTGCAATGCCCTCCGGTCGATCTTGCCATTTCTGTTCCGGGGCAATTCATCGATCAGAACGAACGTGGACGGTATCATGTACTCCGGAAGTTTTGTGCGAAGGAATGAACGCAATTGAGGGATCAGCATATCATCGCTGCCGATGCCGCTTTCCGGCGCCAGATATGCAATCAGGCGCACATTGCCAGGGGTTTCTTCGCGTGCAACGACTGCTGCTGCGCGCACGGCGGGATGCCTGCCAAGCACGGCTTCGACTTCGCCAGGCTCGACACGATACCCGCGAATCTTGACCTGGTCATCGATCCGACCAAGGAACTCAAGATTGCCATCGGGCAACCAGCGCACCAGATCACCGGTGCGATAGAGGCGCACCACGCCAGGCGCCGGGATGCCAGCGGTTGCGCCGGCAATCGGACATCTACGCTCATCTGCGGGCCACTCGACGAAACGTTCCGCCGTCAATTCGGGGCGGTTCAGATAGCCGCGCGCCAGATGAATGCCGCCGATGAACAGTTCTCCCGGTACGCCAACCGGCAAGAGACGGCGGTACGGGTCGAGAACGAACAGGTGTACATTCGCCAGCGGGCGTCCAATCGGGACCGACCCGGCATCGGGCAGTGCGCCGGTATCCAGGTAAAAGCTCACCTCCACTGTTGCCTCGGTGGGCCCGTAGGCGTTCACAAAACGACGTCCCGGCGCCCAGCGTCGGGCGACTTCCACCGGACAGCGCTCACCACCGGCGATGACAACGCGCAGGTCGGGTAGATCATCATCGGGCAGGACTGCCAGCAATGATGGCGTCATAATCGTCGTGGTCACACGCTGACGCCGCATCAACCGGGTGAGCGCAACCGGATCGGTGATGTCTTCATACGGCGCAATAACGAGTGTTGCACCACCCGCGAGCGCCATGACGATTTCGGCGACTGACGCATCAAAACCAAACGAGAAAAAGCGCAATACTCGACTTTCAGGCGTTATTGCGCACTCACTCTGCACGACTTCTGCCAGGTTTGCCAGGCCACGATGATCGCTCAGCACCCCTTTGGGCAAACCAGTGGAACCGGACGTGTAAATGACATACGCCAGGTTATCCAGATCGGCGCCGCCTTCCAGGTTCGTCTGCGGCTCATCGGTCAGGTCGTTCCATATCTCGGGGAGAGCGATCAGCGAGCGACGATCCGCAACACTGGCGCGAAGCTGTTCCACACCGATAGCTTCGCGGTTCTCCGGCGCACTGATCGCAGACCGAACAGCAATGAGCAGCGATGGTTGAGCATCATCAAGCATGAACTGCAACCGATCCAGCGGATAGGTCGGATCCAGCGGAAGATAGGCGCCTCCGGCTTTGAGGACGGCAAGAACGGCAATGACCTGGTCAATCGACCGCTCGGCGCAGATTGCAACGATGGTTTCGGGACCGACGCCGCGTGTTCGGAGGTGATGCGCCAGGCGATTGGCGCGAGCATTTACTTCGGCATAGGTGAGCGATGCATCACTGGCAAGAAGCGCAATGGAATCTGGGTGCTGTTCGGCGATTCGCTCGAAACGGCGATGAAATGGCATCTGCGGGAATGGCGCATCAGTTGCGCGCCAGGCGGCAAGTTGCGCATCTTCATCGGTAGTCAGGATCGGAACCGAAATGAGCGGACGCAGCGGATCGGCGACGAATCCTTCAAGGATGGTTTGCAGATGACCGACCATCCGCTGGATCGCGTCATCGTCGAAACGATTGGCATCATACAGAATGTGCAGCGTCATCTGATCACCGACGCCGATCGCCAGCGTCAGGGGATAGTTGGTCTGCTCCACTGAACGCACCAGTTCGATATCCAACACGCGGTGCGAATCGTTCAGCGCTTCGGCAATCGGATAGTTCTCGAAGACCAGCAAACTTTCAAAGAGGGATTGCCCACGCGGGATCTCGCTCCAGGCTTGAATCTGGAACAGGGGGGTATGCTCAAACTGTCGCGCTGCGACCTGGCGATCCTGAAGATCGGCGAGCCATGTGACGACTGCCAGATCCGGTTCGATCCGCACACGCACCGGCAGTGTGTTGATAAACAATCCTGCCATCTCCTCGATGCCCGCCAACTCCGGTGGGCGACCGGCAACCGTCGCACCGAATACCACATCGTTCTGCCCGCTGTAGAAACCGAGCAGCAATGCCCACGTCCCCTGCATGATCGTGTTGAGCGTCAGTCCGTGGCGACGCGCCAGGTCGCGCAGCGCTGCGGTCGCCCCGGTCGTCCAGAGCGTCTGAACTGAATGATACGTCGCGTCCTGATCGGAAGCATTTGGACGCGCGATGCCGATTGGCGTGAGCGTGGCGAACCCCGTCAGATAGTCGCGCCAGAACCGCTCGGCTGCCTGCGGATCCTGGCGACGCAACCAGGCAATGTAGGCGCGATACGGTCGTGGTGGCGGCAGAATGGGGTCGTTTCCGCGCACGAATGCGTCATAGCACGCCAGAACTTCGCGGAGCACCAGGGGTGTTGACCAGCCATCGAGCAGGGCATGGTGGTAGGTCCAGACAAAATACCACTCATGGTCAGCCGTCCGAATCAGCGTCAGGCGCATGAGCGGCGGATCGTCCAGCCTGAACCCTTCGCGTCGATCAGCCTCGCAGTACGAGTCGAGCCGGGATTGCAGCGTACTGGCAGGGTCTGCGCGCCAGTCGAGATAACGGATCGGCAGGTTCACCGAGCGGTAGACGACCTGAGCCGGTTCTTTCAGCCCACCAAACACGAATGCCGTGCGCAAAACCGTGTGCCGATCCATCACACGGCGCCAGGCGTGCTCGAATGTTGCCACATCGAACGTTCCGCTGATGCGACAACAGAGTTGTTCGATATACACGCCGGAGTCAGGATCGTAGAGCGTATGGAACAGCATCCCCTGCTGCATTGGCGACAATGGATAGAGATCTTCGATATTCTGCGTGCTCATCACGAACTCCTGTGGTGACGATCCAGCTCGGCCATGATGGCGGACAGGTCCTCATCATTCCAGCCAAATTCGGCGACGTCGGCGGCTTCGATTGAACCGACGGAATCATGGCGGCAGGTGTGCATCATGGCGCGCAGTTCCGCGAGAAATGTCCGCGCTACCTGCGCTATGGTCGTATCATTGTGAAGGGAGCGGCTGTACGTCCACTCCAGGTGCAACCGCTCAGCGACGATGCCGCCATCGATTTCGATCAGATAGGGGCGCGACGCTGTCGGATCACGATCAGGACCACGTTCGTCAGTCGCAATGACGGACAGGAGGGCGTTGGAAACGCCGCGATCCAGTCGACCGTAGTAGTTGAAACTGATCTCGGCGGACGCTCCACTGATTGCCTGTTGATCGCGCAGCAATCCGTAGCCGATGCCGTGGCGCGGCAGATCGCGCATCTGCCGATGAACGCGGCGTATCGTGTCGATTGGCGCCTCGCCCGGCTCGTAGTCGATACGAACCGGATAGATTGTCGTAAACCAGCCAACAGTGCGGCTCACGTCGATATCCTCGAAGAGATCCTCACGCCCGTGACGTTCGACATCGATCAGGATTGCTGGACCGCCAGCCCATCCACCAAGCGCACGCGCCAGTGCTGCCAGCAACAGTTCTATCACGCTGGTGCGGGCATGCGCTGCACCTTCGAGCAGTTGCCCGGTTTCTTCTTCGTCGAGCGCAACACTGATGCGTTGCGCATCAGCCTCGACATTTGATCCTGTCCTGTCGGTTGGCAATCGTGCAATCGGCAGCCGGATCACGCTGTTCCAGTAGTCTGCTTCGGAGTGGGTCATCTCCGCAGACTCCCCGGCAACCAGGCGCTCAGCCCATACCTTAAACGAGGTCGTCTTCGGCGGCAGACGGATCGGCTGCGCGGCGCGCGCCTGCGCATACGCGGTGTGCAGGTCCGCCAGCACCACTCCCCACGACACGGCATCGATCACCAGATGGTGCACCGCCAGCAGCAGGCGCGCGCCGCGCCCCGCCCCCAGGTCGAACTGCACCGCCCGCACCAGCGGTCCGTGTTCCAGGTTCAGGCTCGCCTGCGCCGCACGGCATTCCTCCGTGATCGTCGCCGTCAGATCGGCGTCTTCCACCATCGTCAGGTCGCGCTGCGCCACCGGCGGATCGCCGTCCGGCGGCGCAATCGTCTGGCGCCATCCCGCAGCGCTGCGGACGAACCGCGCCCGCAGCATGTCGTGCTGCGCCAGGATCGCCTCCACCGCCGCCGTCAGCGCCGACGGGTCGAGCGCCTCCGGCAGCGCCAGCAGCACCGCCTGGTTCCAGTGGTGCGGATTGGGCACCGCCTGCGCGAAGAACCAGCGCTGGATCGGCGTCAGCGGCACGGCGCCGGTGATGATCCCCTGCTCCGCCGTCAGCGGCGCCGCCTGCGCCGCCAGTCGCGCCAGCTCCGCCAGCGTCCGCGCCTGGAACAGGTCGCGCGCTTTCACATGCATACCCGCCTGCCGCGCCCGCGCCACCACCTGAATACTCAGGATCGAATCGCCCCCCAGCGCGAAGAAGTTGTCGTCGCGCCCCACCTCCGCCACCCCCAGCACCGCCTTCCAGATCCCCGCCAGCGTCTGCTCCACCGGCGTCACCGGCGGCGTAGCGGCGCGTAGCGCCTGATCCTCCACTGGCGGCGGCGGCAGCGCCGCGCGATCCACTTTGCCGTTCGGCGTCAACGGCAACGTCGGCAGCGGCAGATAGATCGCAGGCAGCATGTACTCCGGCAGGCGCGCCGCCAGCCATGCGCGCATATCTGCGACCGGCGCCTCGGCGGGCGTCACATACGCCACCAGGCGCTGCACCCCCCTCCCATCCGCGTGCACGCTCACCGCAGCGGCGGCGACAGCCGGGTGCGCCGCTAACTGCGCCTCGATCTCTTCCAGTTCGATCCGGAAGCCGCGTATCTTCACCTGATGGTCGGTGCGCCCCAGACACTCCAGCACGCCGTCCGCCCGATAGCGCACCAGGTCCCCGCTGCGGTACACCACCCCCGCGATCTCCGGATGCTCCGGCAACCGGACAAACCGCTCCGCGGTCAGATCGGGGCGGTTCAGGTAGCCGCGCGCCACGCCTGCACCGCCGATATACAACTCGCCCACGACGCCGACCGGCGCCGGTTGCCCGGATCGGTCGAGCACATACAACTGCGTGTTGGCAATCGGTCGCCCAATCGGCACAATGCGCTGCGTCTCGCCCGGCAGCGCGGTGTACACGCAACACCCCACCACCGTCTCGGTCGGACCATATTCGTTGACCAGCCGCGTCTGCGGCGCGTAGGTCTGCCAGAAGCGCAGCGTCTCGCCGCGCAGGTTCTCGCCGCCGATGATGAAGGCGCGCGTGCGTCCGGCGGCGCGCTCGGGTGGGATCAGCGCCTGAAGCGCGTCCAGGTGCGCTGGCGTCATCTTGACCAGACTGAGATCCTCATGCGCCAGCAACGCCGCCGCCAGGTCTTCCAGGTCGGCATCGTCCGGCAACAGATACACCGTGCGCCCGACGAGCAGCGGGGCGAACAGCCCGGTGATCGTCAGATCGAACGTGACCGGCGTATGCACCAGCGCGCCGCGTCCGGCGGCGACGGCATACGCTTCCGCACACCAGGTCAGGTAGTTGACCAAGCCGCGATGGGTGACCATCACCCCTTTGGGCGCGCCGGTCGAACCGGAGGTGTAGAGCACATACGCCAGGTGGTCGGGCGTGACGGCGCTAGTCGGCGGCAACACGGCAGAGCCGGTGATCGCCGTCACGTCGATGACACGCCACGGTCCTGCCAGATGGTCGCCGGACGTCGTCGCCGTGAGGAGCGCGACCGGACGGGCGTCGGCGAGCAGCGCCCGTTGACGCGCTGGCGGATGCCGCAGATCGAGTGGCACATACGCGCCGCCTGCCAGCCACACTCCCAGCAGCGCCGCAAGCAGGTCCGGCGAGCGCGGGATCGCCACCGCAACCAGCGCATCGGGTCCGACGCCAGCCTCCCGCAACCGATGCGCCAGCGCCGTTGCGCGCGCCATCAGGTCGGCATACGTGAGACGTTCTGCCGCGCCTTCCACCGCAATGGCGTCGGGCGTGCGCGCCGCCTGGTCGAGCACCAGGTCGTGCACGCAGCGATCAGCGGGGAACGGCGTGGTGGTCGCATTCCACTCGACAAGCATACGCTGCCGTTCCGCAGGGGTCAGGATCGGCAGCCGGTCGAGTGGTTGATCCGGGTTGGCAGCAATCCCTTCCAGCAGCGTCTCCAGATGCCCGATCATCCGTGTGATGCGGTCGCCATCGAACAGGTCGGTGTTGTACTCGAAAGCGCCTTCGATAACCGCGCCATCATCGATCACAAACAGGGTCAGGTCGAACTTGGCGGCGCCACTGTGGAGCGTGACGCTTTCCGCCTGCATGCCAGCGCCTCCCCGTCCGACGCTCCCTATCGCCACATCGTTCTGCATGACCATCATGACCTGGAAGATCGGGGAATGGCTTAGCGTGCGCTCCAGGTGTAGCGCGTCCACCACCATGTCAAACGGCACGTCCTGGTGCGCAGAGGCATCGAGCGCCGTCGCACGCACCCGCTGCAACGCTTCGCGGAAGGATGGGCGACCGGTCAGATTCATGCGCAGCGCCAGCGTATTGACGAAGAAGCCGATCACTCCTTCCAACTCGGCGTGGCTGCGCCCCGCCACCGGCACGCCAATCGCAAATTCCTCCTGTCCGCCGTAGCGCTGGAGCAATGCAGCGAATGCCGTCAGCAGCGTCATGAAGAGGGTCGCGCCCTCGCGCTGCGCCAGCGTGCGCAGCGCTGCGCTCAGGCGCACCGGCAGGCGAAACGTGGTATAGGCGCCGTTGTAGGTCTGCACCGCCGGACGCGGGCGATCGGTCGGCAGGTCGAGCAGCGGCGGCAGACCGCTGAGATGCTCGCGCCAGAAGGACAGATGCCGCTCCAGCGTTTCGCCCTGCAACCATTCGCGCTGCCAGACGGCATAGTCGGCATACTGGACCGGCAGGTCCGGCAACACGAGCGATCTCCCGCCGATCAGCGCCTCATAACAGGCGGTCAACTCCTGCACCAGAATATTGGTCGACCAGGCATCGCCGATAATGTGGTGGATGGTGAGCACAATGAGGTGATCATCGTCCGCCAGGCGCAGCGCCAGCGCCCGCATCAGCGGCGCCTGATCGAGTCGGAACGGTTGACGCACGTTATCTTCGGCGATGCGGAGCGCCGCAGGTTCGCGTTCACTGACCGGAAGCGCCTGCAGATCGCGCACCGGGATGCGCAACGGATGCGACTCCAGCACGCTCGGCGGCTCGATAACCAGCGCCGGTTGCCCGTCGCTGGTGACCATCCGCATCCGCAACGCTTCCTGGCGACGCGCCACCAGGTTCAACGCCCGCTCCAGTACTGTCACATCGAGACGCCCGCGCAGCCGCACCACCTCCGGGATGTTGTAGAACGCGCTCCCCGGCTCCAACTGGTCGAGAAACCAGAGCCGCTGCTGCGCAAACGACAGCGGGAAGCGCCGTCCGTCGCGCGGCTGCGGGCGGATCGGCGGTGCAGGCGGATGCCCGTCACGACGCCGCACGTCTGCCACGCGCTGCGCCAGGTCCGCCAGGCGCGGCGCCTCGAACACGGCGCGCACCGGCAGTTCGACCCCCAGTGCGGCGCGGATGCGCGCCACCAGTTGGGTCGCCAGCAGCGAATGCCCGCCCAGCGCGAAGAAATCGTCCTGCGCGCCGATGCGCGCGACGCCGAGCAGATCGGACCAGATGCCCGCCAGCAGTTCTTCGATCGGCGTGCGCGGCGCAACGAAGGCGGCGTCGGCTGCGCGCGCCGACCAGTCGGGCGCGGGAAGGGCGCGGCGGTCGATCTTGCCGTTCGGCGTCAGCGGCAGTGCGTTGAGCGTCACAAACGCAGATGGGATCATATACTCTGGCAGCCGCTCCTGTAGCCAGCGCCGCACGCTGGCGACCAGTGCATCGCGCTCATCTGCGGCATCCGACGCGACCGGCTCGAGGTACGCAGCAAGACGCGGACCGCCTGGCGCGTTGTGATGGAGCGTAACGGCAGCAGCGCGCACGGCGGGATGGCGCACGAGCACCGCTTCGATCTCGCCCGGCTCGACGCGGTAGCCGCGAATCTTGATCTGGTGATCCAGACGCCCCAGAAACTCGATGTTGCCATCGGGCAGCCAGCGCGCCCGATCCCCCGTCCGGTAGACGCGCTGAACCTGCGCGCCGTCTCCATCGGTGCCGAAGCCTTCCAGCAGCACAAACCGCTCAGCCGTCAGATCGGGACGGTTGAGATATCCTCGGGCGACGCCTGCTCCGCCGATGTACAGCTCCCCAGGCACGCCAATCGGCGTCGGTTGCCGATATCGGTCGAGAATAAACAGGCGCACACCGTCGAACGGACGTCCGATCGGCACGCTCTGCTCATCGAGCAACGCATGGACGCCGCCATCGAAATACGTGCTGTCAATCGTCGTTTCGGTCAGACCAAACGAGTTAATGATCCGGGTGTCTGGACCGCAGAGACGCATCACACGCCGATACTCGCCGACAAACCAGGTGTCGGACCCGCAGATCACCAACCGCATCCAGTCGAGGCGCTGGTCACTGTCGTTCAGATAATCCATGAGCAGGCGCAGCACGCCCGGCACGAACTCGGCGCAGTCGATCCGTTCCCGATGCAACAGATCGTACAGGCGCGCCGGTTCCAGCAGCGTTTCACGCGGGCAGATCACGAGCGCGCCGCCGCAGCAGAGCGCCCGCACCAGATCACCGACAAAGACATCGAAGGAAAAACTTGCCATCTGCAGATGACGACGCGCGGCGTGGCGCAGGTCATAGGCGCGCTCCCACGCACCACAGGCGTTGGACAGCGCGGCGTGGGTCACCATCACCCCCTTCGCCTGACCGGTCGAACCAGAGGTGTAGATGACATACGCCAGATCGCCCGGCGCTGCGCCATCGGAGAGGCGTTTTGGCGGACAGGCGGCAATGATTTCCGCTTCATCCGCAAGATCGACAATTCGACATTCGTCGGAGCATACCCACGCCAGCGGGGTATCGTGGCAGGTCAGCACAACGGATGGTCGCGCATCGGCGAGCATCAACGCGAGTCGTTCCGGCGGATATGCCGGATCGAGTGGCACATACGCGCCACCCGCTTTAAGCACTCCCAGGACGGCGACGATCAACTCCGCAGAACGTTCGATCGCAATTCCGACGAGCACCCCCGGTTGCACCCCTAGGCGCCGCAGATAGTGCGCCAGTTGATTGGCGCGCCGATCGAGATCGGCGTAATTCAAGCGCGTATCGCCCCAGACCACCGCTTCGGCGTCGGGCGCGCGATCCGCTTCCGCCTCGAAACGCTCGACTACGGTGCTGGTCGGCGCAACCGACGGTCGTACCACACCACCCCAGTTCAGCAACGTGGAGCGCTCTTCCGCGCTCAGCAGCGGCAACCGGTCGATAGGAGACGCCGGGTCGGCGACGATCCCTTCCAGCAGCACCCGATAGTGCGCCAGCAACCGATGGATTGTCTCCGCCGCGAACAGGTCGGTGCAGTACTCCGCCGCCAGCGCCACCCCCTCCTCATCCTCCGTCGCCGACAGCGTCAGGTCGAAGGTCGACGTCCCGGTTTCGACATCGATCTGCGTCAGCGTCAGCCCTGGCAGTTGGTGGACGGAGACCGGCGCATTCTGCAGAATGAACATCACCTGGAACAGCGGCGTCCGACTGATGTCGCGCGCCGCCTGCACCGCTTCCACCACTAACTCGAACGGCGCCTCCTGGTGCGCGAACGCCTCCAGCGCCGTCGCGCGCGCCCGTTCCAGCACATCCCGGAACGTCGGACTGCCGCGCAGGTCGTGGCGCAGCACCAGCGTATTGATGAAGCACCCGATCAACCCCTCCAGTTCGGGACGACTCCGCCCCGCCACCGGCGTGCCGATGCACACCTCCTCCTGCCCGCTATATCGGCGGAGCAGCACCGCAAATGCCGCGTCCAGCGTCATAAACAGCGTCGCTCCCGCCTGCCGCCCCAGCGCGCGCAGGCGCTCCACCAGCGCCCGCGGCAGGCGCGCGCTGCAACTGGCCCCGCGCGACGACTGCACCGGCGGACGGGGACGGTCGGTCGGCAGGTCGAGCGCGGCGGGCGCGTCCGCCAGGCGCTCCCGCCAGTACGCCAGCTGCCGGTCGAGCGGCGACACGCCATCACCGGTGCTGCGGGCGAGCGTCTCACACTGCCAGACGGCGTAGTCGGCGTACTGGATCGGCAGATCGGGCAATGGCGCGGGACGTCCGGCGACGAAAGCGGCATAGAGCGTCGCCAGTTCGTGCAGCAGCACCCCCATCGACCAGCCGTCGGCGATGATGTGGTGCAGGGTGAGCAGTGCGAGATGGTCGTCGTCCGTCAGGCGCAGCAGCGCGGCGCGCACCAGCGGCCCGGCGCGCAGGTCGAACGGGCGCTGCGCTTCCCAGGTCGCCAGGCGGTACATCTCAGCTTCACGCTGATCATCCGGCAGATGGCTGAGATCAGTCACCGGCAACGGGAGCGGATCGGCGCCAGACGCCTCGAAGGGAGTGACCAGTTGCATCGGTTGACCGTCCAGCGCAACGAACGTCGTGCGCAGGATTTCGTGGCGACGCACAATTTCGACAAGGACGCGACGCAGAACGTCGATGTCGAGCCGACCCTGGAGCCGGACGGCGAGCGGAATGTTGTAGAACGGGCTGCCTGGCTCAAACTGATCGAGAAACCAGAGCCGCTGCTGGGCGAACGATGTCGGAAACAGGTACGCATCGTCCGACGACGGCGATTCTGAAGACGAAGATGTCTCGATAGCGTCGATGATCTGTGCCATGCCCATCCCCTACCGGGTATCTATTCCTTCTTCTCGAGTTCACTCTGAAGCAGCGCCGCACGACTGACGCGCCGTGTAGCGCGGGCGACCGGCGCGATTGGCAGAGCAGCGTGGACGGCGCCGGACGCCACCGCCTCATCGATCACCGCGGCTAGTGTTGCGATAGTGGGATCATTGAACAGGGTGCGCAGCGGCACTTCGACGCCCCAGCGCGCCTGGACCCGCGCCAGCAGTTGCGTCGCCAGCAACGAGTGACCGCCGATCTCGAAGAAATTGTCACTGACGCCAACCTGCGGAATGCCAAGCAACTCTGCGCAGATCGCGGTCAGCGCCTCTTCGGTCGGCGTGCGCGGCGCCACATACGCCGGTTCCGGCATAGCCAGCCATTCAGGATCGGGCAGCGCAGCGCGATCAATTTTGCCACTTGGCGTTAGGGGCCAGGATTCCAGCTCCACAATTGCAGATGGAAGCATATACCCCGGCAACCGTTCGGCAAGAAAGGTTCGCAGCATCTGACCGGGCGACGCGCCATCGTCCACAGCATTCCCGGCGGCAGGAATAACATACGCCAGCAAGCGGTCATTCCGCGCCAGTACCACAGCGTCCGCTACAGCGGCGTGGGAACGCAATGTCGCTTCGACCTCGCCGGGTTCGATCCGAAAGCCGCGCACCTTAACCTGCTGATCGAGTCGTCCCAGGAACTCCAGTTGTCCGTCATACCGCCAGCGCACCTGATCGCCGGTACGGTAGGCGTTGCGCCACCTTGCAGACGTTGCGTGCCAGGCAGGAGACGGATCGCCGACCAGAGCGTGATCAAGCTCAATGAATCGTTCGGCGGTCAACTCAGGACGATTGAGATAGGCGCGCGCCACACCCACCCCGGCAATGTACAACTCGCCCGGCACTCCCACCGGCACAGGCTGACGATTCTGGTCCAGCACGAAGAGCCGGGTATTGGCAATCGGGCGTCCAATCGGCGGATCGCGCGGGTCATCAGGATCGCAGAGCGCAATCGAGGCGCATACCGTCGTCTCAGTTGGACCATACGCATTGAAGAAGCGTCGTCCCCGTCCCCAACGCGCAACCAGTTCTCGCGAGCACCGCTCACCAGCCGCAATCACCGTTGTGAGCGACGGAAGATCGTCTGGAGGGAGCACTGCCAGCAGCGACGGCGGCAACGTCACGATGGAGATCGACTGGTCTCGGATCAGACGAAGGAGTGAAGGTGCGGAAGCCAGTGTCTCCTGCGGCGCGAGACAGAGGGTTGCGCCGCTACAGAGCGCCATGACCAACTCCCAGACGGCGGCATCGAAACTCAACGCCGAAAACTGAAGCACGCGGTCTCCCGGTTTGACGCCAAACACATGCTGCTGGGCAATCGCCAGGTTGCATAGACCGCGATGGTGAAGCAGCGTCCCCTTTGGCACACCGGTCGATCCGGAAGTGTAGATGACATATGCGAGACTGTCCGGCGTCGCATGGCAGACAGGCGTCTCGCCCGGCTCACGTGCAATCTGGTCGTGATCGGCATCCAGCAGAATCACATCGGTCTGAATGCGCGATTGCGCCACCCAGTCACCACTCGCAAGGTGCGCCTGAGTGAGAATGGCCACCGGTTGGGCATCGTCGATCATGAAGCGCAAACGCTCGGATGGATACGCTGGATCGAGGGGCAGGAAGGCCGCGCCCGCTTTCAAAACGCCGAGAATGCCAGCCACCATGGCAATTGATCGTTCGGCAGCAATGCCCACCAGCGTCTCAGGACCAACCCCGCGTCGCTGGAGGTAATGCGCGATCTGATTGGCGTACCGGTTCAACTCACCATACCTGAGCGTTGTCCCCTCGAACGTGACAGCAGGATCATCGGGGCACGCAACCGCATACGCCTCGAACAGGTCGTGAATGCGGTGCTGATGCGGGAATGGCGTATCGGTCTGGTTCCACTCAAGCAGGATGCGATGCCGTTCGCTTTCGGTAAGCAACGGCAGACTGGCAATGCGCTGTTCGGGATTGGCGACGATGGCTTCAAGCAGCGTATGGAAGTGCTGCGCCATTGCTTCGATCGTGGCGGCGTCGAACAGATCGGTAGCATATTCAAAAGCCCCCCCTACGCCTTCATCATCGACGCGCAACTCCAGCGTCAGATCGAAGCGTGCGTGGCGGCGATCCAGGGGGAACGGCTCAATCGTCAGACCGGGCAACGCTATCGGCGCACGCGGGGTAGTGTCGATCACCAGCATCACCTGGAACAGCGGCGCATAGTTCTGGTGTCGTTCGGGACGCAGCGCCTCGACCAGCATCTCGAATGGAACGTCCTGATGGGCATAGGCTTCCAGCGCTGTTTCGCGTACCTGCTGCAGCAATTCGACGAACGACAGATCACTGCGGTACCGTGTACGCAACACAAGCGTGTTGACGAAGAAGCCGATCAGGTTTTCGGTTTCGGCGCGCATACGCCCGGCAATCGGCGTACCGATGCAGATATCGTCCTGCCCGGAGTAACGCGCGATCAGCACGGCGAACGCCGCAAGCAAGGTCATGAACAGCGTCGCTCCTTCGCTGGCGCTGAGGTGTTGCAGCGACCGGGTCATCTCGCGCGAGAGTGCAAATGGAACTTCTGCACCGCGAAATGTCGCCACCGGTGGGCGCGGCTGGTCGGTCGGCAGTGTGAGCAGCGGCGGCGCTCCGGCAAGTTGATCCTTCCAGTAGGCGATCTGGCGCTCCAGCAGTGTGCCGTCTCCTTCCGCAGACGCCATCCATGAGCGCTGCCAGATGGCGTAATCTGCATACTGAAGCGGCAATTCGGGCAACGGCGACTCTCGTCCCTCGACATATGCGCTGTACAACGCAGCCAGTTCGCGCACCAGAACCCCGACCGACCATCCATCCGACACAATGTGGTGCGTGACCAGGATGGCGATATGATCGTCCTCAGCCAGACGCAGGATCAGAGCACGCACCAGGGGTCCATGCACAAGATCGAACGGTTGATCCGCCGCCTCCGCCGCCAGTCGACGCGCTTCGGCTTCGCGTTCCGACATGGGCAGGCGGCTGAGATCGATCAATGGCAGATCGAGAGTCAGCGTCGGCATGATCCGCTGAATGGGACGACCATTGATCGCATCGAAGGAAGTGCGCAACGCTTCGTGACGCCGCACAATCTCGTTCAGGCTGCGCTTGAATACAGCGCTATCGAGACGTCCTCGCAGTCGTACAACCGCCGGATTGTTGTAGAGGGCGCTTTCCGGCTCCAGGCGATCAAGGAACCAGAGGCGCTGTTGGGCATACGATAACGGCAGATCACCAGTCCGCTCGACGCGCGTAAGCGGCGGAAGTGCAGCGCCGCGAGCAACCCGATATTCCTCTTCGATGCGCGCAGCCAGCCCGGCGACAGTACGAGTCTCGAACAGCCAGCGCAGAGGAATGTCCAGCCCAAATACGTCGCGCGCCCGCCCGATCACCTGTGTCGCGCTGAGCGAATGACCGCCGAGATCGAAGAAATCATCGTGCGCGCCGACACGGTGCAGACCAAGCACATCAGCCCAGATGCCCGCCAGCAGTTCTTCGGCAGGGGAGCAGAGGGCGTCTTGAGCGCCGGTTTCGACGCCAGGCTCCGGCACAGGGAGTGCCGCGCGATCGATCTTGCCGTTCGGCGTCAGGGACCAGGAATCGAGTGCCACAATCGCCGCCGGGATCATGTAGTCGGGCAACCGGTCTTTCAGCCAGGTGCGCACTGCTGCTCCATCGATACTGGCAGGTCGAACATACGCCACCAACCGCCGATCACCGGGTCGGTCTTCACGCACAACGACAACTGCGTCGCGCACATCGGGATGACGACGGAGTACAGCAGCGATCTCGCCGGGTTCGATCCGAAAACCACGCAGTTTCACCTGGTCGTCGCACCGCCCCAGGTATTCGAGGGACGCATCGGGCAACCAGCGCGCCAGATCGCCGGTGTGGTAGATGCGTTGCGGATGTTCGGGCATGCTATCTCCGAATGCCCCGGCAGGAATAGTGATAAACCGCTCAGCGGTCAGATCGGGTCGGTTGAGATACCCACGCGCGACACCTGATCCACTGACGCAGATCTCGCCGGGAACGCCAACCGGAACCGGTTCGAGATGACGGTCGAGAAGATAGATCGACATCCCTGGCATCGGACGCCCGATGGGAGCGGTTGCTGTTCCGGGTATCCTGTCGCTGATCTGTCCCCAGGCAGACCCGATGGTCGTCTCGGTTGGTCCGTAGGCATTGATGAAGCGTCGTCCGTTCGACCATTTCAGCGCCACTTCCCATGAGCATGCCTCGCCTGCCGAAGCGACTGTTTCCAATGCAGGAAGGTTGTCCGACGGCAACACTGCGAGCAGTGATGGCGGAAGGGTCACTGTCGTAATCGCCGCGGACTGCAACAGGTGATGCAGATCCTCGACCGACGACCGAACCCTGTGTGGTGCAAGACAAAGCGTTGCGCCAGATGTCAGCGCTGCAAAAATCTCAGCAACCGAGGCGTCGAAACTCAACGACGCGAACTGGAGCACACGACTGCCGGGCTTGATTGCCCAATCGGCGCAATGCGCCTGCACAAAGTTGGTCAGACCGCCGTGACGGATGAGCACACCTTTGGGGACACCGGTGGAGCCGGAGGTGTAGATGACATACGCGAGGTCGTCGGGGGTCACGTCATACGATACAGCCTCTTCCGATTCGTGAATCCAGTGCTCGTCATCGAGGATCAGGACGGAATATCCATCGGATGGCAGGGTTGCTGCCAGGTGCTGTTGCGTGAGTACCAGCTTCGGGCGCGCATCATCGATCATGAAGCGCAACCGCGCCGATGGATACGCCGGATCGAGCGGCAGATAGACACCGCCAGCCTTCAATACCGCCAGTATGCCGATGATTGTTTCAGGCGCTGGCTCTGCACAGATCGCCACGATGGTTTCCCGCTCGACCCCCTGTTTACGCAGATACCGCGCCAGGCGATTTGACCGACGATCAAGCCGGGCATAGGTTATGCGAACGTCCTGGAACTCGACGGCAATAGCATCGGGCGTGCGTGCTGCCTGTTCCACAAAAAGCTGGTGAATACAACCGATATGTAGTGGATCGCCGCCATGTCCCCATTCATGCAGGAGCGTGCGTTTCTCTTCGGAAGAAAGCAACGGCAGATGCGCAAGTGGACAGTCAGGATTGGCAGCCATTCCTTCGAGCAGCGTGCGCAGATGGTCGAGCATGCGCGCAATCACCGGTGTGTCGAACCGATCAGGGTCAAAACTGATCTTGAGCATGAGGCGGTCCGCCAGTCCTGCAACGCAGGTCAGCGGGTAGTTGGTGCGTTCTGATGTACGAATCTCCTCGATCACGAAATCTCCGCCCCATACCCGATCCGCTGACGGCATGGGATAGTTCTCGAACACCAGAATGCTCTCGAAGAGCGGTTGATCGCGCGGAACCTCACTCCAACCCTGAATCTGCACCAGCGGGGTGTGCTCATACTGGCGCATTTCGGCTAACTGATCCTGGAAGCGCCGCAGCCACGTCAGCGTCGGCATATCTGGCGGGATCTGTACGCGCACCGGCAGCGTATTGATGAACAGCCCCACCATGCGCTCTACGTCTGGAAGTTCGGGCGGTCGCCCTGAAACTGTCGCGCCAAATACGACATCGTCCTCGCCGCTGTAGCGGCTCAGCAGCAATGCCCAGGCAGCCTGAACGAGGAGACCCGGCGTCAGACCGTGCTGGCGCGCGAACCGGGAGAGGATCGCCGTCGATTCGTGGGAGAGCCAGCATTCCTGCTCAGCACTATGCTGCGCGGTTGACCGTCCCGCTCTCCCAACCATCAGTGGCGTTGGCGCGCTGAACCCTGCCAGCGCACGACGCCAGTAGGACTCGGCTGCCGCCGCGTCCTGCCGCTGCAACCACTCAATAAAGACGCGGTACGGGGGAACGGGGGACAGCACCGACGACGCACCACCAATCATACCCGCATAGAGGGCGAAGCATTCCTGCAACAGCAACGGCAGCGACCATCCATCGATCAGCAGATGGTGATGCACCCAGGAAAAATGCCAGGCATCATCAGCAATCCGGACGAGCGATAGCCGCATCAGTGGCGCCGATGCCAGATCAAACCCTCTGGCACGGTCTTCAGCGAGCATTGCCTCCAGGCGCGCCTGCCGATCCTCCGTCGTCAACGTCCGCCAGTCCTCGTATCGGAACGGCAGATCGACATGCCGATCCACCACCTGCAGCGGTGTTGCAACCCCTTCCCAGACGAAGCCGGTGCGCAGGATCGTGTGACGATCCACGATCTGCTGCCAGGCGCGTTGAAATATATCGCTCTGCACCTGCCCGCGCAGAATGCAGCATGTTTGCTCGATATATGTTCCTGCTTCGGGATCGAGGAGAGTGTGAAAAAGCATACCCTGCTGCATGGGCGAAAGCGGGTAAATATCCTCAACAGATCGGCTGTTCATCGCGGCATCGACTCCTTCGACCGACCGATCCTGGCGATCAGGCGGTCGAGTTGACGCTGGTCTAGACCAGCGAGCGCAAAATCCGACGGTGTGTATGCAACGGCATCAGACTTGCACACAGTTTCGATCAGGGTTCGCAGGGCAACAATACATGCGTCAGCAAGACGCTGGATCGTCTGCTCATCGTGGATGGCGGCGCTGTACGTCCATTCAGTTTCAAGACGACCATCGACAACGACCGCAGTGACATCGATCAGGTGAGCGCGCGGATTGTCCGGGTCCTGGTCATGCCCGCGCATTTCGCGCGCTGGCGCGACCAGCGTATTCATTGCCAGCGATCGATCCGCCTGCCCAAGATAGTTAAAACTAACCGGCGGCAGCGGTTCATCCGGCAGGAGCGCGCTGAGGTAACGGAGCACTCCATACCCGATTCCTCGTCGTGGCACACGCCGTACCTGCTCTTTGATCGCTTTGAGCATCGCAACCGGATCGTCCACTGGACCCGGATCGAGCTGCACAGGGAAGATGGCGGTGAACCAACCAATGGTACGCGAGAGATCGAGATCGTCGAAGAGCGGTTCGCGTCCATGCGCTTCGAGCGTGACCGATACCGGACGCACACCGCTCCACTGCACAAGTGTCTGCGCGAGCGCGGTGAGCAGCAGATCCTGCACTTCTGCACCGCTGGCTGCCGGTGCATCGCGGAGAAGCGCCTCGGTCTCCCCGATGCTCAACGTGGCTGTGACGCGACGCGCCCAGCGTTCCAGGTTCGCCTCCGCCACACGGTTCTCCGGCACAGGGATGACGGACAACGGACGGATCGCGCGCCAGTAGTCGAGTTCGCTCAGCACCTCTTCCGATGACGCATATGTAGCAAGACGCTCCGCCCAGGCGCGAAATGAGGTCGTTTTCGGCGGGAGACGCACTGGATCGCCAGCTGCCAGATGACGGTATGCCGTTTCCAGGTCTTCGAGCAGAATCCGCCAGGAGACTCCATCAACCGCCAGGTGGTGAATAACAATCAACAGGCGGTCGGTGCGCCCTGCGCCGCAGTGGAAGTACGCAACGCGCGCAATCGGTCCACGCGTGATGTTCAGACTGGACTGTATGTGCGCTGCTGCCGCTTCGATTGCGGCTGGCAATTCCGACGGCGTGCATGCTGCAAGATCGACCCATTCGACACGTGCCTCAGGGGGAGGCGCATCGCTGTCAAATCCTTCGTTTGTTTGCTGCCAGACCCCCCGGTCGCACAGGAACCGGAGGCGCAGCGCGTCGTGATGCTCAACCAGTCGTGCAACCGCAGTTTCGAGCAGGCGGCGATCCAGCGGCGCCCGCGTCTCGAAGAGGACTGCCTGGTTCCAGTGGTGCGGATTGGGCACCGCCTGCGCGAAGAACCAGCGCTGGATCGGCGTCAGCGGCACGTCGCCGGTGATGATCCCCTGCTCTACCGTCAGCGGCGCCGCCTGCGCCGCCAGTCGCGCCAGCTCCGCCAGCGTCCGCGCCTGGAACAGGTCGCGCGCTTTCATATGCATGCCCGCCTGCCGCGCGCGTGTCACCACCTGAATGCTCAGGATCGAGTCGCCCCCCAGCGCGAAGAAGTTGTCGTCGCGCCCGACCTCCGCCACCCCCAGCACCGCCTTCCAGATCCCCGCCAGCGTCATTTCGACGCTGGTGAGCGGTGTCGCATGCGCATCGGTGGCATCAGCGCGATCCACATCAGGTGGCGGCAACCCCCGGCGTTCAACCTTGCCCGCAGGCGAGAGCGGCAGCGCCGCCAGTGGAACAAAGAGTGCAGGGATCATGTACTCCGGCAGTCGGTCAACCAGCCATGCGCGCATATCTGCGACCGACGCCTCGGCGGGCGTCACATACGCCACCAGGCGCTGCACCCCCGCCGGCGCCTCGCGCACCACCACCACCGCATCGTGCACCTGCGGGCACGCCCGCAGCGTCGCCTCGACCTCCCCCAACTCAATCCGAAACCCGCGGATCTTGACCTGATCATCGAACCGCCCCAGAAACTCCAGTGTGCCATCGGCGCGCCAGC
>Ga0308410_1000262_pt1 | contig 27206 bp, 27 predicted proteins | sample HotsprOSTMatCore_FD_203467 | JGI IMG/M metagenome (GOLD analysis project Ga0308410, IMG submission 203467) | Hot spring phototrophic mat microbial communities from Octopus Spring, Yellowstone National Park, Wyoming, United States -... | ecosystem: Environmental > Aquatic > Thermal springs > Hot...
TGTCATGGCGACGCACCAGGAAGGCTCAGGAACGACGAAGCGTGATCGTCGCAGTCGGGAATATGGATGGACGCAGGTGCGAGGGTCGGCGTTGAGGAATTTTCGGCTCGCTGAAGAGCACTGAAACTTCTGCGTGGCGGCGGTTCGTCTGGCGACGCAGCGGGGTTGAGGAATTTTCGGCTCGCTGAAGAGCACTGAAACCGCCGATTGCGCCAAACAGCGCGTTCCAGGCGTAATGTTGAGGAATTTTCGGCTCGCTGAAGAGCACTGAAACTACGCAAACGCGGCGGGTTCAATGCGGCGCGAGTTGGTTGAGGAATTTTCGGCTCGCTGAAGAGCACTGAAACGGCGGCGATCAGCGTCGCCCGCTCCACCACCGGCACAGTTGAGGAATTTTCGGCTCGCTGAAGAGCACTGAAACTTTTGTGCGCGGCGCGGTAGCCGCTCCAGACGCAAAGTTGAGGAATTTTCGGCTCGCTGAAGAGCACTGAAACTCGGATATTGTCCACGCAACGATCCGGCTGGCGGCGTGGGTTGAGGAATTTTCGGCTCGCTGAAGAGCACTGAAACCGCCGCCGTCGCCGCGAAGCGCCGTCCGGTCGCGGCGGTTGAGGAATTTTCGGCTCGCTGAAGAGCACTGAAACACCACACCTCGCGCCGGTTGTCAAGAGTCAATCTTGAGTTGAGGAATTTTCGGCTCGCTGAAGAGCACTGAAACGTTGTCAAGCGGGAAATTCGCCGGATTTCCCGCAAAGTTGAGGAATTTTCGGCTCGCTGAAGAGCACTGAAACACCGGCAAGCGGTTGGAGTGGCGGATGAACTTGTCTGTTGAGGAATTTTCGGCTCGCTGAAGAGCACTGAAACGTTGCCGCTGCTGGTGGTGCTCGCAACCGATATTATCGGTTGAGGAATTTTCGGCTCGCTGAAGAGCACTGAAACGGAGTTCGATAAGCCGCACATCTCGTTTCGGATAGTGGTTGAGGAATTTTCGGCTCGCTGAAGAGCACTGAAACACGCCGCGCACGTTCCGGGCGACGCTTTCCAGCACTCGTTGAGGAATTTTCGGCTCGCTGAAGAGCACTGAAACCGTTGCCGCTGCTCACCCGCGACGCGGTGACGCAAGTTGAGGAATTTTCGGCTCGCTGAAGAGCACTGAAACCTCCTACTACTCCTCTCTCCGGCGGGGCGCTCTCAGTTGAGGAATTTTCGGCTCGCTGAAGAGCACTGAAACCGAAATTGCCGGCATACAAACCGGCGATAACTCCAGTTGAGGAATTTTCGGCTCGCTGAAGAGCACTGAAACTTCGTGGAGATCGCAGCGGGTACGTAAGGCGGGTGAGTTGAGGAATTTTCGGCTCGCTGAAGAGCACTGAAACCGCAACCCGAACCGGATATGACACAGTCGCCGAAAGTTGAGGAATTTTCGGCTCGCTGAAGAGCACTGAAACTTACGTGCAGGGGTACGGTTATGCGACGTACACGCTGTTGAGGAATTTTCGGCTCGCTGAAGAGCACTGAAACGTCTTGCCGCCGTTGCGCGTAACTGTGCAGTTCGCGCGTTGAGGAATTTTCGGCTCGCTGAAGAGCACTGAAACTCGGTCAACTTGACGCTGACGGTCGTATAGGCGGCGGCGGTTGAGGAATTTTCGGCTCGCTGAAGAGCACTGAAACGTTTGGCGCGCGGGTTGCAAGCCCTAGGCCGCTACGTTGAGGAATTTTCGGCTCGCTGAAGAGCACTGAAACTTCATTGCACATTCGGGCACGACAAACACCTGCTCATAGTTGAGGAATTTTCGGCTCGCTGAAGAGCACTGAAACCGGAAAAGCGCCGATTTTTCGAGTTGTACCGCCGGGTTGAGGAATTTTCGGCTCGCTGAAGAGCACTGAAACAGCGGCGCGGTTCGTTCAAGCAGCAATCGAAGCGCTGGTTGAGGAATTTTCGGCTCGCTGAAGAGCACTGAAACCGTTGAACTGGTCGAGCGTGAAACTGTAGCCTTGCTGTTGAGGAATTTTCGGCTCGCTGAAGAGCACTGAAACATCTATGATGAGGCGCTGGCGATTGTGCCGGAAACAGTTGAGGAATTTTCGGCTCGCTGAAGAGCACTGAAACAGCGCGCGCATCACCGCTGACGCCAGACGCAGCGCGGTTGAGGAATTTTCGGCTCGCTGAAGAGCACTGAAACGCGCTTTGCTGACGAGCGCGATGAGCAGTCGTTCCGGTTGAGGAATTTTCGGCTCGCTGAAGAGCACTGAAACAGGCGATGCCGTCTAATCCGGCGCTTCGTTTCATCGGTTGAGGAATTTTCGGCTCGCTGAAGAGCACTGAAACGGGCGCACCGGCACGAGAGCCGTACCGTCCACGACGGTTGAGGAATTTTCGGCTCGCTGAAGAGCACTGAAACCTCTCAGGAAGGTATCAAGGTCATTGCGCGTCACTGTTGAGGAATTTTCGGCTCGCTGAAGAGCACTGAAACATTTCCGCAGGCCTCTTCAAGCCCGTCAAGCAACGCCGTTGAGGAATTTTCGGCTCGCTGAAGAGCACTGAAACTCAGTGCTAAGGAGTGGGCGACGCGCTCGAAGATCGAGTTGAGGAATTTTCGGCTCGCTGAAGAGCACTGAAACGACGACGGTAGCAGGCGGCGCGCCCGATCTGCACGAGGTTGAGGAATTTTCGGCTCGCTGAAGAGCACTGAAACGATAGTCAACACGCAGCGTTGCCATTGATCCACTGCGTTGAGGAATTTTCGGCTCGCTGAAGAGCACTGAAACACGATCTTGTGATCGTTGACGAGATCGAGCAAGTACTGTTGAGGAATTTTCGGCTCGCTGAAGAGCACTGAAACAGTGTACAGCAGTAGCAGCCGTCACAACAGCAGTTCTTGTTGAGGAATTTTCGGCTCGCTGAAGAGCACTGAAACCTCTCAGGAAGGTATCAAGGTCATTGCGCGTCACTGTTGAGGAATTTTCGGCTCGCTGAAGAGCACTGAAACGTTGACGTGATAACGGGCCCGTAACCCGCGCGCTGTAGTTGAGGAATTTTCGGCTCGCTGAAGAGCACTGAAACTGTGAGAGAAGCGTACCACTGGTACTGAACGTGATTAGTTGAGGAATTTTCGGCTCGCTGAAGAGCACTGAAACTTGATGATTCGGTTGAGAATTACGCGAATATCGGCGAGTTGAGGAATTTTCGGCTCGCTGAAGAGCACTGAAACTTTCGCGCTCATTCAATCGTTGTCTTCCTAAGCCGTGTTGAGGAATTTTCGGCTCGCTGAAGAGCACTGAAACCGATACCGCAGGTTGTCGTGCGTCAACCCTGATGTTGGTTGAGGAATTTTCGGCTCGCTGAAGAGCACTGAAACTTTGAGCAGTCCGCTAGACGCGCCGACGGTTCGACCGTTGAGGAATTTTCGGCTCGCTGAAGAGCACTGAAACATTTCGTTCGTTTGCTCGGATAACGGAATTGCGGCTGTTGAGGAATTTTCGGCTCGCTGAAGAGCACTGAAACGAACGGGTGTGCGATCCACACTGCGGTCGCGCTGCGTTGAGGAATTTTCGGCTCGCTGAAGAGCACTGAAACTACATCGGCGGGAAGTACAGCGTTGCGTCGGAAATGTTGAGGAATTTTCGGCTCGCTGAAGAGCACTGAAACCAGCGGGCGGCTGAGGCGCGCTGAAGGCGGGAGCGGTTGAGGAATTTTCGGCTCGCTGAAGAGCACTGAAACTTCAACTCCGGTCGCTCGTTGTGTTCACTGTTACTGAGTTGAGGAATTTTCGGCTCGCTGAAGAGCACTGAAACTGTCAAGGTGGAAACGCGGTCATTATGGCGCAGGCGATGTTGAGGAATTTTCGGCTCGCTGAAGAGCACTGAAACATACGTATCGCACAACAATTCTGCCGCAATCCGTCGGTTGAGGAATTTTCGGCTCGCTGAAGAGCACTGAAACCAGAAGGTGGTCTTTGCCACATCCGCTGGTTCCGTAGTTGAGGAATTTTCGGCTCGCTGAAGAGCACTGAAACTCGCGGAAGAGGGTAACAATAAGCGCGCCCACGCGGGTTGAGGAATTTTCGGCTCGCTGAAGAGCACTGAAACTCGGCGCTGATCGGCGACGCAATTCACGCACATCTCGTTGAGGAATTTTCGGCTCGCTGAAGAGCACTGAAACTGATGTCCCGCTGCACCAGCCCAACCGTCGCCAACTCGGTTGAGGAATTTTCGGCTCGCTGAAGAGCACTGAAACGGTGCGCCGTAAACGGTTCCAGATGGTGACGTGGTAAAGTTGAGGAATTTTCGGCTCGCTGAAGAGCACTGAAACCGCGCTGGCGGATCGGGAGGCGCTGGCGGAATATCGTTGAGGAATTTTCGGCTCGCTGAAGAGCACTGAAACGCAGCGTGTTCGTTCCCGCCACCGTTCCGGTGTGCGGTTGAGGAATTTTCGGCTCGCTGAAGAGCACTGAAACCGAATACGACATCAGAGAAAGGATGGTGCGGCTTGAAGTTGAGGAATTTTCGGCTCGCTGAAGAGCACTGAAACCGACCAGCATCCGCGCCAGCAGATGCGACTTCCCCCAGTTGAGGAATTTTCGGCTCGCTGAAGAGCACTGAAACTGAGTGTGAGCACCGGCTGCCCGGTGAGGCGCTGAATGTTGAGGAATTTTCGGCTCGCTGAAGAGCACTGAAACGTCTGCGCCGGTGGTTCACGTTGCCGAAGCCTACTGTTGAGGAATTTTCGGCTCGCTGAAGAGCACTGAAACGATGCCCGACGATCCCGCGCGGCTGCCCGACGCCGGTTGAGGAATTTTCGGCTCGCTGAAGAGCACTGAAACTCTGGAACCGTTTACGGCGCACCGGGCGCTGTGACGGTTGAGGAATTTTCGGCTCGCTGAAGAGCACTGAAACCGAGCGCTCTGCGTCGGTCGGTCGTTGTGCGAACATCGTTGAGGAATTTTCGGCTCGCTGAAGAGCACTGAAACAACAAATGCAAAATCGCGCTCGCGTGCAACACCCGCGTTGAGGAATTTTCGGCTCGCTGAAGAGCACTGAAACCGCGGCATCATCCAGCGCGTAGTAGGCGCGCACCACGTTGAGGAATTTTCGGCTCGCTGAAGAGCACTGAAACAACTGCTGGCGGAAATCGTCAACGTCGCCGACGCGTTGAGGAATTTTCGGCTCGCTGAAGAGCACTGAAACTCTGACGTCTCAAACACGCGATAATCGACGGGGGGGTTGAGGAATTTTCGGCTCGCTGAAGAGCACTGAAACTCAGCGCAAAGGAGTGGGCATCGCGGTCGAAGTTGGGTTGAGGAATTTTCGGCTCGCTGAAGAGCACTGAAACCTCCAGCGATTTCTGGAGTACGTCCTCTGCGGATGGGTTGAGGAATTTTCGGCTCGCTGAAGAGCACTGAAACGCGGAAATAGGAAACGGCGACTCAACACGTACACGGTTGAGGAATTTTCGGCTCGCTGAAGAGCACTGAAACCGCCGATTGCGCCGAAAAGCGCGTTCCAGACGTAATCGTTGAGGAATTTTCGGCTCGCTGAAGAGCACTGAAACGACGCGATGAAGATCAACCAGCGTTATTTGGATATTGGTTGAGGAATTTTCGGCTCGCTGAAGAGCACTGAAACTTCGAGCGTCTGATTGCGCAGACGGCGGCGCTGCTGGTTGAGGAATTTTCGGCTCGCTGAAGAGCACTGAAACGGATGTGCGGATCGCGGTGTGCGGATACTGGACGCCGTTGAGGAATTTTCGGCTCGCTGAAGAGCACTGAAACGCAGTGCGGACTGAACCAGATGCATTCGTTGTCTTTAGTTGAGGAATTTTCGGCTCGCTGAAGAGCACTGAAACTTTGCATAAAATACGAACCAGGCGCGGCTGCGAACCCGTTGAGGAATTTTCGGCTCGCTGAAGAGCACTGAAACTCAGTGTGATCGATGCGTCCGAGCGTACAAACAGTGGTTGAGGAATTTTCGGCTCGCTGAAGAGCACTGAAACATCGGGTTCGGGCAAATGAGACCCGATCAGCAATTCGTTGAGGAATTTTCGGCTCGCTGAAGAGCACTGAAACCGTACTGCTGCCGTCGCCGGAAGACGTACTCCAGAAGGTTGAGGAATTTTCGGCTCGCTGAAGAGCACTGAAACGCGACGGTCACGAGTGGGATCACAATGCAGAATCAGAGTTGAGGAATTTTCGGCTCGCTGAAGAGCACTGAAACCAGAGGTGGAAGAACTGGTTCGTGGTATTTTCAACGGTTGAGGAATTTTCGGCTCGCTGAAGAGCACTGAAACCCGTCCGCGCGCGGCTGCGGAAGACGAAAGAAGATGGTTGAGGAATTTTCGGCTCGCTGAAGAGCACTGAAACGCGACTACGCGGTCGAGTATCGCGGCGAGCCGGTCGGTTGAGGAATTTTCGGCTCGCTGAAGAGCACTGAAACGCTGCGCGCACCGCAACGTCGCGCTTCGCGGCGCGCTCAAGTTGAGGAATTTTCGGCTCGCTGAAGAGCACTGAAACTATTTATTTCGCAGTACAAGCCAGCCGCCTCGCACGTTGAGGAATTTTCGGCTCGCTGAAGAGCACTGAAACGGCGACCTACGCCAGCATCTACGTGTACGGTTCGCTAGGTTGAGGAATTTTCGGCTCGCTGAAGAGCACTGAAACCGAAACAAAAGATTACGCGGTCGAGTTCAAGGGGCGTTGAGGAATTTTCGGCTCGCTGAAGAGCACTGAAACCGCTGAAGTTGAAGATTGAAGAGGGTGCAGAAATTGCGTTGAGGAATTTTCGGCTCGCTGAAGAGCACTGAAACCGACCGGCGGGCGGCGGAGTGGTGGTTCCGGCTTGGGTTGAGGAATTTTCGGCTCGCTGAAGAGCACTGAAACGTCTCCCACCTCAAGTCCGCGCACGTGTTACTACTAGTTGAGGAATTTTCGGCTCGCTGAAGAGCACTGAAACGGTCAACCCGCGCCCCGTTCTCGGTGCGCGACGGAGTTGAGGAATTTTCGGCTCGCTGAAGAGCACTGAAACTACCAAAGGATAACGAGTTCCATTGCGAACCTCCTCAGTTGAGGAATTTTCGGCTCGCTGAAGAGCACTGAAACAGTTGCGACGCGGTCTGCGGGTGTTCTGGAAGAACTGTTGAGGAATTTTCGGCTCGCTGAAGAGCACTGAAACGCGGGCAGGCGTCAGTCGAGAGCAGGCGCGAGCGCTGGGTTGAGGAATTTTCGGCTCGCTGAAGAGCACTGAAACGCGCGAGCGCCAACGTATCAACCAGTAGCGGTTTTGGTTGAGGAATTTTCGGCTCGCTGAAGAGCACTGAAACCTACCCTCCTTGAAAACGAAGGGACGCCCCAGCGAAGTTGAGGAATTTTCGGCTCGCTGAAGAGCACTGAAACGTACCAGACGACGTATGGTTCCATCTTGCTGCCTCCTCGTTGAGGAATTTTCGGCTCGCTGAAGAGCACTGAAACCATCGGGGGAACTCGACGCGCCTAAACGCTCCCCCATAAGTTGAGGAATTTTCGGCTCGCTGAAGAGCACTGAAACAGACCAACGCACAACGTGCACCACAATGCGCCCGTCGGTTGAGGAATTTTCGGCTCGCTGAAGAGCACTGAAACACGGACTAAGCAGCGCTGCGCAGTTTCTCGCGACGGGTTGAGGAATTTTCGGCTCGCTGAAGAGCACTGAAACAGGCGAGAATGACGACGGTCGCAGCAGCGAGCGCGCCGTGTTGAGGAATTTTCGGCTCGCTGAAGAGCACTGAAACCGAATACGACATCAAAGAAAGGATGATACGAATTGAGTTGAGGAATTTTCGGCTCGCTGAAGAGCACTGAAACCCCCGTCAGCGTGACGACGCGGCGCTCATACGGAAGTTGAGGAATTTTCGGCTCGCTGAAGAGCACTGAAACTCGGCGGGGCGTCTAGATGACGCCTGCCTTCTTGAGTTGAGGAATTTTCGGCTCGCTGAAGAGCACTGAAACGAGGGTTTGGTCTCCAGCGTGAGTTGATACTCGCGCCCGGTTGAGGAATTTTCGGCTCGCTGAAGAGCACTGAAACCCGCCCCCGCGCCCAGCGCGGGAAGGACGTACACCGTTGAGGAATTTTCGGCTCGCTGAAGAGCACTGAAACACGACGTTGACGTTCCAAAACCAGCCGGTTGAGGGATAGTTGAGGAATTTTCGGCTCGCTGAAGAGCACTGAAACCCTCGGTCTCTGTCAGCGGAACGACATACGAAATAGTTGAGGAATTTTCGGCTCGCTGAAGAGCACTGAAACACAAGATTTGGGAAGGAACGCGAACGTTTCTGCCAGGTTGAGGAATTTTCGGCTCGCTGAAGAGCACTGAAACGAACAACGCCAGCAGCGCGGGGTCTTCCGACAGATCGGTTGAGGAATTTTCGGCTCGCTGAAGAGCACTGAAACACTCTATCTCTTGAACGTAGACGGCTCCGTTTTCGCGTTGAGGAATTTTCGGCTCGCTGAAGAGCACTGAAACCCCGTCGCAGTTGCCGCCGCCGCCGGGGGAGCGCGGTTGAGGAATTTTCGGCTCGCTGAAGAGCACTGAAACCAGTTGCGCGATGTAATCCTCGATGTAATCAACCAGCGGTTGAGGAATTTTCGGCTCGCTGAAGAGCACTGAAACACGACGCGGATCGACCGCGCCGCGTCGCTCGTATTGGTTGAGGAATTTTCGGCTCGCTGAAGAGCACTGAAACGCAGCACCAGCACCGCCGTCGCCGCGACTTGCGCTGCGTTGAGGAATTTTCGGCTCGCTGAAGAGCACTGAAACCGCCGGGGATGGATGAGCGCCGGGTAGCGACGCTGGGTTGAGGAATTTTCGGCTCGCTGAAGAGCACTGAAACCGCTCAGACCGGTGTCGTGGAGCGGGTTGACTGTCTTGTTGAGGAATTTTCGGCTCGCTGAAGAGCACTGAAACCCGCGTGCGATCAGCGCTGTAGAGAGCAGCCCCGCGGTTGAGGAATTTTCGGCTCGCTGAAGAGCACTGAAACGGCGGCAGCGTCACGCGCCCGCGCTCGTCGCCGTCGGTTGAGGAATTTTCGGCTCGCTGAAGAGCACTGAAACCTTCTTCAGGCGCGCACTTGACCGCACGCAGATAGGTTGAGGAATTTTCGGCTCGCTGAAGAGCACTGAAACGCAGCACCAGCAGCATACTACTCAGCATACTGCTGAGTTGAGGAATTTTCGGCTCGCTGAAGAGCACTGAAACCCGGTACGGTACGAGATCGTCAACGATTTAGACGGCGTTGAGGAATTTTCGGCTCGCTGAAGAGCACTGAAACGTTTGAAACGTCTCCGAACGGAACTGTTTACGGCGCGTTGAGGAATTTTCGGCTCGCTGAAGAGCACTGAAACCGCGCCGATCCCGACGCGGTGGCGTACTATTGTGAGTTGAGGAATTTTCGGCTCGCTGAAGAGCACTGAAACTCAACCTCATCGAGTGTGAGCGTCGGGCGGGGGATGTTGAGGAATTTTCGGCTCGCTGAAGAGCACTGAAACGGAATCGGGTTTCACGCGAATAGTCTCTTCGACCCGGGTTGAGGAATTTTCGGCTCGCTGAAGAGCACTGAAACTTATGACCATCAGCATTTGGCAAGGCGTTCGGAGTGTTGAGGAATTTTCGGCTCGCTGAAGAGCACTGAAACGGAAACCGAGCCCGACGGCGACAATCGTCAACTGAGTTGAGGAATTTTCGGCTCGCTGAAGAGCACTGAAACCCGACCAGCGCGCTGCTTTCAACGTTCGGGGCTTGGTGTTGAGGAATTTTCGGCTCGCTGAAGAGCACTGAAACCGGTATGGCGCGCGTCACTTCGCGCAGCGAGTCTTCCCGTTGAGGAATTTTCGGCTCGCTGAAGAGCACTGAAACGGTTGTTGCCGTCACTCGACGGCGCGTAGCGCGGCAGGTTGAGGAATTTTCGGCTCGCTGAAGAGCACTGAAACATACCGCAACGCCGCAGCGTACTGCTGCTGTTTCGAGTTGAGGAATTTTCGGCTCGCTGAAGAGCACTGAAACGACGTAGCGCGGCGCTGGCGGGCGCGTCACTGATCGGTTGAGGAATTTTCGGCTCGCTGAAGAGCACTGAAACGCGCGATCAGTAGACGCTCCGTCTCGTCCACAACGTCGGTTGAGGAATTTTCGGCTCGCTGAAGAGCACTGAAACCGACAACATAACCGGGATCGTTACCGACAAACCCGTGTTGAGGAATTTTCGGCTCGCTGAAGAGCACTGAAACACAGATCGGCGGCGATACGCTGTTCCATTGCGGCATAGTTGAGGAATTTTCGGCTCGCTGAAGAGCACTGAAACATACGGTGTACGGCGCGTCGGGCGGGTGCGTGTCGAGTTGAGGAATTTTCGGCTCGCTGAAGAGCACTGAAACGGACTGCGCGGCGGGTATGTGACCTCGCCGGAGTTGCGTTGAGGAATTTTCGGCTCGCTGAAGAGCACTGAAACTCGTGACTAGTGATTGATTACTGTGACTATACTATAGTTGAGGAATTTTCGGCTCGCTGAAGAGCACTGAAACGCGCTACTAACCCGCACTTCCCCGCCTTCGGCGCTCCGGTTGAGGAATTTTCGGCTCGCTGAAGAGCACTGAAACTCACGCCCAAAAACCGCCCGATATACGCGCCGTTGAGTTGAGGAATTTTCGGCTCGCTGAAGAGCACTGAAACTTGACAGAAGTGAACTTGTGTGCTAGTGTAACGCTTGGTTGAGGAATTTTCGGCTCGCTGAAGAGCACTGAAACCCGCTCACAATACGGGCTAAACCAGACGCATTCCCGGTTGAGGAATTTTCGGCTCGCTGAAGAGCACTGAAACCGATATGAGATCACGATATTCACTTCGTAACTCCCTGGTTGAGGAATTTTCGGCTCGCTGAAGAGCACTGAAACCGACTACACATCTACGCAGAATACGCTGTCGTCACTGTTGAGGAATTTTCGGCTCGCTGAAGAGCACTGAAACCGCGATAACCTATCTGATACCAGTTCACGTTATGGGTTGAGGAATTTTCGGCTCGCTGAAGAGCACTGAAACTCGAGCGCGCGCGTGAGGCTGCTGCGCTCTCGTCGCTGTTGAGGAATTTTCGGCTCGCTGAAGAGCACTGAAACGGTTGTAGCGCCCTGCTGTCAACCGCTTAACGATCCCGGTTGAGGAATTTTCGGCTCGCTGAAGAGCACTGAAACTTTCCTATCCACGCGGGTTTATTTAAACCCGTCAAGTTGAGGAATTTTCGGCTCGCTGAAGAGCACTGAAACGCAATGCCGGCGTGCACCCACGGCAGATTTGGGTCAAGTTGAGGAATTTTCGGCTCGCTGAAGAGCACTGAAACGGGCGCACTGGCACGACGGGCGTACCGCGCACGACGTTGAGGAATTTTCGGCTCGCTGAAGAGCACTGAAACCGACGACCAGTACCCCAACATCGTTGTCATCCGATGTTGAGGAATTTTCGGCTCGCTGAAGAGCACTGAAACTGACGATTTCGCACAGTTGCGCTAATATCGGTGCTATGTTGAGGAATTTTCGGCTCGCTGAAGAGCACTGAAACTCGCGGGCGCGGCTTCACAGCGTGAAGTGATACGCGCGTTGAGGAATTTTCGGCTCGCTGAAGAGCACTGAAACGCCGCGGGCGCGGTCACGGCCGCGCCCCTGCGCTCTCGGGTTGAGGAATTTTCGGCTCGCTGAAGAGCACTGAAACTGCGTCGCTCCCCGCGCTGCGTGCAGGACGTGAGTTGTTGAGGAATTTTCGGCTCGCTGAAGAGCACTGAAACCTCATCAGCTCAGCGAGCGGAACACGCGCCAAGCAGGTTGAGGAATTTTCGGCTCGCTGAAGAGCACTGAAACGGGGAGGGCAGTGACGGCGCGCAGGAACCGACCAGGGTTGAGGAATTTTCGGCTCGCTGAAGAGCACTGAAACGGCGCGTGCGCGGCTGGCTGCTTCTGTATGACGACGGTTGAGGAATTTTCGGCTCGCTGAAGAGCACTGAAACTCGCTGGTGGCGCAGATTTTGGTGCTGGTAGGTGAGTTGAGGAATTTTCGGCTCGCTGAAGAGCACTGAAACACATAGAGCCAATAGCGTCCGGCACCCGGATCGCCGGTTGGTTGAGGAATTTTCGGCTCGCTGAAGAGCACTGAAACTGCTCCTTACATTCGCGGATATGCGCGCGCGCGATGTTTAGTTGAGGAATTTTCGGCTCGCTGAAGAGCACTGAAACGTTTGCGCTGTTCGCAATTTGGTTCAACGCGATACTTGGTTGAGGAATTTTCGGCTCGCTGAAGAGCACTGAAACGCGCTGTCGTTGCGGGGTCAGACTGGAGCGAGTTGAGTTGAGGAATTTTCGGCTCGCTGAAGAGCACTGAAACGCGTTGTTCGTGCGCGGGGACGCATCGATCACGCTAAAGTTGAGGAATTTTCGGCTCGCTGAAGAGCACTGAAACCGCAGACAGCGCGCTGGTGTGGCGCTTTCCGGAAAAGTTGAGGAATTTTCGGCTCGCTGAAGAGCACTGAAACCGGTCTGGTCGCGCCCCAACGGAACCGCAAAGCGCGGTTGAGGAATTTTCGGCTCGCTGAAGAGCACTGAAACAAAAGCCAGCGTTTGATGTGCAGCGCGTTCCCGACCGGTTGAGGAATTTTCGGCTCGCTGAAGAGCACTGAAACCCGGAATGACGTATCCCTCAATCGTTTGGTTCTGGAGTTGAGGAATTTTCGGCTCGCTGAAGAGCACTGAAACCGCTGCTGCGCGGCGACTGGAACGCGGCGTGGGAAGTTGAGGAATTTTCGGCTCGCTGAAGAGCACTGAAACCCGCAATCTCAATCAGCGTTGGTAGCAGCGTCAAAGTTGAGGAATTTTCGGCTCGCTGAAGAGCACTGAAACTTGAAGAACAAGCCGCGTTCGGTTTGCCGTTCGAGCGGTTGAGGAATTTTCGGCTCGCTGAAGAGCACTGAAACGCCGTGAGCGTGAGCGAGCGGCGGCGCGATTGGTGGTTGAGGAATTTTCGGCTCGCTGAAGAGCACTGAAACCGCAGAAGCAAAAGAACACTATGCTTTTATCCTTCGGTTGAGGAATTTTCGGCTCGCTGAAGAGCACTGAAACACAAAGCGCAGACGCTTCCGGCGTCAAAGGACGACGGTTGAGGAATTTTCGGCTCGCTGAAGAGCACTGAAACCGGCGCTGGTCGGGGATTTCGATGCGCTCGTCAACGCGGTTGAGGAATTTTCGGCTCGCTGAAGAGCACTGAAACTCTCGTACTGCTGCCGTCCGATATGGACGTACTCCGTTGAGGAATTTTCGGCTCGCTGAAGAGCACTGAAACTTTGGCTACTCGCCGCGCCGCGCGTCCTCATACCGGGTTGAGGAATTTTCGGCTCGCTGAAGAGCACTGAAACAAAGAAGGAGGAAGCAGATGTGTACGTGTACGGGACGTGTTGAGGAATTTTCGGCTCGCTGAAGAGCACTGAAACGACGGGGCTTCTGGTCTGCGGCGGGGCGTCTAGATGTTGAGGAATTTTCGGCTCGCTGAAGAGCACTGAAACAGTTGTGCGTGCGCACTGCGACGCCGCGCAGTCCGAAAGTTGAGGAATTTTCGGCTCGCTGAAGAGCACTGAAACCATATACACATACGCACAAAGAAGACGTTTACATTTGTTGAGGAATTTTCGGCTCGCTGAAGAGCACTGAAACTTGATATTGATCACGATTGCGCTGAAGTTGATAGTGGTTGAGGAATTTTCGGCTCGCTGAAGAGCACTGAAACCGGCGAGGGCGCAAATCCGGTTGAGGCGACCATAAGTTGAGGAATTTTCGGCTCGCTGAAGAGCACTGAAACAGCCCCGCGCCCCGCGCGCGAACGCGAAATTGTTATGTTGAGGAATTTTCGGCTCGCTGAAGAGCACTGAAACAGGTGTACAAATACAGCAACCTCGCAGAAGCAAAGTTGAGGAATTTTCGGCTCGCTGAAGAGCACTGAAACCGTCCGCCAGCCCGCGTGCGGCGTTCATCACCCCGGTTGAGGAATTTTCGGCTCGCTGAAGAGCACTGAAACCGCCGTTGCGCGCGATCCCGAACAACGCGAACCCCGTTGAGGAATTTTCGGCTCGCTGAAGAGCACTGAAACGATCGCGGCTCGTCCGGCAGCGCTGAGATTGCGTATTTCGTTGAGGAATTTTCGGCTCGCTGAAGAGCACTGAAACCAACGCCGCAGCGTACTGCTGCTGGCGCACCAGCGCCGGTTGAGGAATTTTCGGCTCGCTGAAGAGCACTGAAACGACAACGAAAGACGCAACGCAGATGATGATCAAGTTGGGTTGAGGAATTTTCGGCTCGCTGAAGAGCACTGAAACCGTTGACGCGATGGCGTCACGCTATGCGCCATCACAGTTGAGGAATTTTCGGCTCGCTGAAGAGCACTGAAACTTCCTTTGGCTACGACACGCCGCGCAGTGACCGTACCGTTGAGGAATTTTCGGCTCGCTGAAGAGCACTGAAACGCTGACGGGCGTCGAGCGGGCGCGCCTGCGCACAAGGTTGAGGAATTTTCGGCTCGCTGAAGAGCACTGAAACTCCACCAGCGCCCCGGCGATGAGCGTCGAGAGGTTCAGTTGAGGAATTTTCGGCTCGCTGAAGAGCACTGAAACCGTTGCTTCCACTGCTCCTTATTCGACGCGGTAGGTTGAGGAATTTTCGGCTCGCTGAAGAGCACTGAAACAAGCGCGTCGGCGGCGCGGCGACGCGCGAGACGATTGAAAGTTGAGGAATTTTCGGCTCGCTGAAGAGCACTGAAACCGTACTACGAAGACGGGAAGTGGATCACCGACGCGCGTTGAGGAATTTTCGGCTCGCTGAAGAGCACTGAAACCGACGTGATGCGCCACGTCGGGGTTTTTCGTATTTTGTTGAGGAATTTTCGGCTCGCTGAAGAGCACTGAAACCATCGTAGATCGGCGCGACGATCATCCGCTCGATCCCGAGTTGAGGAATTTTCGGCTCGCTGAAGAGCACTGAAACCGTCCTCCTCCGGCAGCGCAGACTGGATCGCCCACAGTTGAGGAATTTTCGGCTCGCTGAAGAGCACTGAAACACCTTCGCCAGCACCACTGCCGCGCCCTCCAGCGCGTGTTGAGGAATTTTCGGCTCGCTGAAGAGCACTGAAACTCAGTGAAGAGAATAGCAGCGAACGTCGGGATTGGTTGAGGAATTTTCGGCTCGCTGAAGAGCACTGAAACGATGACCACAATGTTCGGGTACTGGTCATCCGGGTCGTTGAGGAATTTTCGGCTCGCTGAAGAGCACTGAAACGCAACAGTCACGAGCGGGATCTTCCAGGAATCTTGGAGTTGAGGAATTTTCGGCTCGCTGAAGAGCACTGAAACCGCGTGGCGGGAAGACCTCGGCGCGGCGCATCAACGGTTGAGGAATTTTCGGCTCGCTGAAGAGCACTGAAACTTGACAGATCGGAACTTGTGTGCTAGGCTAACGCTTGTTGAGGAATTTTCGGCTCGCTGAAGAGCACTGAAACTCCGCTGGTCGCCGCGCGGAGTGGTGGCGGGCGCGCGGTTGAGGAATTTTCGGCTCGCTGAAGAGCACTGAAACTCGGATACGTAACGACGTATACCGGTCTGCGTCGCTGGTTGAGGAATTTTCGGCTCGCTGAAGAGCACTGAAACTTCTCGGCGCGTCCGGCTCGCACCCCAGCAGCGCAAGTTGAGGAATTTTCGGCTCGCTGAAGAGCACTGAAACGTTCCTTTCGCCGACCGGATGACCACAATGTTCGGGTAGTTGAGGAATTTTCGGCTCGCTGAAGAGCACTGAAACAGCGAACCGAGAACGGCGCGCGCGTAGATCGGGAGTGTTGAGGAATTTTCGGCTCGCTGAAGAGCACTGAAACATCAACCCCAAAGCGCGTCAAATGCCCGACGCGCCGTTGAGGAATTTTCGGCTCGCTGAAGAGCACTGAAACGCGCCGCGACCGGGCGACGTTTCGCGGCGACAGCGGCGTTGAGGAATTTTCGGCTCGCTGAAGAGCACTGAAACGCGGAAATAGGAAACGGCGACTCAACACGTACACGGTTGAGGAATTTTCGGCTCGCTGAAGAGCACTGAAACGTGCGGCGTACACACTGATCTGGTCGATGTACTCCTCGTTGAGGAATTTTCGGCTCGCTGAAGAGCACTGAAACTCGGCGACCGTCGGGCGATCCGGATCGTTCGCGGTTGTTGAGGAATTTTCGGCTCGCTGAAGAGCACTGAAACCCTCGGGCCGATGTAGGGGCACTTCCAGTTGCACCGTTGAGGAATTTTCGGCTCGCTGAAGAGCACTGAAACACTGGCACAGCCTGAGCGCCAGCATCGCCGCAAGCGGTTGAGGAATTTTCGGCTCGCTGAAGAGCACTGAAACTCTTCACTGTGCAGCGCGAGTCGACGTAGCGCGGGGTTGAGGAATTTTCGGCTCGCTGAAGAGCACTGAAACATCAGCGTCGGGCACTGCCACTGTAGCCTGAGCGTGTTGAGGAATTTTCGGCTCGCTGAAGAGCACTGAAACTGTTAGAGCCAGGGTAGTAGAACAGCACTCAACCTAGTTGAGGAATTTTCGGCTCGCTGAAGAGCACTGAAACCCTTTATCTCAACACCGTCACGAAATCATCTGGATTGGTTGAGGAATTTTCGGCTCGCTGAAGAGCACTGAAACCGGACGACGGCGACGAGCGCGGGCGCGTGACTTTACCGTTGAGGAATTTTCGGCTCGCTGAAGAGCACTGAAACCCCAGTTCGGAACCGTTACGCCTTCGCGCGTCATCAGTTGAGGAATTTTCGGCTCGCTGAAGAGCACTGAAACTCGGAGATCAACTGCGTTCGAGCATTGACGTTGCGGTTGAGGAATTTTCGGCTCGCTGAAGAGCACTGAAACCGTGCGTATCGGCGCGTACCCCGCGCCGGTGTTGGAGGTTGAGGAATTTTCGGCTCGCTGAAGAGCACTGAAACAGCGCGTTTTTATAGAGATACGCATCACTCAACCCCGGTTGAGGAATTTTCGGCTCGCTGAAGAGCACTGAAACTTCTCTGTTCTGGTCGGCACATCGTCACCGAACACCAGGTTGAGGAATTTTCGGCTCGCTGAAGAGCACTGAAACCGCGGGGTGGTGGCGGGCGCGCGGGCATACGGGACGGTTGAGGAATTTTCGGCTCGCTGAAGAGCACTGAAACGCGATGCGCTCTGCGCGCGTTCGCTCTTGCGCTTCAGTTGAGGAATTTTCGGCTCGCTGAAGAGCACTGAAACCGTTAGGTGGGCCGTGACCGTAAACCAAAAGTTAAGTTGAGGAATTTTCGGCTCGCTGAAGAGCACTGAAACCGGGAACGACGTTTCGTGCATCACCGAAGTCGAGTTTGTTGAGGAATTTTCGGCTCGCTGAAGAGCACTGAAACCCGATCCGGACTGGTATGACGCGAAGGCGGCGGGGTAGTTGAGGAATTTTCGGCTCGCTGAAGAGCACTGAAACTCGAACTCAACCCAAACGTACTGTGAAACGTCTCTGGTTGAGGAATTTTCGGCTCGCTGAAGAGCACTGAAACCGCGCGTACCGGCGGGGCTGTCTGGGGCTGTGCGGTGTTGAGGAATTTTCGGCTCGCTGAAGAGCACTGAAACCGCGCGTAGATGCACGAACCGCGCGCTTCTGGTCTGGTTGAGGAATTTTCGGCTCGCTGAAGAGCACTGAAACGCGGCAAAATCGCCGTTTACCGACTTCGCAGCGACGTTGAGGAATTTTCGGCTCGCTGAAGAGCACTGAAACTACCAAAGAATGATGAGTTCGCTCATCCCGCCCTCCTGTTGAGGAATTTTCGGCTCGCTGAAGAGCACTGAAACTTCTTAGTGTGTGCTTATCGATTACGTCTCTACTATAGTTGAGGAATTTTCGGCTCGCTGAAGAGCACTGAAACCGGCGAGAACGATCATCAGCAGCGCGCGCAACACAGTTGAGGAATTTTCGGCTCGCTGAAGAGCACTGAAACCAAGAAGGTTCAGTCTACCGATACCGCACCATAGAGTTGAGGAATTTTCGGCTCGCTGAAGAGCACTGAAACGCAGAGAGAGACACATAGGAGGGCATCGCGTGAACCGTTGAGGAATTTTCGGCTCGCTGAAGAGCACTGAAACCGTCGGAAAGCGTATCCCCCAGCGTCACCGTTCTAGTTGAGGAATTTTCGGCTCGCTGAAGAGCACTGAAACCGATAACCGAAGTTGTCGTAAAGTTCGCGGTATACTCCGTTGAGGAATTTTCGGCTCGCTGAAGAGCACTGAAACGCCAGCGTATCGCCGTAGACCAGCGACTGACCGTTGAGTTGAGGAATTTTCGGCTCGCTGAAGAGCACTGAAACCGCCGACATTGCGCTGCTGCGATCTGCGATGACCGAGCGTTGAGGAATTTTCGGCTCGCTGAAGAGCACTGAAACAGGTCGGCGTGATGGTCAACGTTGACGCGCTGCTCGGTTGAGGAATTTTCGGCTCGCTGAAGAGCACTGAAACAACGTCGAGTCGAGCGCACTGGTGGGAGGGGTGCGGGTTGAGGAATTTTCGGCTCGCTGAAGAGCACTGAAACGCAATTTCGCATAAAAATTGTCGAAATCCTGCTGTGTTGAGGAATTTTCGGCTCGCTGAAGAGCACTGAAACGATCGCAGTACATCGTGTGGCGCAACCGAGTTTCGGTTGAGGAATTTTCGGCTCGCTGAAGAGCACTGAAACTATGCGTATCAGAGTGGAATCGCCCTATCCTATCGGCGTTGAGGAATTTTCGGCTCGCTGAAGAGCACTGAAACGGGGGGGGGCGCGTTTGGTCTCTGGTATTACTACAGTTGAGGAATTTTCGGCTCGCTGAAGAGCACTGAAACCGTACTCCCACAAGTCGCCGCGTGAGTCGTACCCGCTGTTGAGGAATTTTCGGCTCGCTGAAGAGCACTGAAACCTCGTCGCCGGGCTGAACTTCGCGCGTGTTAGCGTTGTGTTGAGGAATTTTCGGCTCGCTGAAGAGCACTGAAACACAATCGTTTCAGCGATCTGCGGTTGACCGCTCCAAGTTGAGGAATTTTCGGCTCGCTGAAGAGCACTGAAACGCGCGGGCGGCGGGTTTCTGGTGCCAACGCAGTTCGTTGAGGAATTTTCGGCTCGCTGAAGAGCACTGAAACCAATAATCCGACTCGCCCCCGTCGCGCTCTCCAGTTCGTTGAGGAATTTTCGGCTCGCTGAAGAGCACTGAAACGATTGCAACAGCAGATAATCCCGCTTCAGCACCCCGGTTGAGGAATTTTCGGCTCGCTGAAGAGCACTGAAACGTCGATCACCTCGCTGAAAAGCAGCGTTTGCAGCGCGTTGAGGAATTTTCGGCTCGCTGAAGAGCACTGAAACAGCGGGTGGCGTCAACGCGCAGCCCGCAGCACTCTATCGTTGAGGAATTTTCGGCTCGCTGAAGAGCACTGAAACTCCGCCGCAGCCGCGACTAACTGCGTCAGATGCGGCGTTGAGGAATTTTCGGCTCGCTGAAGAGCACTGAAACTCTACGCGCGCTGGGTAGACGGTCTGAATGACTGGTGTTGAGGAATTTTCGGCTCGCTGAAGAGCACTGAAACTCGTCGGACGTTGAAAACTCATAGTCCGCGACGGTGAGTTGAGGAATTTTCGGCTCGCTGAAGAGCACTGAAACCCCTTCACGAGTTCCGTCATCGCGTCCAGCGCTTGAGTTGAGGAATTTTCGGCTCGCTGAAGAGCACTGAAACTCTGTGGACGGCAACAACCCGGATCGCTACGCGGATGTTGAGGAATTTTCGGCTCGCTGAAGAGCACTGAAACTGCCGCACCTTACGCAACTGGTCGCAGCGGCGGCGGAGTTGAGGAATTTTCGGCTCGCTGAAGAGCACTGAAACTCTTATGGCATCTCTCACTGTACAAGTCGAACGCTGGTTGAGGAATTTTCGGCTCGCTGAAGAGCACTGAAACGAAGTTGCGAAAACGCTGCTCATCAAAGCCTACGGCGTTGAGGAATTTTCGGCTCGCTGAAGAGCACTGAAACCGCCCCCGGCATCCTTCATTGCTTGTCCCATCTCGTGTTGAGGAATTTTCGGCTCGCTGAAGAGCACTGAAACACGCCCCGCAAGCGCTGGAGGATACGCTCGTCAATCGTTGAGGAATTTTCGGCTCGCTGAAGAGCACTGAAACGCCCCAACTCGACCATCATTCGCGTTGCGTCTTTCGGTTGAGGAATTTTCGGCTCGCTGAAGAGCACTGAAACCCGCCCGCCGGATCGCGCTATCGGCGAACGGGCAATCTGGTTGAGGAATTTTCGGCTCGCTGAAGAGCACTGAAACGATGACGTTCGCACTGTACTGGAGCGTTACCGCGATGGTTGAGGAATTTTCGGCTCGCTGAAGAGCACTGAAACTCATTCGCGTTGCGTCTTTCGTTGTTGGGATCAAACGGTTGAGGAATTTTCGGCTCGCTGAAGAGCACTGAAACGATGTCTGCGCCGTCGGCGCTGTAGTCGTAGTCGCGGTTGAGGAATTTTCGGCTCGCTGAAGAGCACTGAAACCGTCGCGGCGCTCTTCTGCAATCGCTTTGCTGCCATAGTTGAGGAATTTTCGGCTCGCTGAAGAGCACTGAAACTCAAGCGCGAGCGCCAGAACGGGTGTGCGATCCAGAGTTGAGGAATTTTCGGCTCGCTGAAGAGCACTGAAACGTTCCTCGACGCCAGCGAGCGGAAGATCGCGTTCCCGCGTTGAGGAATTTTCGGCTCGCTGAAGAGCACTGAAACCGATCTACTGTACGCAACTCTCGCGGACGGTCTGGCGGTTGAGGAATTTTCGGCTCGCTGAAGAGCACTGAAACGGCAGTCGCAGGCGGCGCGCTGGTGGTTGCAGAAGAGTTGAGGAATTTTCGGCTCGCTGAAGAGCACTGAAACGCAGTCGGCGAGATCACGCTCGGCGAGTACCACCAGTGTTGAGGAATTTTCGGCTCGCTGAAGAGCACTGAAACCCGCCCCCGCGCCGACCAGCACCCGCCCCAGCGCGCGTTGAGGAATTTTCGGCTCGCTGAAGAGCACTGAAACGACTGCGCGTGGCGCGCAGCACGCGCCGGAACGTCGCGGGTTGAGGAATTTTCGGCTCGCTGAAGAGCACTGAAACTCCGCACCAGACGCGCCACCACCGGCGCGGTCAACGTTGAGGAATTTTCGGCTCGCTGAAGAGCACTGAAACGCGACTGCTTGAAACTTGAAGAGCGCGCTCTCGAAGTTGAGGAATTTTCGGCTCGCTGAAGAGCACTGAAACTCGTCAGCGAGTCGCCCGCGACTGCTTGAAACTTGAGTTGAGGAATTTTCGGCTCGCTGAAGAGCACTGAAACGCAGTTGCAGTATCTCAATGATGTCCACAACGTTCGTTGAGGAATTTTCGGCTCGCTGAAGAGCACTGAAACCCCGCAACTGCAAGTCGCCCGTCCTGACGCCGTTGGTTGAGGAATTTTCGGCTCGCTGAAGAGCACTGAAACGTCGTTCAGCAGCGCCGCCGACGCCGGTACGTCGTTGGGTTGAGGAATTTTCGGCTCGCTGAAGAGCACTGAAACTCATTGAGGTGTCACGTACCGAACCCGCAGGATGGAAGTTGAGGAATTTTCGGCTCGCTGAAGAGCACTGAAACGAAATCGTCTCGGCGATCTGCGGCTGACCGTCCCAGTTGAGGAATTTTCGGCTCGCTGAAGAGCACTGAAACCTTCAGCGCGTGGCGCAGCATCTCGCGGCGCTGCGCGCAGTTGAGGAATTTTCGGCTCGCTGAAGAGCACTGAAACATAACCGCGCGCGGTTTTGTAAGCCGCGCCGGTTATGTTGAGGAATTTTCGGCTCGCTGAAGAGCACTGAAACCGGCGATTGCGGCAGCGGCGCGGATTGCGTCTGTTCCGTTGAGGAATTTTCGGCTCGCTGAAGAGCACTGAAACGACGCGCCGTACACCGTTCTCGCGCGGCGCGATCGGTTGAGGAATTTTCGGCTCGCTGAAGAGCACTGAAACCGAGCGCGGTTTCCGTCAGCGTTTTGATCTGATTCCGTTGAGGAATTTTCGGCTCGCTGAAGAGCACTGAAACGCGCCGTCCGCCAGCGTCAGCGGCGCATTGACCAGCGGTTGAGGAATTTTCGGCTCGCTGAAGAGCACTGAAACCCCAGCGAACTGCGCGATGCCAAACGTCCGCGCCGGTTGAGGAATTTTCGGCTCGCTGAAGAGCACTGAAACGGCTGACCTGTTTCCGATACGCGCGCTTCGGCGCGTCTGTTGAGGAATTTTCGGCTCGCTGAAGAGCACTGAAACGCGCTACTCGTTTCCCTCATCCCCTACCGCGTCGAAGTTGAGGAATTTTCGGCTCGCTGAAGAGCACTGAAACCGCCACCCGCGACCGAACCGCCTCGTCTGGCTCAAGTTGAGGAATTTTCGGCTCGCTGAAGAGCACTGAAACTGACGAGTGCGGGATCGCTTATTCTCGCTGATTTGTGTTGAGGAATTTTCGGCTCGCTGAAGAGCACTGAAACGTTGCGCAATGTAGACGCCCGACTGCAACAGCAGAGTTGAGGAATTTTCGGCTCGCTGAAGAGCACTGAAACTTACGGGCTTGGGCAATGGGTTGCTGCATACACGTCTGGTTGAGGAATTTTCGGCTCGCTGAAGAGCACTGAAACCTACTCAGTAAGCGATTGTACAAGCGCGAATAGGCGTTGAGGAATTTTCGGCTCGCTGAAGAGCACTGAAACCTATCCGGTAAGAATCGAAATTGACGCGCATTGAAGTTGAGGAATTTTCGGCTCGCTGAAGAGCACTGAAACTTGAGAGAAATCGATACGTTTTTGAGATCGATTTATGTTGAGGAATTTTCGGCTCGCTGAAGAGCACTGAAACACGAGATTTTCGTGACAGGCGCTGAGGTGTACGCTGCGTTGAGGAATTTTCGGCTCGCTGAAGAGCACTGAAACGCTGGCGGTATAGCCAGGCGGCTAACCGGATTGTTGGTTGAGGAATTTTCGGCTCGCTGAAGAGCACTGAAACGCCGCAGTCCGCCGATAACCGGAATAATCCGCACCGGTTGAGGAATTTTCGGCTCGCTGAAGAGCACTGAAACGGTATCTGTGCGGCAACGGCGTGGATAGGCGCAAAGTTGAGGAATTTTCGGCTCGCTGAAGAGCACTGAAACCTACTCGGTACGAATCGAAATTGACGCGCATAGAAGTTGAGGAATTTTCGGCTCGCTGAAGAGCACTGAAACCTAGGCGCGCATACGGCTAGCGCTAACCGGTAGTAACGTTGAGGAATTTTCGGCTCGCTGAAGAGCACTGAAACGACGATGTGCGCGCAATAGTGGAGCGCTACCGCGATGGTTGAGGAATTTTCGGCTCGCTGAAGAGCACTGAAACCCTTATCCGTCAATTGCACTGCGCCCGACGTGCTGTTGGTTGAGGAATTTTCGGCTCGCTGAAGAGCACTGAAACCTGTAACGCGCTTTCGATCCGCTCCAGGCGCTGAATAGTTGAGGAATTTTCGGCTCGCTGAAGAGCACTGAAACGCGTATCGCTATCAAACTCCCAAAACTCAACGGAGGTTGAGGAATTTTCGGCTCGCTGAAGAGCACTGAAACTTGAGAGAAATCGATACGTTCTTGAGATCGATTTAGTTGAGGAATTTTCGGCTCGCTGAAGAGCACTGAAACCTGTAGTAGATTGTGAGAGAAGCGTACCACTGATACTGTTGAGGAATTTTCGGCTCGCTGAAGAGCACTGAAACCTGCAAGCCGCCCGTAAGTCTCCAGTAGATCGCAAACGGTTGAGGAATTTTCGGCTCGCTGAAGAGCACTGAAACTCAATAGCAAACTCACTCAGATTATTCAGCGCCTGGTTGAGGAATTTTCGGCTCGCTGAAGAGCACTGAAACGTATCTCCAGTCGATTGATGGAGAGATGTATAACCTGCAGTTGAGGAATTTTCGGCTCGCTGAAGAGCACTGAAACAATCCGGTGTTTGGGTAGCCTACGTGCCAGATCGCGGTTGAGGAATTTTCGGCTCGCTGAAGAGCACTGAAACAGCGATTGGAACGGCGTAGACACGATATAGAGAGCGGTTGAGGAATTTTCGGCTCGCTGAAGAGCACTGAAACCGCCGATATTGCGCTGCTGCGATCTGCGATGACCGAGTTGAGGAATTTTCGGCTCGCTGAAGAGCACTGAAACACCGAGCGCTACGACATCAAGGCGCTCAATCTGGAGGTTGAGGAATTTTCGGCTCGCTGAAGAGCACTGAAACATCTCCTGTTGACGTGATAAAGGGCTTGCAACCCGGTTGAGGAATTTTCGGCTCGCTGAAGAGCACTGAAACTCGAGCAGCAGATAATCCAGCGGCGCGTAGGCGTCCGTTGAGGAATTTTCGGCTCGCTGAAGAGCACTGAAACATCCCGCTGACGGAAATCGACACGCACCCACCCGACGTTGAGGAATTTTCGGCTCGCTGAAGAGCACTGAAACATACGCCCGCGCGCTGCCGACCAACCCGCGCGGCGAGTTGAGGAATTTTCGGCTCGCTGAAGAGCACTGAAACTCGGCGTTGCCGGATGACGTTCGCGCGATAGTGGAGGTTGAGGAATTTTCGGCTCGCTGAAGAGCACTGAAACCCGATCCAACACCTCGGCCGCTTCGGTTTCCGGCAGGTTGAGGAATTTTCGGCTCGCTGAAGAGCACTGAAACGCCAGTAACTCAACAATATCGGTGACGCTACTATACGGTTGAGGAATTTTCGGCTCGCTGAAGAGCACTGAAACATATTGACGGCGCGCGCACGAGGTGAGCGAAGCGTGTTGAGGAATTTTCGGCTCGCTGAAGAGCACTGAAACGTTGAAACAACTTCGTACTCCCACAAATCCCCGCGCGAGTTGAGGAATTTTCGGCTCGCTGAAGAGCACTGAAACGTTTTGCAGCGTGATTCCGCCGGAAACGGTCGCCGGGTTGAGGAATTTTCGGCTCGCTGAAGAGCACTGAAACATCTGTTCCGCCAGCGCCGCGAGCGGATCGCTTGAAGTTGAGGAATTTTCGGCTCGCTGAAGAGCACTGAAACCTCGATCCCCAACGTCGCCTCAACGTCACCCTCACGGTTGAGGAATTTTCGGCTCGCTGAAGAGCACTGAAACTTGTTGCATTACCGCCGCCGCCTGCGCTGCGCCGCCCGTTGAGGAATTTTCGGCTCGCTGAAGAGCACTGAAACTTGGAACGAGTTGGCGGACGAGGCGGAGCGGCGGCGTTGAGGAATTTTCGGCTCGCTGAAGAGCACTGAAACCGCAGACGGCAGCGGGTCGAATACGGTTAGCCCGTTGTTGAGGAATTTTCGGCTCGCTGAAGAGCACTGAAACGTCGGCAGCGTCGCGGGAACGTCGCGCCCGGGGAACGGTTGAGGAATTTTCGGCTCGCTGAAGAGCACTGAAACCCCTCGACCAACCGCAGCCCGCCGATTGTCGGGATAATCGTTGAGGAATTTTCGGCTCGCTGAAGAGCACTGAAACGTCGGCAGTGCAGCGGGAATGTCGCGCCCGGGGAACGGTTGAGGAATTTTCGGCTCGCTGAAGAGCACTGAAAGGCGGGGTTGAGCAGCGCGGCGCAGTTTCTGGCGTCGAGTTGAGGAATTTTCGGCTCGCTGAAGAGCACTGAAAGCAACCACCACCAGTGCGCCTCCCGCTACCGCGAGTCGGTTGAGGAATTTTCGGCTCGCTGAAGAGCACTGAAAGCGCAGATCGAAGCAGCGCTTGACGCGGGCGCGACGGGTTGAGGAATTTTCGGCTCGCTGAAGAGCACTGAAAGTCAGCACTGCATACGCGCGCCCAAAGAGATTGACGAGTTGAGGAATTTTCGGCTCGCTGAAGAGCACTGAAAGGCCAGCAACTCGATGATGTCGGTGACGGAACTATACGGTTGAGGAATTTTCGGCTCGCTGAAGAGCACTGAAAGTTTCCCGGCGGTCAACCACCGGGATGTGGGTGTCAGTTGAGGAATTTTCGGCTCGCTGAAGAGCACTGAAAGCGAAGCCGCAAGCGTGCTCAACAACGAATTGACCGGTTGAGGAATTTTCGGCTCGCTGAAGAGCACTGAAAGGCGAAGTTACGCCACGGGCCCGTTACCCGCTGATTGTTGAGGAATTTTCGGCTCGCTGAAGAGCACTGAAAGGAGCGGATGACGGAGAGCGCGGGAGCGCGGCCGTGAGTTGAGGAATTTTCGGCTCGCTGAAGAGCACTGAAAGGCGGGGTTGAGCAGCGCGGCGCAGTTTCTGGCGTCGAGTTGAGGAATTTTCGGCTCGCTGAAGAGCACTGAAAGCAACCACCACCAGTGCGCCTCCCGCTACCGCGAGTCGGTTGAGGAATTTTCGGCTCGCTGAAGAGCACTGAAAGCGCAGATCGAAGCAGCGCTTGACGCGGGCGCGACGGGTTGAGGAATTTTCGGCTCGCTGAAGAGCACTGAAAGTCAGCACTGCATACGCGCGCCCAAAGAGATTGACGAGTTGAGGAATTTTCGGCTCGCTGAAGAGCACTGAAAGGCCAGCAACTCGATGATGTCGGTGACGGAACTATACGGTTGAGGAATTTTCGGCTCGCTGAAGAGCACTGAAAGTTTCCCGGCGGTCAACCACCGGGATGTGGGTGTCAGTTGAGGAATTTTCGGCTCGCTGAAGAGCACTGAAAGCGAAGCCGCAAGCGTGCTCAACAACGAATTGACCGGTTGAGGAATTTTCGGCTCGCTGAAGAGCACTGAAAGGCGAAGTTACGCCACGGGCCCGTTACCCGCTGATTGTTGAGGAATTTTCGGCTCGCTGAAGAGCACTGAAAGGAGCGGATGACGGAGAGCGCGGGAGCGCGGCCGTGAGTTGAGGAATTTTCGGCTCGCTGAAGAGCACTGAAAGCTGGCGCAGCAAACGTCTTGCGCGTCATCTGCTCGAGTTGAGGAATTTTCGGCTCGCTGAAGAGCACTGAAAGAACGGCGGCATCAGAAGTTGGTCGCTACACATCAGGTTGAGGAATTTTCGGCTCGCTGAAGAGCACTGAAAGAGCGCCCGACCGACGCCGAGCGCTCGCGGTTTGAGTTGAGGAATTTTCGGCTCGCTGAAGAGCACTGAAAGTCGCGCGTCGCCGCGCGCG
>Ga0308410_1000273_pt1 | contig 26833 bp, 18 predicted proteins | sample HotsprOSTMatCore_FD_203467 | JGI IMG/M metagenome (GOLD analysis project Ga0308410, IMG submission 203467) | Hot spring phototrophic mat microbial communities from Octopus Spring, Yellowstone National Park, Wyoming, United States -... | ecosystem: Environmental > Aquatic > Thermal springs > Hot...
CCGGGTTGCGACCTTCCCGCCGGGGCGGCGGATTCCTCGACTCCACGAACGGGTCGCGCCAGGGCGCAACCTGGCGCGTCCACGCCCGCTGGAAAACCGGACACGCAAAACAAACTGTGCCCAAACGCGCGACCGTTCCCGCCGCCATCTCGGCGCGCTCGTGCGGCGGAGGAACCGCTGGTTGCCGCCACCGCATGTCTCGCGCGCGTACGCGCGGGCGCACGTCGCGCGTGTAGGGGTGCTATGCGGTTATGAGGTAACTGAGAAGAAGATGATGTAATCTCTTTTCTTTTCATAACTTACGCCCCCGCCAGTTCCCGCATCCGGCCATGCGGCGACCCTGCGGTCTGGTCGGCAACCGTCCTATCCCCATTGCCAGTTGCCACATTTTCATGTGGCAACTGTGATAACTGCCTAACGCCGTTGGGGACCAGCAACCGGTATCGCTGGGCAACCGGGCCGCCTCCGGCGGTCGAGCCCACGTCGTGCTCGATGCGCCGCTGGCTGCGCAGGGCGTTGCGGACCTCCTCGATGTCCTTGTTGCTCCACTTAAGGCGGCGCGAGAGTTCCCAGTGCGGCATCCAGGCGTCGCCGTGCCGCTGCCGCCATGAGGTGAGCACCTCCAGCATCCGCTTGCACTTGGCGTCAAACTCGCCCTCGGCGACGTGCTGGCTGGCCATGAAGAGCATCCGCCGGGTTTGGTAGTCCACGAACCGCCAGGCCCACCGGACGGCCCGCTCGTCGATGCGCATCTGGAGGTGGTCGGCGCTGACGGCGTAGATGAGCGCGAGCTTGCGGGCCTTCTCGTAGGCCCTGGCCCAGATGGCCATGCCCGCCGGGTCGTCCTTTTCCTCGGCCTCGGCGTAGCGGTCGTCGGCGTAGGAGCGGCATTTCTCCATGGCCGCGTCGGCCTCTGGCGTCGCCTCGACGCAAACGGGTATCGGGTGCCAGTCCTGGAGGTTGCCCGTGCCCGGCCGAAAGTTCGCCCACCAGCGAGCCGTCTGGAGGATGGACTCCGGGATGGGCCGTGCTACCGGCGTCTGGCCTCTTCCGCGCTTGCCCGCTTCCAAGATGATGAGCCGGGCAAAGAAGCCGTTGTTGAGCATGCGGACGCTCAGGGCCTCGTAGTAGTACTTGGGCACGGCGGTGCCGAGCATGCACAGCGACGGCTGGTCGATGACGCCTGGCGACTGGCCCCTGGCCTTGACCCGCATGGGATAGATGGTGTTGCTGGAGGTGTACATTTTCAGCAGCACGTTCATGATGCCCTCGTGGCGGGCGTCGGAGGCCTTGTTGATGGCGTTCATTAGGCCGTCGATTTCGTCGGTCTGGAACAGGACCGACGGGGTGAGGAACAGGCGGTCCTCTATGCCCTCGCCGCTGGCGAAGGCATCGCCGAGGCAGTCCTGGAGACCCACCTCGACGCAGATACGCTGGTTGACCTTGCGCGGCTCGTTCTTGCCTGCGCCCGAGTTGGCCAGGGCCAGGACGTAGAGGTTGGTGCGGTTGTCGGCGGCGTCGCGGACCTTGCGGCCGGCCAGGAAGGCCTGGAGCGTCAGCGCCGCCGCGAACGCCAGGACTGGCTGGGGATACGGGGAGACCGATAGCGTGTAGTCGGTCACCTGTCGGATGAAGCCGGGCACGTCCAGGAGGTCGTCGGGCATCGGGCCGGGGTCGGACACGGACGGCTCGGCGGGCGGCGCGGCGTCGGTCTGGCCCACGATGCCGGTCAGGTCCACGGCAGACTCGTCGCCGCCGTAGCCCTCGGCCCGCAGTGCCCGTGCTGCCGCCGCGAAGTCGCCATTGTGCTCCAGGTGGGCATACACGGCGAACGGGGAGTACGCCTTGTTCGGCTCGAAGGGCGCGGCGTTGGAGGAGAACACGTAGAAGACGCGGTCCTTCAGCGTCGCCGACCATCCGGCCGTCTTGCCGGGCCGTCGCCAGTACTCATTCTCGCCCGCGCGGACCAGCGTCCAGCCGTGCTTGGCCAGGACGGCCCGGACGTCGCCCCGCGCCGCGAAATCGTCGCCAGGTCGCGCCAGGTTCGCACCCGACGCCGGAATCGGCTCGGGGGCCGGGACGTACTCGTTGAGCGCCCAGGCAGCGGATAGCAGGATGTCCCGCTCATCCGCCGTGAGTACCGGCAAGTTCGTGAAGTCCCCCTGGACGAGTTCATAGCCCGGCGATGGGGCACACAGGAACAAGCCGCCTTCGCCTCGCGTCTCGATGAGCGTGAGGAGCGCGTGCCAGCGATCATCGGCGTCCTTGCGAGGGACGTGCTTTTTACCGCCGATGGTCACCGGCTCGCCGTCGGGCGTCTCCACCCGCCGCTGCGCGAGCTTGAGGTTGCCGCAGACGACGTCGTGGTTGCGGTAGACGACATGCCTGCCGCCGGAGGGTGTCCGCTCGATGACCAGGCGCTCCAGCAGGTCCACGATGAGGTCCTGCCGGATGTCCTCGATGTCCTGGGCCGCGAAGCCCTCGGTCCTCGCCAGTTGGCGTGCCCTGTGCCGAATGTGTCGGATTGCGTAGTCGCTGAGTTCACACTGCTGCTTCTGGTTGGCGCTCATTTGAGCCTCCCGTGGCCGGGGAGGCGCGGCGTGGGTGCCAACCGAGGCAGCGGCCGACAAAGAAGGAGGCGCTGTAGGTCCGCCGCGTCAGCGGCACCCACAACGCCTCCACCTCGTGGCCGGTTAGTTGTCAGGTTCCGAAATCGTTCCAATCACACGTGGGGAGCCGACCCCCGTCGCTCAGGCGGTTACCTCCTCGACGGTCATCTTGAAGGGCAGGCCGTGCTTGACCTCGATGCACTCGACGACGCCGTCGCCCAGCGCCTCCAACTGGGCCAACAGTTCGCGGACCTGCGCCTTGAGGGTGAAGTCGCCCTTGGCCGCCTCGGGCCGCGGGCCGTTCTCGCCCCCGAACTTCACCTCCCGGACCACCCGCGGCGGCGGGTCGAACACCGGCTCGCCGTCGCGGACGACCAGGTCCCGGACCTGGCCGAAGTTGAGTTCCTGCATCAGCCTGACCAGGCGTTCCCCCGCAGGAGGAAGGGACGCCAACGCCACCGTGTCCGCCATGTCGGACCTCCAATCCGCGCCGTTTGGCGCACTGTGCCCCTGGGCGAGGTCCGACGGAGGTTCCCGAGGGGCGACTTTCTGGGCCGGTTCGCGCCGGCCGCTGTCTACCGGGCGAAGGCCCCGTCGGACCTTTCGCCCTGATAGAATTGGAGGCGTAGATGGCGATGCAGAAAGGAGTTAGGACGTTTCGTCTCGGCGCAGATAGTCCAGCTTCGCCGGGTCGACGCTGGCTTCATGCGCCTCAGGACTGTTGGCGTCCAGGTAGTGGACGTGGGCGACGCGGAGCGAAAGCCCCGTGTCGATGCTCGACTCGATGTCGAGGGCGGGAAGGATGTCGGGATTGATGCCGGCGGGTTCGAGCTTCTTCGTCCTGATGTCGGAGATCAGGCTGCGGAACCGTTTCAGGAGGGCCTTGAGACAAGCGGCATCGCCGCGGGCGGCATCACGGCGGGCGGCGGCCATGTCGTCGGGGTAGATTTCGGAGAGGAAGTCGGCCAGTTTCGTCATCTCGAACGACCTCTTCGGCTGGCGCTCTCGTTCTTTCTCGGCCAGTTGCTGCTGCCATTTCTGATAGCAGACAAGCTGCATGAGCTTGGCCTGGATGGTGTCCCGCGCAAACTCGGCCTTGCCGTCGTAGCGCCCCTGGGTCTTGGTGCTCAGACCGAATGTGCCGACCTTGGTCGTCCAGCACTTGGCGACGGTGTGCAGCAGCGGGTCGGGCCATGTCTTGCCGGGTCGCTGCTGCGAGTGTTCCGTGTGGTCGGGTTGTTGATGGCTTGCGCTCAGAACCACCGGCCGGACTGTGGCGCTGTAAACCGGCACTGAGGCACGGACCTGGGAGGCCGGAACCGTAGCGGCGGCCGAGGACAAGAGATCCGCCAGATTGGCCGATCCGCACACGACGTCGGCGACGCGGGTCCAGACAAGCCACGGCTCCGGGAGAAACCGCTTTCTGCAACTCGCCGCGTCCACCACGACGTAGCAGGCCCGGTTGGCGGCGGCCCAGTCGCGGCAGGCGTGCTCCAAGCCGCAGTAGTCCGCGACGACGAGTCTGGCTTCGCCACGTGGCGTGTCCGCTCGCCAGACCCAAGGACAGACCTGTTTCGGTTCGACGCCGCCCTCTTTCAGGAGACCCTCCAGGAAGGCGGCGACGCCGTCGGGCTTGACCTCGACCTGCACCATCCTGCAACGGGCCTTGCCGCGCGGATAGACCTTACGGCCGCATTCCGGGCAGTAGAGGCCGTCTCCATCGTCGTCGGCGTCATCCTCGATGCGGATGCGCCCCCGGCAGGAGCGGTTGCGGACGTACCTGTAGTCGGGGTCGCGGTGTTCTGCGCATCGGACGTACTCGGCCGTCACGGTTTCGACCAAGCCGAGCGAAACGAGGTGCTTCACGGCCTGGGCGACGCCGGGTCGGCCTGCCTCGTGCAGGCTCCCGTTGCGGAGCAGCCCCGCCACCGTCTCGACGGCGAGCGGCTCAGCGTTTTTCTGTAGAGAGGATGGTGATGCCATGGTCGTCCCTCATCTGCTGCTCGAACCGCCGCCGCTCGAAGGCATTGAGCCGCTGGTCGGTGTAGCGCACCACGTACTGCCCGTCGCCCGACTCGTCCTGCTCGAACTGGAGGCCGACCCTCTTGCGCCGGTAGAGCACCTTGACCCACTCCACGTCCGCCAGGTTCTCTAGCATCGTGCCCACCGCCGCATCAAGGTGGTCCAGCGACTCGACCAAGGCCGAAGCCTGCTCGTTGGAAATCCGCACCTTTGAAGACCCCCGCAGCGGCGAGTTGGAGACGCATACCTCGACCAGACCCACGCCGTTCTGCGCCGCCCGGGCCGCCGCCAAGAACCGCTCGATGGTCTTGGCGTCGGTCGCCCGCTCCTCGTTGACGAACCGGCACGAGCAGCCAAAATGGGCGCTGGCGATGCGGTCGGCGATCTCCCGCGGCTCCTCGACGCTGGTGGAGGCGATGTTGACCTGGTCGCCGTCGGGGGAGAAGTCCAGGACGATCCACTCGGCCCGGTAGCCGTGGACGATGTGCCGCCCGTCGTGAATGTGGTCGGGCCGCTCGGTCCGCCGAATGAACACGTAGGGCCGGCCCTCGCGCATCCAGATGGCCTGGAGTTCCGAGACGCTGCCGTCGCGGCGCTGGCGCTGGTACGCCTCAAGGGCATGGGCCACCGCCTCCGGCGTGAGGAACTTCAGGAACGGCGTCTTCGGCGCGCTCTTGGCGGCCTCGGCCAGGACCATGCTGGCGAAGCCCTTCTTGTGGACCTTGTCGAAGTGGAACGCCTCCTTCAGGAACTTCCGGTCCTCGTGGTAGAGGGCGAACAGCAGCGCCGTCTTGTCGTAACGCTCCTCTTGCGGCTCATCGTCCGGGCTGCCACGGCTGCGCTTTCGCCGGATGCACAGGTCGACCAGTTGGGGCGACAGGGCGTCGCGGGCCACCTCGACAACGGCCACCTCCGACTTGCCCTTGCCGAACTGCGCCACGAGGTAGAAGGGCGGCAGTTCATCGGCTCGCTCGTGCAGGAGCGGGCGGAGTTTCTGGACGGACTCATCGTCCGGCAGACCCAGCAGGGCGCACAGCATCCGCACCTGCTGGCCTGTAAGGTCGTCGATCCATCGCTCCGTCGCCCCGTCGGCGGTAAGCGCCTGCTCGGCCCGGGCGGAGTCAAACTCGAGTTCGTTGGCCCAGAACTCCCTGGGGGGCGACTGCCGTGTCGCCGTGGTCGCTGACTTCTTCACCATTGCTCGATCCTTCTACTGATGCCGCCGCGTCCTTGCCCAGGGGTCCGGCGAAGACCGTCTCCGCCGCATCGACGCCCACATGGCCGCCGAACGGGCCGCTGATGTATCACGTCGCCTAAACCCTAAACGCACTCCTCAAAAAAAAAGAGAACGCCGCCCTTCATCCCATGCTTGCACGCGTGAACAGGTCGGGAGCGGGTTTCTCGGTCTTGATGAGTCCCAGTCCGATGAGCCGTATCTGCATCGCCTGGCCCGAAACGCGGAACTCCCGCGCCAGCGTCCGGGCGATTTCCAGCGTCGGCCGGTCGTCTTCGGCCAAGCCCCAGCGGGCCGACAGGTCTGCTATCTCCGTCGCCGCGATGTAGGGGTCGAGAGTGCCGCATCGCCCCTGCCACACCTTCAGCACCATCTCCTTGGGCATCAGCAGGAAGCCGGCGAATGAATCCGCCTGCCACTCCATCGGCTCCTTCCGTGAACTCGTCCGGCAGACGATGGACGGTGCCTTCTTCTCCCCGAACAGCGACGGCTGGGCCGCGTCCTCCAGGAAGAATCTTCGGTGCAATTCCCAGTGGCCGACCTCGTGGGCCACTGTGAAGCGGTAGCGGCCTTCGCGGGCGGGATTCTCCTCGGGGTCCAGCGACTGGTCCACCAGGACGCGACGGTCCTGAATCCATGTTGCCCCCAGCACGTCTGGCACGCCGACGAGGCCCGGCAGATCGTCGAAGTCAAAGTGCAACCCCAGGTGCGATTGCAGAATCTCTTCCACCGGAACCGGCGGGGCTACCACCTCGCTGTACTTGCGGCCGTACTCGGCGAGCAGGCAAAGGCTCGCCGCCTCGATGTGCTCCGTCGGCATGAATGGGACTTTGCGCATGCGGCCTCTCGCGGCTACGGCTCCTTCTTCTTCGCCTGCTCGGCCTGGCGGGCGAGTTTGCGAAGTTGCTCGTCGGACATCCCGCGCACCGTGCGCAGGAGGTCGGGCAAAACAGCGGGCTTCTCGCGGATGATCTCGTTCAGTTCGGGGTCCACGCGGCCGGCCAGGGCCAGGAGTTCGTCGGCGTCCACGCCCAGCAGCTCGGCCATCTTCATGATCTTCTCGGGCTTGGGCGGGTCGAACTCCCCGCGCTCCATCTTGCTCAGGAAGGTCGGGCTCACGTCCACCATCTTGGCGAACTGCCGGAGGGTGAACCGAGGGTCGGTCCGCAGCTTGGCCTCCCGCAGCTCCCGCACCCGATCACCAAACGCCTTATTGCCTGCCACCGTGACTCCTCTGGTCCAAGGACTTATTCGCACCACCGACGACCCAGCCACAGGGACGACTCGTCAATGGTTTACTTTACACATCCCGAATGCCGCTGTCAAACGGAATCTGCATCTTGCTCGAAGTCGGCCACATTGAGCCAACCACGGTCAAAGGTGAAGGTCCGTGCCTTGCCGGCAGGGTCCTGGATGCGGACGATACGGGCGTCGTCTGTCCCGGCGCGCTCGACCGCGTACAGCCAGTAGCGGTCGCCGCGGCGGGTCGCCTCGTCAAACTGGGGCTTGGACATGCCGACGGGCCTGTCGGCCAGGCCGCCGGTCATGGCCTTGACCTCGACCCAGCGTGCGGGCAGGCCGTCTGGCCCCGCCTCGAAAAGGTCGAAGCCGGGGTTGTGCTGGGGCGTCCGCCGAAGGCCCCGCTCCCGTCCGAGCACGAACTCGATGGCCTTCTCCTCCAGCGCCAGCCGCTGCTGCTGGTCCAGCCCATCCGGGTCCGGCCCGTCGTCGTCCGGGTGAGCGGCGACATAGGAAATGAACGGCCGGCCGCCGGCAGTTCCGGGGCGTCTCGCGCCGCCACCGCCTTCGCGCGTGCCCCCGATTCCTTGGCCTGTGCCTTCGCCGGCCGAAGCCCTGCCCGACCGGCCATCTCCCGGTGCTCCTGCGCCAGCCCCTTGGCGCGCCCGTGGCTCGCCCCGCTCGGACTCGCGGTGGGCCGGGGCTTCCGGGTTGTAGGGTCGGCCGAGCAATTGCTCTACCGCCTGTCGCGCCTCATCGCTCACAGGGGCTGGCGCGGATTTCTCGTCCATCCCAAGGCGAGCCTTCAACTGCTCCGCACTGGTCAGCCCCAGCTGCTTCAAGAGCATGATCACACCCGGATCAATGCCCGCCTCCTTGGCAAGTTGTTCCACGACAGGTGGCTTGAAGCGTATCTTAGAGAGCAGGAACGGGTTCAGCGTCCAACCGGTCTGCCCGAACAAGACATTCCCTGGCGGCTGAAGCGCACCGTCGGGACCGGGCACCCATGCCACTTCATTCAGCCGCCGCACAAAGGCCGCGTCGAAGGTGGTCGACTTGGACTCGTGCGAGTAGCCCCACCTGTAGGTTCCAGAGAAGACGGCGGTCCCGCGGCTCTCCAGCTCAGCCAGCGCTTCCCAGAGCAGGCGAGCCTTCGTTTCGCGGATGGTCAGGTCGAGCCCGGACAACGCCGTCAGCAAGGCGTCGAGGCCGTGGAGCGTGTGGTCTGAAGGTCCATCGCTCCAAGTGTGTCGCTCCAGTCCGGCTTCGCGGCGCATCTCGCTAAGTTCTTTCCACGTGAAGTTCGGTTGCACGGGGACGGGCCGGAGGTAGCGCGCCGCGCCGGATGCTACCAGAAGGTCTCGCACATCCTCTCCCCGGAGACAGTCACAGGAAGCGTCAACAAGCAGCACGCCCTGCACCTCCTCGAACAGGCATTTCAGCCGCTCCGTGGCGAGGTAAACGTCTACCGGTTTGGCCATCAGCCTGGAGCCGTTGCCCGCATCTACCGCTCGGACCCAGCGTGCCTTGCCAAGGGCATCCGTCAGCTTGGACCGCTGGCTCGTCGAGTCGGTCTGGTAGGCCGCCAGGAACCGCCGAACGTCGTCGGCGTATTCTTCGTCGCCGACTTGCTCCTCCGCAGCGTGATACTTGGGCAAGACGTTCAGTATCACGTCGTCCACGGGGTCCGGCTCCCTCACGCCGAGGGATTGCAGGAACTTTCGCGCGGTTTCGGTCCCGCAGACCGAGTTCTTCACCGTCGGGAAGCCGGTCTTGACCGCCCCCGGCAGGAACGCCTGCGGCCGGCCGCTAGCGTCCTTCGGCTTCACGTGCGTGCCGTCGGCGAGCCGGATGAGAGGTATTTCGTCCAACCGCCCACGCTGCCCTGGCAATCCTGCGAGGAACTCGTAGAGTCTGACGATCCATTCATCGCTCTGCGCCTCCAGGAAAGGCTTGTCCAACCTTAGCAGCAAGTCCTCCGGTCTTACCTCTTGCACCTGGAGCTCTCGCATCAGGTACTGCCGCAATTCCGGGGTGCGGTCCTGAGTGATGTCCTCGCTCAGCCATGCCAACCCGGCCTGACCAAAGAGCGAAGCGAGTTGACTTAGGCCCACCAGCTCCCGCAGTTCCTGCGACCGCGCAAGTTTCGCTTGCAACGCGGCCACGTACCCGCCTCCGTAGCGCGGCAACAGGTCCCGCGTTCGCAGGGCCTCGCGGACGGCCTCGAACAGCGGGGAGAACATCGCGTCGTCGGAGAACTTCGTCCGGTCCAGGGGTAAGGCTCGAAGCGCTTCGGCATCGAGCAGATTCATTTCCTGCAGGGCCTGGAGCGCGTCCACAAGAAGCTGCGAAGTCTCCTGGACAAGATGCCGGTTCCAGGGGTCATCCTTTGGCACGTTGTCTCGGCTCGGCGTGGTCCGGTAGGGCCCCTGGACGAGAAAGCCGAGGTGCGTCTCAATTGCGGTAGGGAAGAAGGCGACCAGCGGCGAGCCGCTTATTCGCGCAATAGTCATAGTCTCTTTGCCCTCCTGTCGCTCCAATCGCAAGGCAACTTCAACGCACCCAGTAGCCTTCCCTTCCTCCGTCTGCACCGGCCTGGCGAAGACAAGCCACGTCTCGTCGCGCGTGCCGCGATCTCCGCTTTCCTGCCAGATCAGTTCAACCTTCCGCGCTCCCCCAGACAGTGGCGTGGGCCTGCCCCGGAGATAATGCCCTGACGGCCCCCCCTTGGACGCACCAGGCCACCTCGTCGACGGCCTTTAGGAACAGCAGTACGCGAGACCCGAGCCGCCGCAGCCCAGCCGCAATCTCCGTGGCTGCCCCGGCGTCTTCGGGCCGGAAGGGCAGGATGAATACCGTCTCTTCGCCGTCCCGTTCGATGGGCGCGACTGAAACCGGCCAGACGAAGTTCTCGACGGCGAAGTCCTCCTCGCCCGAGTGCACTTCCGGCCGGCCAGTGAATGCGTACACCGACTTGAACCCAATGCCAAACCGCCCGATGTCCGTCAATTCCTTCGTGCCCTCTGCGATTCCGCAGATGCCGCGGACGTCCTTCTCATCAAATGGGATGCCATAGTGCGAAACTCGCAGGAAGCCTCCGTCTAGCGAGAACGTGACCACCCGCTTGCCCTTCCACTCGGGGCCGCGGCGCTTGAGCGCGTCCTCCGCGTTCTGAAGAAGCTCGTAGATGAAATGCGTGCGCTCAGCGTAGCGGTTCGCCAGCAGCATCGGCCCGATTCGGCCGATGTCCGTGCCGTAGCGCCTCTCGTTCTCCCGTCGGATCGTCTCATAGTCCACGGCCATGTTGTTCGCAGACCTCCCTGGTGGCCCACCCCATCGCATAGCGCACGTACCGCTCGCTCTGCACCTCGCCGATTGACTCAGGTGCTCAGGTTGTTCGTCACGAGGAACGACTCAACCGTATTAAATGCATTGAAGAATAATGGAGTGCCCGCAAAAGATAGCGGGCTTATTGGCCCGACGGTCATGAACGAGTATTGTCGACTGGAGATGTCGAACGACGAGTGAGGATCACGGAATAACCCGTAAAGCCGCAGGGCTGACTCATCCCCGCCCACGAGCTGCCGCAACGCCTGGAACTCTTGCCCCATGGACAGCCCGAAACCGAAGAACTGGATTCTGAGCTGCTGGAGTATCTCCGTGTGAAGGGCGCTCAAGGTCTGGCTGATGAAGAGCCACCCCAATCCGTACTTCCGCGTCGTCCGCACAGCGTCTATGAGGACACTTCGCACACCTGCAACCGCGCTGCCGTTTTCGGGCAACTGCCTGGGTGCAAGACGGTGCGCCTCGTCCATGAGCACCAACGTGTTCAGCCCTCTTTCGTGGCCCTCTTGAAACCGCCGCTCGGCGGTAAGCGTAATGCCATCCAGCAGTCGTTTGATTACCAGCGACTGAATCATGTCCGTCCAGAATAGCCCCTGAGCCTGCTCCCTTGAAAGGTCGATTACCAGAATCGGACGGACCCCGCCCTGCGGACTTAGGTCCAGGAGCCAGTTCAATGCATCCTCGACTGTCTTGGCATTCTTCCGTGACTTGTCGAACAAGGCCGTGACCGGCTGCCATTGGTACTGAAAGAAATCGTCGGGGTTAGCATCGGCGCGAGCCGACTCAAACCGGTCACGACTCGCGGCGGTGCGATAGAACACCTGCTGGACCTTGGCATCGGCGAGGATAGACCATGCCGTGTTGAAGGCGGCACGTCCATGAAGATCCTCCAGTCTGACCTTCTTCTTGCGCAGCTCATCGGCAAGTTTGGCGCACGCGTCTCGTCGGTTATCGCCTTTCGGCATGGTCAACTGCTGGAAGAAGTCGCTTTCAAAGAGAATCTCCTCGAACAGCTCCCACCGATCCAACACCAGGTTGCGAACGGAAAGCAGAACGACCTGCTTGTTGAATTGCCTGGCGACCCCGGCAAGGGGAATGCGCATTGCGCCGCTTCCACCTCCCCGGAAGTCTTTGGCAAATTCGCCTTGGGGGTCAAGGATGAGCAACCCCATGTGCTTGTACCTCATGTAAGCGCACAGCGCCATCTTGGCCAACACGCTTTTGCCGCTACCGGTCTTGCCGAAGATACCGATATGGTAAGACTCTCCGGCCCCGTCAGGCCCTCTGTCAAAATGCTTGAACCAGAGAGGCAGCTTCGGCGTCGAGCTGTAGACATGACCAAGGTAGAAAATCTGCTCTCTGTACCGGTGCAAGACGGTTTCAAGTACATCATCGTTCACGAGATGGATGGTCGTACCCGTGGAAGGCACCGTGCCCATGATGCTGGGCTCATAGCTGGTGCCGCCTGACATATCCGAAGCACCCGTTGGTACGGACGTGTGTTTGAACACCGCGCTGATCGTCATCTTGCCGAGGTGCGTGTCCTGACGCTCACTGACGGCGTCCACTTTCCCCCTCTGGCGAATTAGGGACCGCATCGTCGGGTCCTCATGCCAGACGTTCCTCAGCTCTATTTCGGTGATCTGACCGAGGGCGTAATGGGCGACGCCGTCCTGCCGGAACGAGAACATGGCGAGCTCGCCGACCAGCTTGCGGCCGACAGCGGTCCCGACCACGTCGACGGCGAGTTCGGAGGTGCGTGACGGCGATCCGATGACGCCGAGGCGCTCAGTCTGGGCGATCACCGTGTCAAGCTGCTTGAGACCAGGATTTGCTGCCATGGGCACACTCCTTACCGGCCGCCTTCGCTTCGATAGCCGTGCATTGCAAAGAAGATTTCGCCTATGTCGCCGTCGTACTCGGCACTGATTCGCTGAGTTGCCACCTGCCGAAAAGCCGGAATCGCCGCAGCCAGAGACTTGGCCATTCGGTCAGCCATGTACAGCGGATACGGCTCCAGCATGGATGCCACCACAGACTGTTCCTTCAGGCCTCGTAGGACCATCGCCAGCCGATGCGGGTTGTCGGCCACAGCAGAGCCCACTTCAACACGCAATGCGGGAATGAATGCATGCGGGCGGTAATACACCACCTTGATGTCCTTTAGCGCCGCCACCACCTCGTCGGCTATAGCCTTGAGCGCATCGGCCGCAGTGCCGTGTGGTCCGGGCGTGTGCAAATGGAAGTCACTGTCCGACATCGGCTGGGGCTGTGTGAACTCGCCCGGGCGCAGAAGCATCGTCAGCAGCGAACGGTCATCGTGATGTGACGGCCACCCGGCCTTCTCGCCCACTTCCCGCCTCGTCGCATACTTCGGGAGGCCTGCGTAAGCCTTGTCGGACCGCGGGCACTTCAGGATGTCGCGGTAGTGCTTGATGAAATCGAGTCCGTGCTGCTGGAATTCACGCACGCATGCCACGGCATCCGCGCCCAGTTCTCTGCTGATCTCATTGGCCTTCGCAAACGCTTGGTTGAAGTAGATCACGGGAAGGGCCATGGTCATGTCGAGCAACACGAGATCGTGTGGCGCAGCAACCGCCAACTCAAGTTCGCCCCCAAGCATCACGGCCCTGAGAACCGTCTGCGTCCCGTCGTGATGGACCTCCGCTCTCACGAAGGTTCGGTGGTGCGGGACGTCCCAGTGCCGCGTCTCACTGGGCGGGGTGAGTCCCTCCACGGCAACGGCTGCAGCAGCCGCGAGGTCAGCGGCCAGCAATCGCTCGACGGCATACGAGCCGTCCGCAGCACAGGTCGTTGGGATATGCGGGCTGGGTAGGTCGGACTCGTGGCCGATGAGTTGCACATCCTCGAGCTTCTTCCGAAGACCGGCTTTCTCCTGTTTCATGCGAGTGAAGTCGCCAAGCAGATGCGTGCCCACCTGCGTCGCGCCGGCCAGCACCTCCTCGACCAGGCCAGCGGGCAGGTCAGCGAAGGGGCGTGCCGAACCAGGGATATCAACCGGTCCAGCCATTACCTTGTCCTCCGCTGCTGAGGTGTCCACAGTCGGTAGCATTCGCGCTCGAAGGCTTTGAACTCGGGGCATCTCTCAGCTCTGGCCAAAAACCAGCGGTGCCGAAAGAGGTTCCAAATCTCAGCCTCAGTCATATTGAAGAACCGCGGCCGCTCGGTCTCGCCGCGCAGGAACGCCAGCGCATCATGGCCGAGCGGAGCGGCGTAGATTTCGCGCTGGATGCCGTGGTTTTGCAGCTCAGTGGACAGCCCGATCCTGGAGAGGACCTTTCTGATGACTTCCCGCTTGTTGCGAAACCCATTGCCCCACGGCTCCTTCTTGGCGGTCGGTTGGCACCATCGCTCAGCGTAGGCGCGGATGTCAGCATAGACGCCGTTCGAGAAATGAAACTCTCCCCAGCCCTCTGTAGTCCCGACGCGGTGCCAGTAGTTAACACCATCAACACGAATACGGTTATACATGGATGAGCGCCCAAGGGCGGACGTTGTGGTGATAAGGGCCAAATACGGCTTGCGGACACGACCGCTGATCAGCGTCTCTCGACCGCCATACTGGTCCCGGAACGCTTTGCGCACCGTATCGGACATCGCAAGCATGGCCACGAGCTTTCCGCACAGCAAGCTGCTATACGGCGGCACCGCGCCCAACACGAAGGCGTCCATCACATGATAAAGGCGTTCCTTCTTCGCGTTAGCGTCCCAACCTATCCACTGATCGCGCGCTCGGAGGGAATAGACCGGGTCGCCAAGCCCAAAGAGACCCATCAGTTTGCCATTGCTTTGGTCCTCGACAAGAAAGCGAAGACGTCTACCATAGCCGGAAGAGACCGGAATGCTCCAGTGGAGGCAGATGTAACGAAACAGCAGTTCATCTTCCGAATCACTTTTCACCTGGACTAGCCTGGGCGACACGTTCTCGGGGACTACTTCCGGTCCTGATGCGATGCGTTGCAGCAAGCGATCCTCATATCTGGTGAGCCGCAGGCGCGCCTCCTCGCGCTTCTTCAAGCAGGCCATTTCGTTGACACGCCGAAGGTCGTCCTTGGTCGTGTCTTCTGGCAGCTCAACGCGGCCATCGTGCACGACATAGCCTTGCCTCCGCAGGCTACGAAGGATGTCCTTTCGCAATGTCGCTCTGGCCTTGGCTCGCATTGCTTCCGCCTAGTTCTCTGCCCAGTCCTTGCAAAGGACCTCTGCTTGCTCCAGCACGAGCTCCGTCGCCCGCTGCTGCATGTCGGGCGGATAGCCGTACTTGCGGAGTATCCGCTTGACCATCACCCGTATCTGCGCCCGCGCGTTTTCCCGAACCTGCCAGTCAATGGTCACGCTCTGCCGGACGCGGTCCACAAGCTCTTGAGCCAGGAATCGCAGTTTCTCGTCGCCCATGACCTGGCGGGCGCTCTCGTTGTCGGCGAGCGCGTCATAGAAGGCCACCTCGTCGTCGGACAGGCCCATCTCCTGCCCGCGCGACTGGGCCTTTCGGATGTCCTGCGCCAACCGGATAAGTTCCTCGATGACCTGCGCCGCTTCCACTGCTCGGTTCTGGTACTTCCGCACCGCCTGTTCAAGCATCTCCGCGAACGAACGGGCAAGCACTACGTTCTTTCTCAGCCGCGTCCTGATCTCGTCGCTAATGAGTTTCTTCAGCAGTTCCAGGGCAAGGTTACGCTGCGGCAGTCGCTGGACCTCCGCCAGGAACTCGTCGGACAGGATCGAAATGTCCGGCTTCTCAAGCCCCGCCGCCGCGAAGATGTCCACGACCTCGGTCGAATACACGGCACGGGAGACCAGTTGCCGGACGGCCAACTCCAACTCGTCCGGCGTCCGCTCCCTCTCGGATACCGTCGCCTTCACCAAGGCCGAGCGAACCTCCTGGAACAGCCCGACTTCATCCCGGATGGCCAACGCCTTCTCGTGCGGCACGGCCAGGGCGAACGCCTTCGACAGCGCCGCCACCGCCTGGAGATACCGCGCCTTGCCGTCCTCAAGCCCCAGGATGAACTCCATCGCCCGCACGACGCCGTTCATCCTCTGGCCGGCCTCAGCGGTCAGGATGGACTGATAGTCGAAGCCATGCAGCAGGTCGCGCACGACCTCGTACTTCTCCATCATCACGGCCGCCGCCTGTTCCTGGTCAACTGTCGCCTGCCCCTGGCCGCCGCTGGCAGTGTAGGTGTGCAGGGCACGTTTCAGGGCGTCGGCGATGCCGAGGTAGTCCACCACCAGGCCGCCGGGCTTGTCCCGGAAGACACGGTTCACCCGGGCAATCGCCTGCATCAGGTTGTGCCCGTTCATGGGCTTGTCCAGGTACATCGTGTGCAGGCACGGCACGTCGAACCCGGTCAGCCACATGTCGCGGACGATCACGATCCGCAGCGGGTCGCCCGGGGCCTTGAACCGCTTGGCGATAGCCTCGCGCTCGGCTTTGGTCCGAACGTGCGGCTGCCAATCGGGCGGGTCAGAGGCCGACCCGCTCATCACCACCTTGACAACCCCCAGCGCGTCATCGTCGCTGTGCCACTCGGGCCGCAGACGGATGATCGCCCGGTACATGTCCACGCAGATGCGCCGCGACATGCACACGATCATCGCCTTGCCGTCCATCGCCTCCAGCCGCTTCTCGAAGTGGTCGACGAGGTCTCTGGCGACCAGGCCGATCCGCTTCTCCGTGCCGACCATCGCCTCCAGCGCCGCCCACTTGCTCTTGAGCCGCTGCTTCTCTTCTTCCTCCTCGCCCTCGGTGATTTCCTCGAACTCCGGGTCGATGCGGGGCTTCTCCTCCTCGGCCAGTTCCAGTTTCGCCAGCCGCGACTCGTAGTAGATGCGCACGGTGGCCCCGTCGTGTACGGCCCGCAGGATGTCGTACTTGTCAATGTAGTCGCCGAAGACCGCCGGCGTGCTCTTGTCGTCCAGTTCCAGAGGCGTCCCGGTGAAGCCGATGAACGACGCGTTCGGCAGGGCGTCCCGAAGGTACTTGGCCATGCCGTACTTGATCTGGCCGCTGTTGCGATCCAGCCGGGCGCTGAATCCGTAGTGGCTGCGGTGGGCCTCGTCGGCGATGACGACGATGTTCCGCCGCTCGCTCAGCGCCTCGCCGCCCTCGAACTTCTGAAGCGTCGTGAACACCACGCCGCCCGAGGCCACGCGCAAGAGTTGCTTCAGGTGCTCGCGGCTCTCCGCCTGCACCGGCCTTTGCCGCAGGAGGTCGCTATTGACGCTGAACGTGCCGAACAGCTGGTCGTCCAGGTCGTTGCGGTCGGTGATGACGACCAGCGTCGGGTTCTCCATCGCCGGGTGCTTGATGACCTTGCCGGCATAAAAGGCCATCGACAGGCTCTTTCCCGACCCCTGCGTGTGCCAAACAACGCCGATCCGCCGGTCGCCCTGCGGCCGGCTAGCCTCGACGGTGCACTCCAACGCCCGGTTCACCGCCCAGTACTGGTGGTAGGCCGCCGCCTTCTTGGCGATCTCCTTGCCGTCGTCCTCGAAGGTGATGAAGTGCACCACGTAGTCCAGCAGCCGCGCCTTCTCGAAGATACCCTTGACCAGCACCTCCAGTTCCACCGTCCCGCTGGGCGCCAGCGCCGTCCCGTCAATCGTCCGCCAGGGCGAGAAGCGGTCCCAGCCCGACGTAATCGTCCCCGCCCGAGCCGCAAAACCGTCCGAGATGACCAGCAGTTCGTTATAGACGAACAGGCTCGGAATCTCGGCCTTGTAGGTCTGGAGCTGCTTGTAGGCCTCGTAAACGGTCGTCTTCTCCTCCGCCGGGTTCTTCAGTTCGATGACCGCCAGCGGCAGGCCGTTGACGAACACCACCACGTCCGGGCGGCGGTTGCGCTTGGCCTCGATGACCGTGAACTGATTGACCACCAGGAACTCGTTGCAGTCCATCCTGGCCGCTTCGCGCTCGATGAGCCAGACCTTGCCGTGCCGCTCCTGGCCCTCCTCGCGCCACGACACGTCCACGCCGTCGGTCAGCAGCCGGTGGAAGGCGCGGTTGTTGACGACCAGCGACGGGCTTTCCGGCCGGGTGACCTTGCGAATAGCCTCCTCGATGGCCTCCAGCGGCACGTCGGGGTTGATCCGCACCAGGGCATCCCGCAGCCGGCCGATGAGCACCACCTGGCCATAGTCGGCCCGCTCGGGGCGCGGCCCGTCCGGCGCGATGTCCGGCCCGAAGGCGTACTCGTAGCCCAACTCGCGGAAGTAATCCACGGTGGCTTCTTCGACCTTTGCTTCGTCAAGGTAAGGGCTCACCTAGAGACCTCTCGTTTGCGTGGCCTATGCCGCTCCCACACCTCCGCCATGTTGAGACTGGGCAGACTTTCCCTTATATGCTGTATAGCTTTTTGCGAATACCGCTTGTACGTCTGCGCGCCGATTTTGATTTCTTTGAAATACTGATCGTCCTTCTGGATCTCTAATTCCTTGATGACCGCGAGCGTGCGAGGCATTGTCAGCTCGACGTGCTGCGCCAACTGCTTCAGGCCCAGATTGTAGTAGCCAAGTTCATTCACTCGCTTCACAGCCACAACAGAAGCACCCGGCGTGCCCTCGGGCACAAGCTGCACCGGCACTCCTTCGTTTTTCGTAAGGCGTAGTTCAATAGTTGGCCCCGTGCCGCCGGAAGTAATTTGAACCGCCGCGACACCCGGGAATATATCAGTCCAGGGAATGCCATTTCTAACACTTTGGGCGATGCGGCACAGCTCGCCAATACCAGGTTGCCCTGTTTCTCCCCTTAGTGCGCTGTCGAGAATGGCCAGGGGCCGAATACGCGCCATTGCGTGAGATCGCCGCCTGTGACCGGGTTCCAGGAGGCGCGATATCTCCTTAATCTCTGTCTCAAGTAGGGAATGAAGATCGGTCGGTGCTCGAGTCGCTAGAGGCAGAACACGTTCGGGGAGGGCCAAAGGCAAATCCTTGCCAAAGACCGACTTCAACAAATCCCGAAAGAGGGTCAGCCCGCTCTGGGCGTGCAAGTATAGTTGACCCTCTGAAATATCCAAGAGGTGATGTTGCGCAGCGTCACGCAGGCCATTGAGTGCCTGAAGACCAAGGGCCTGCTCTTCCGAGAGAAACTTTATGGCGCCGTTGCTCAAGGCCGCACGAACGCACGCATCAAAACCGATAGTCTGCTTGGCCCGTCTCTCGCGAATTCTCCCTCCGCGGTGGAGAATGGCAGCTTTCAGAAGCATCTCAAAAGCGTGATCAAGAAGAATCAGTGTCGTGGTCGGGCGGCCTGTGTCGCTAGGCCGGTTAAAGATTTCTACGGATAAGGTTAGCGAATCGATTGCCTTCCTGAGAAGCAGCTTCGCCTCGCGTTTCATCACGGCACCTCCCCCGCCTGCGCGGGCGGGTCCGCCAGGCCGTCAAGGCCCGAAACGTCTATCTCGCCGCTCAGGAGTTTCGGTAGCAGCGCGTCACGCAGGCTGGCAAGACGGCGGTTCTGGCGAACGTTCGTGGTGATCCGTCGGCGGAACCCCGCGACGTGATCCTCGAACGCCTTGGCCAGGTTCAACGGAGGCAGGGCCAGGGGGTAACGGGCCATGTCCGCCCAGTTCGTGCGCGGCATCTTCGTACCGGCAGAACGAGCGTCGGTGTAGTCCACGAATGCCTTGCTGGACACCAGCAACAGGACGTAGCTGTGCCACTCGGCGCATTTCGGCACGATCACGAGGATGTCTGTGGAGCAGACGCCATCGACGGGCGCGATGCCTACCTTGTGGAAGTACGGCCGCAGTTTGCCGAACAGGATCTCGTCTTCTTTGAACCGTGACTTACCGCTGGCGACTTCGTCCGCACGAGCCCAAGTATCAAGAGCGATGCACCGGCGCGGCATGTGCTCAAGCCCGACGTAGGGCATCGTCGGTGGAACCACATCGGGCTTCACGCTACGGCGTGGGTTATCCGCAATGTCACCAAGGCTGGCAGGCGTCCACCCCTCCGGTATCTCGCCGAGTTCGGAGTCCACGAGGCGGTCGGGGAAGAGGTCCCAGAGGTGGGCGGGCAGGCCGGGCAGTGACTGGCCGCGCCGCCAGCGGCCCTCCATCTTGGCCCGCACGGGGTCGAAGTCCACGAACCACGACTTGAACAGCGCCCGCGCCATCGCCTCCAGCGTCGCGTTCATCCGCCGGTTCAGCTCAATCTTGTCGTCCAGCGCGCCGAGGATGTGAGCAATGGCGCGCTGTTCGGCGAGGGGAGGGACTAATACTTCGCGCGAATGTGCTGCGTCACGATTTAATCCCGGCACCGCGCTATCTGCATTCATGTGCTCCAAGCCCAGCGCCTTCAACAGGTAATACTTGAAGCGAAGCACGCATGGGTCAGGGTCGACCACGTAGAATGTGGTATCAATGGGCCAGCACGGTTTCGGACTATAGTGAACAGCACCGACAGTTCCTTTACGCCCTATAACAACTGTTGGGCCAGAGGTCAAAGCTTCGCCGTGAAAACCGACCACACCATTTGAGCCGAAGACGGGAACGTGGCCAGAGGAATCGCGCTGATGTTCTGGCAATCCCTTGCCGTAAGCAAAGGGAGCGAACGCCGCTACGGTAACTTTGCGCCACTCACCCGCCATAGCCCAGCTCCTTGAGTTTCGCGGCGATGGTGGCCTCGAGTTCCTGGGCCTCGGCCCCCCGCTGTGCGGAGCCAGGTAGGTCAGCGGCTGAAGCCGAGGACGCCGCGGATAATCGCGCGCGCCGTTCGGTCGTCGGATTGCCGTAATTCGTTGTGTAAAAGGCAGATGCGCTATTCAACACCCAGGGTCCCGCCGTATTATTCGAGCGCGCCGTAATGCAATAACGGCGCGCCGTTATTTTACGTGCGCCGCTCATAATAGCGTCCCCGTCTCTCGCCTCTTGCGGTCAATAACCCTTTTTCCTCCAAAACCTTAAGAATGCGGTAGGCCTGATAGGGGCCTACCTGGCAGAGGCTGCACGTGTCCGCCCGTGTAATCCGACCGAACTTGTCCACGTACTGAAGCACCATCTGCTCCTGCTGAAGCGGCTCGAAGCCGCGCTGGCGGACGTAGGCGGCCGGCTGGCCCAGGCGGCGGTAGGTGGCGGCCGAGAGGTGCCAGGTGCGGCCCTTGCGCTCGCCGCGCGGCTCGACCAGGCCGGCCTCCACCAGGCGGTTGAGCACGGCCCGGGCATCGGGTTCGGGTTTTTGGGTGAGTCGGGCGGCCTGTTCAGTGGTGAGGCGGCGGTCCTGCCAAAGGGCATTCAGGATCAGGAGTTCATCCAGGCGGAGGTCGCGCCCGGCCCGCGATTCCTCGGCCAGGAGGCGGACAAATTCCAGATTTGCCTGCCCGCCGGGGAGAACCACGACAACGCTGGACTCGTTACTGCGGTCATAGGAGGGGGCGGGCCGGCCGTTGCGGAGTTGCTCGTAGAAAATTGTGTCAATGCCGCGGGCGGTGCGCTCCACGATGCCGGCCCGCTTGAAGGCGTCGGCCAGCAGAGGGTTGCGCGGACGGGGCGCGGTCACCAACAGGTTGTCCAGGCGCACGCCCTCCGGGAAGCCGCCGGGGTTGGAGATCTCCAAGCGGTCGGCGTGCCACTGGACGTGGACCGCGCCGAGGCGGGTATAGTCGCGGTGGATCAGGGCGTTGGCCAGTGCCTCGCGGAAGGCCGCCGGCGGGTAGTCCGGCACGGCCACCCGGAGCATGCCGACCAGGAGTTCCTGTTCGCGGTTGCGTGCGGCGAAGCGCTGCTCGCATTCCTCCATGACGCGCAGAAGCGGCCAGCGGAAGAAGTCGTTGACCTCGACCTTCTGGCCGGCCAGCACTTGAAAGGCCGCCTCGTGCGTCGGCAGGAAACGCCGCAGCGAGTCCGCCCTGCCGAACAGGAGCAGGCCCAGTACGCGGACGTTTCGAACGTTGCCGTTGGCCTCGACCGCCCCCAGCGCCTTGGCCAGTTCCAGGTCGGGCAGGGCCAGCAGGGGTTGGTCGCCGTTGCGGCGCTCACGGATGCTGCGGCGGAAGCGCTCAAACTCCAGTGGGTCCAGGTCGTCCCAGGAGGCGTCGGGGACGACCAGGGCGGAGTAGTCCTCCGCGCCGCGGTCGGCCTGCCGGGCGTGCATCTCGTGGAAGAACATCGGCAGGCAGCAGGGGCGGCCGTCGGCGGCGATCGCTCGGCGGACATAGTGGCCGGATGTGGTGCCCACGGGTGCGGACATCCGCGGGACTTCGACGACGACTACCTCCTTGCCCTGGCATGGAACGAGGGCGACGCGCGGCGTGAGCGACGGGCGGGTTCGGTTGGCGATGAGGGCGCCAAGGCGCACGGGATCGGTGCGGCCGGATTCGTGGCGCGGTCTGGCCCCGGTGACGCGGCCGTCGTCCTCGACGCCGATAAGCAGCCAGCCAGGCGTGTCCGAGGAGCGATTCGCCAGGCAGACGACGGCCTCGACCAAGTCGTCATCGGACAGAGTCCCACGCTCTTCGCCCTTGAACTCCACGTCGAGCGATTCGCCCCCGGCGATGAGACGTTGCAACTGTTCGTCCGTCATCTTTGCTCCTCGCCAAACCCGAGGGCTCGAAGGTTTCGCCGGATCGCGGCGTCGAGTTGCTCGCCCTCGGCCATCTGCCGGTAGAGTTGGGCCGACAGTTCCCTCATCTTCTCCTCGAAAGGCGTGCCGTCGTCCTCGGCCTCTTCGGCCCCGACGTATCGGCCGGGGGTCAGGACGTAGCCGTGGGCGGCGATATCCTGGAGCGTGGCACTCTTGCAGAAGCCGGGGACGTCCTCGTACTTGCCGGCCTCGGGCTCACCCCGCCAGGCGTGGTAGGTGCGGGCGATGCGGGCGATCTCCTCGTCGGTCAGTTCCCGGTGGGTGCGGTCGATGAGCCGGCCCATCTTGCGGGCGTCGATAAAGAGGGTCTGGCCGGGCCGAGCGCGGAACGAGCGGCCGTTGAACTTGCGGGCGGCCTTGGAGCGCGTCAGGAACCACAGGCAGGCCGGTATCTGCGTGGTGTAGAAGAGTTGCCCCGGCAGGGCGATGATGCAGTCCACCAGGTCCGCCTCGATGATGGCACGGCGGATTTCGCCCTCGCCGGAGGTGTTGCTGGTCAGCGAGCCGTTGGCCAGGACGAACCCGGCCGTGCCGTGCGGCGCGAGGTGGTGCAGGAAGTGGAGAATCCAGGCGTAGTTGGCGTTGCCGCCGTCCACGAGTACGGTTGAGCCATCCTTCTGCTTGCGCTGGCCCCCGGGCGGGAGGGAGAAATACCCCGGCCCGTCGAACCGTTTCCAGCGGACATCGTTCTTCACCTTCGAGTAGCCCCAGTCCTCCATGTTGAAGGGGGGATTCGCCAGGATGAAATCGGCCTTGAGGTCCTTGAACTTGTCGTCGAGGAAGGAGTCGCCCCACTCGATGCGGGCGTCGATGCCGCGGATGGCGAGGTTCATCAGCGCCAGCCGCCAGGTGGTGTAGTTAGACTCCTGGCCGTAGATGGAGATGTCGCGGCGCACGGCGGGGGAGACCTTGGCTTTCTTGCCGTTGCCATTGCTGGAGGCGTGGGCCTGGATGAACTTGACGGCCGAAACGAACATGCCGCCCGAGCCGCAGCAGGGGTCGAAGACGCGGCCCTTGTAGGGCTCGAGCATTTCGACCAGGAGTTTGACAACGCACTGGGGCGTGTAGAACTGGCCGCCGAGTTTGCCCTCGGCGGCGGCGAAGCGGGCGAGGAAGTACTCGTACACGCGGCCGAGGATGTCCTTCTGGCGGCTTTCCTTGTCGCCCAGACCGATGGTGGCGATGAGGTCGATGACCTCACCGAGGCGGGCCTTGTCGAGCGCCGGCCGGGCGAAGTCCTTCGGTAGGACGCCTTTCAGCGCCGGGTTGTCGCGCTCGATGGCCGCCATGGCGTCGTCAACGAGCGTGCCGATTTCTGGGCGCTTGGCGTTCTTCTGGAGGTAGTCCCAGCGGGCCTCCGGCGGGACCCAGAAGATGTTGTCGGCCAGGTACTCGTCGCGGTCCTCGGGGTCGGCGTGGGGTTCGGCCTGGAGGGCGTGGTACTTCTCCATGAAGGCGTCGGAGATGTACTTGAGGAAGATCAGGCCGAGGACGACGTGCTTGTACTCGGCGGCGTCCATGTTGCCGCGGAGTTTGTCGGCGGCAGCCCAGAGTTTATCCTCGAAGCCGAGCGTGGCGGCGGTGGAGCCGTTTGGCTTTGTGTTCGCACCTCTTTCCGAAGTCATGGTCCGGCCCTTGCGCTTCATTGCCTGGCCTCCCGCTTCTCGTCCAGGTGCTCGGGGTGTTGCCGCAGCCAGTCGTCTATCGCGCCCTTGTGAAACCGCCAACGCCGTCCGACCTTCTGGCCGGGCAATCCGCCCTCCTGGGCGAGTTTGTAGAGCGTGGACCGGGATATCTTCAGGTACTCCGCCAGCTCGTCGATGCTCATCACCTCAGCTGGACCAGATGTCATCTGCCGCTCCTTGCGTGCGCCCCCGTCGCTATTGAGAGACACGGGTTGCTATTATCGGGAAGTGGCGGCTGTTGTCAAGAAGAAGATTTGCCCCGCCGGACCGGCGTCGGCAGGGTCATGGTCTTCCGCGCGATGACGATCTGCGAGCGGTGGTCGTACCACACGTCTTGCATGGTCGGCCAAGGCTCGGACGGATCGCTTGACAGACGGGACGGAACATGCGAAAGTTCCGGCAAGGGTTGCTTTCGGGGAGCCATTTTTTATTTCGGAAGGTCCCCGTACCATCCGGTTTACACGAGCGCCCGTACAGGCATCTGGCCGGGCGTTTGCGTTTTCCGTTGATTCCAAAGGGTTCCGGCGATCCCGCCGCGTCGGGCGGATTCTCTGTTCCGAAACCGCGAAAGCGGGTCCCGGTTGCGAACGTATATGTTCACGACCGGAACCCGAGAGCAACCGCCTGAACTCTCGGACTCTCTGGTGAACAGCCCGCCAGTGGTTAACAGGGTCGTTCGTACCGGACCCCAGCGCCATTTAGAACCTTCGGCGGGTATGTAACCTGTAGACGAGCAGCATCAACCCGCCAGACATCGGACCGGTCGCCAGGCGAAGGCCGTTGTGGGCAAGCCCGAAAGGAGTGTTTGAAACGTGGTGTATCCGCGGGAAGTCGTTGAGCTGCAAGGAATTAGATCGTCTCGGGGCCTCATTGTTTGGCCTTAGGCACTCATTTTTGAGGCCAAAATAGGGGTCTTAGATTAAGCGGCCGCTCCATCGGTGCGCCGGGGTGATCTGTTGCGCAGGGGCTGTTTGGGCCGGGATCATGGAATCGCAACGACTCGAAAGGAATCGGCCTCCACTCCGAATGGCCGGTTTCATGGCGAATGATTACGAAGAAGGGGCACATTTTCTAAAATGACGAATGTCGAGACGTGACCCTATAGGATCAAATGACGAATGTCGAGACGTGACCCTATAGGATCTATTTTCTAAAATGACGAATGTCGAGACGTGACCCTATAGGATCTGAGGTGCTTCGCAGGGACTGGGTAGTCGCTTGATTGAGTCGCCCCACAACCCCAAAGAGGGGGTTGACACCCTTTTCGGATGTGCTATGATTCCTGCCGTTCTTTGCAATGATAACCCCTGGTGGAACAAACGGAAGTCCGTGAGAATCGGACGCGGTCGCGCCGCTGTAACCGGTTACGACCTCCCTAAAGCCATTCCGGCCGAAAGGCCGGGAGAAGGCGGGAGAAAGGCTTGATACCGGAAGTCAGAAGACGTGTTCCGCCAGAATGACCTGAACGCCTCCGCAGGAGAGGATGAGGGAAGTGGCGCTGTGTCCCAGCGCCTCGAAGGCCTTGCTGTTCCGTGTTGCGGAGCGGCAAGGCCTTTTTGTTTCGGGGGCATATCCGCGCGAGGATAGTCCGGAGACAAAGACAAGACGACAAAAAAAACAAAACTTATCACGGGGTGAGCGCTAACGGAAGTCCGTGAGAATCGGACGCGGTCGCGCCGCTGTAACCGGTTACGACCTCCCTAAAGCCATTGCGGCCGAAAGGCCGGGAGAAGGCGGGAGGAAGGTTTGAAACCGGAAGCCAGAAGACGAGCCCACCCTAGAGGCTCCCGACCTTCGCGAGAAAGGAGGAGCGGCTGACTGCTATTTGGTAGACCGCCGTTCTTCGCTGGGCGCGAAGGACGGCGGTTTTATTTGGCATGGAAACGATGAGTATACGCATTACGGCCATTTTGTTTGGAATCCTCGCCATTGGGGTCGGCTGCCGCGGGCGGAACTCGAGCTCCCCTGATTTGAACAGTCCGCGATCCCCCGCAGAAGCGCACGCTCTGATGGCGGCGTTAGACCGTCAGAGTGTGGAATTGGGATGGCCGGAAGAGGTCCTACGCCACATGCGGCATGCGATGCGCGGTCGGTTACTGGCGGCCGGGCTTCCGGAAGCGGAGATCGAACAATGGATAAAATCAGATTTGCGCAACAACAAGATAACAAGCCTATCCCCAAGGGAGATGTCTCGATGAAACGAAGAGAGGGCAGAATCGGATTCGGAACCGGAGTTCTTGCGGCTCTGCTGATGGGCGGCGGGACCATTGCGGTTCGGGCGGCCACGCACTTTTCGGAGTTCGAGGATGTGGGACTAGCGCCCGGCACCTATTGGAATGGAAGCGATTTGTCAGGCGGCTTCCGGAGCGGATGGGCCTTTTTCCGAAACGCCTACGACTCTCAATGGGGGAGTTGGGCCGGCTTTGCCTGTTCGACCGTCTCGGATACAAACACGCCCGGCTACTTCAACCAATATGCCGTCTGGATGCCTGGCACAGGCCGCAAGGGCTCGTCGGCCTACGCCGTCGCCTACGATTCGGTGTGGGACGAGCAGGTTGTGATCGAGTTTCCTTTTCCCGTCGGCGTCCAGGGCTTTTACGTGAACAACACTACGTATGCGGCGCTTTCGATGCGGGACGGCGACTGGTTTTCGAAAAAGTTCGGGGGCACGACGGGGGACGATCCGGACTGGTTCAAGTTGACCATTACGGGCAAGGATCGTAATGGCCAGACGCTGGGGAGCGTGGAGTTTTACCTGGCGGACTACCGCTTTACGAACAATGCGCTGGACTACATCGTGAGCGATTGGACGTGGGTGGATTTGAGTTCGCTGGGGACCCAGGTCAGGACCCTACATTTCACCCTTTCGTCCAGCGATAACGGTCCATGGGGAATGAACACCCCGGCCTATTTCGCGTTGGACGGCTTGACCTATTCACCCACGCCGGCGATTTTGACCGCGGATTTTGAGAACCTCGGCCTTGCGCCAGGCGAATATTGGAACGGGAGTGACCTACGGGGAGGGTTTGTGAGCGAGGGGATCTCTTTTGGCAACTCCTATAACACCACCTGGAACTTTTGGGCCGGTTTTGCCT
>Ga0308410_1000277_pt1 | contig 26583 bp, 14 predicted proteins | sample HotsprOSTMatCore_FD_203467 | JGI IMG/M metagenome (GOLD analysis project Ga0308410, IMG submission 203467) | Hot spring phototrophic mat microbial communities from Octopus Spring, Yellowstone National Park, Wyoming, United States -... | ecosystem: Environmental > Aquatic > Thermal springs > Hot...
CCATCGAGCGGATGCCCCCGTCAAGCCCGGCGATACCATCCTCCTGCGATCCGGTTGGCACGGAGTGATCCGGATTCCTCGTGGATTCAACCGCGAGCCGATTACCATTGCTGCCGCCGAGGGACATCTCCCCCAAGTGGGCTGGGTGGAAATCGGGGAGGGATCGCGATGGGTCCTCCGGGGGCTTATGGTTTCGCCTTCGCTTGCCCCGCAGCCGCTCTCCCGGGTACCGCACCACCTAGTGATGCTTGGCGAACGCGGCGGTCCAGATACAAGCGAGCTGGTTGTGGAAGATTGCTTTATCTTTACCGAGCGGGATAGCTCCGCCTGGTCCGCCGCCGACTGGATTCAAAAGGCACGGAGTGGCATTTGGCTTGGTCGGCACGGACGGGCCCACATCGCCCGAAACAATTACATTGTGAATGTCCGCTTCGGTATTTCCTTGTGCGCGCCGGAGTGTGTGTGCGAAGGGAATGTGGTGGCCAATTTTTCGGCCGACGGCATTCGGGCCACCCGCGACGGATTAATCGTCCGCCATAATGTGATCAAAAACATTTTCGTGGGTGCCCGCGACGGCGACGACAATCATGACGATGGCATCCAAGTCTTTCTCTTCAATGTCGGCAGGGGCACCGTTCGAGATATTGTTCTGGAGGAAAACATCATCCTGGCTCGGGAAAAGTCCGATCTTCCTTTTCCCACAGGTTTGCAAGGGATTGGCTGTTTCGATGGTCCCCTCGTAAACTTTGTGGTCCGTGGTAATGTCGTGTGGGTCAACCATTGGCACGGAATATCCCTTTACGATGCCCAAAGTTGTTTAGTGGAAAACAATGTATGCTTCGTACAGGACAGCTCCCGGGTCAGGCCGTGGATTATGCTTGGACAAAAGCAAAAACAAGCTCGCGGCAACACGGTCCGCAACAACTGGGCCCACAGCTTCAACTTCAAGGCCGATCCCGAAGTGGTTGCCGAAGGCAATCACCCGGTGGACGAGGCCACATTCCGCAAGCGATTAAAAGAAGCCCTCGAAAAGATCGAAGCTCGCTTCGGCAAGATTCATCCCACGGCCAACCTGTCCCGACTCGAGCTGGCCGGCCCATAGGAGCTCAATCGGCCCTAGGTTTACCCCCGAAGCTCCGAACGGTATTCCTCGATCCTGAAAACCGGAACTCGAGGATTTCCACCTCGGCGGCCGTTGGGAATCCAACAACTCGGAATGCAATAAAAAGCGGATTGTACTCTAAAACCCGGGAATGTTTTCCCGATTTTTTTAGAAGCCGGGTGGGTTTCGACTTAAAACCATCGATGCCATTGCCTGGAGTCGGGTGGCTTGGCAGAGGGGGGATCGCAAGGGTCCGGGAGTTACTCGGCCTGGTGCAAAGAGATTACCATCTGGGGCAAAATGCCGGGGAAGCAAAGCCCAACCGTTGAAAAGCTTTAGAAACCGGATCGACGGCAGCCCACCCTCCTTGGGGATTTTGGGCGTGATAGGAGCTGACGTCCGGTAATAGCAACTACCAGATCGGACACCGATACTTTTTTCTCCATGTGTGGAATTGCCGGAGGGGTTTGGACGGCCCCTCACTCCGAAATTTCTCCCTCCACTCTTCGGACCATGGTTCACAGTTTGCGGCATCGTGGTCCGGATGATGAAGGTTTTTTCTTTTGGCCGGAAGTTCAGGACGGTGGCTCCGTACAGGTGCGGGTAGCCCTTGGCCACCGCCGGCTGGCGATCATCGACCTCGTCGGTGGCAAACAACCCATGCCCAACGAAGATGCCACCGTTTGGGTCGTTTTTAACGGCGAGATTTATAACTTCCGGGCCCTGCGGGCCGACCTGGAGGCCAAACAACACCACTTCCGCTCCCGAAGCGACACCGAAGTCTTGGTGCATCTGTACGAAGAGCTTGGCCCGGAAATGCTTCGCGAGCTCAACGGCATGTTTGCCTTTGCCCTCTGGGATTGTCGGCAATGCCGGCTGCTTTTGGCCCGCGACCGCTGTGGGGAAAAACCTCTCTTTTATTGGCATCATCCCCAGGGGATCGCCTTTGCCAGCGAATTAAAGGCTTTATTGCAGGTGCCGGGCATCCCCCGGGAGGTAAACCCGCTGGCTATCGATCTGTTCCTCACTTATCAGTACATTCCTCATCCTTATACGATCTATCGGGGTATTCACAAGTTACCCCCTGGGCATTTTCTCTACTGGGAGGCCGGCCAAGTGACCCAGGGGTCCTATTGGGATCCCGATTTTCAAACCGAACTGGAATTCCATCCCCAAAAGGCCCGCGAAGAACTTCGCCAGCTTCTCAGCGATGCCGTTCGGATCCGCTTGGAAAGCGACGTACCGCTGGGAGCGTTCCTTTCCGGCGGCATCGATTCGACGATCATCGTCGGCCTGATGCAGCGGCAAAGCCGGGAGCCGGTCCGCACGTTTTCCATCGGCTTTCCCGTCCCCGAATATGACGAAACCCATTATGCCCGCGAGGTTGCTACCTTTTTGGGCACGGTGCACCGAGAATATCGCGTCCAGCCCGATGCCGTAGCGATTCTCCCGAAATTGATCTGGCATTACGACGAACCCTTTGCGGACAGTTCCGCCATCCCAACTTGGTACTTAGCGGAAAAGACCCGGCAGCATGTCACCGTGGCATTAACCGGGGACGGAGGGGATGAACTTTTTGCTGGCTATCCCCGGTATCAAGCGGTGCAGCTCGGCCAGTGGATGGACAAGCTCCCCGGTCCCTTACGGCAGTTTCTCACGGGGCCGCTACTGAAAGTTCTCCCTCACTCGGCACGATTCAAATCGCCCTGGCGTCGACTGCGAAGGTTTCTCGAGCAGCTCCGTCTTCCGCCGCTTGATCGCTATCTGCAATGGATTGGGATCTTCCCTGACCGTATGCGTAAACAGCTTTACACGCCTAAGCTCCTCGACCACCTGGAAAGTACGGTGGGGTATCGGGCAGGCTTTTTCCTTGAGGAGGCATTTGCTCGGGTAGTCGGCCGCGATCTCCTCACGGCCATCATGCTAGTGGATCTTGTGACCTATCTGCCTTGCGATCTGATGACGAAGGTAGATATTGCCTCGATGGCCCACAGCCTGGAATGTCGGCAACCGTTCCTCGACCCGCGGGTAGTGGAATTTGCCGCGGCTCTTCCCGTTGGGGCCAAACTTCGTGGTTTCCGCGGCAAACGTTTGCTCCGAGAGACCTTCGCCGACCTTCTCCCGCCGAAAATCCGCCGCCGGGGAAAGATGGGCTTTGGTGTGCCTCTGGACAGTTGGTTCCGGGGACCACTTTTGCCCCTGGTTGAACAAGTGGTAGCGGGGCCTCGGGCCATGGCTCGGGGGATATTCCGCTCGGAGGTTGTTCGTCAATTGATCCAGGAACACGTCCAGGAGCAACGCGACCATAGCTACCGACTTTGGGCCCTGCTGGTACTCGAGCTGTGGATCCAGCATTGGGTAGATGGGCAGATGGACCGTTTGCCGAGCCTTGGTAGCTCGCCCAAGTAACCAAAGCCGAGATCCAAGCTGGCCAACAAGCAGCAAACGAGATCCAACTCTGGTGAAGAAGAACCAAAAACCGGCCCCACCGGCCGCCAATCACCGATCGGAAAGCAACACGACTGGCCCCGGTCTCAGGCAGCTCTACCTAAACCTGAGGGACATTTTTTGGGAATCAACGAGCGACGGGTCTCCGCCCCTGGAAAATGCCTACTCAAGCAGGAAAAAACCGGAATCGATGCTGCACGACCCAAGCTCCGCAATCTGCGGAATATCCCCCTGGTGGTCCAGCTAAGACCCCATGAAACACAAGTTAATTCTCCGTAAAAATAAAACTTTAGGGATCTGCAAAAAGTTCCCCGGTTAGGGACCCGCAAAAAGTTTCGCGGTACCTCCTCGGATGTCTGTGCCTGCGGCAAAATTTTTAAGTTTTCCGAGACGATCCATATTCTCGTTATCCCCTAGATATCCCCAATTCCCAGAATAAACCCATTTTTACTTGGCACACATCCGCCGGATACCGCTCAAGTTCACACAGAAAAACGACAACCGCTCAAATGATCGAATTGACACCAGTCTGGCCTCGTTTTTGCAAGTAGCAGTGATTTGCACCGAGGAATCTGCCACTTTTGTGCCTCCCCCCAGAAGACTTCGGGGCGGTCCCGATAGGCCAAGATGAGACCGGCGGGCCCCGACCTAGGTGTATGGTTATGCGACACCTTGGGGGTATTAACCGGCCCAAAACCTGAGATTAGGGATCGACCATTTGAACCGCTCTCTCAACGCCGCAAGTTTTTTGCGGGACTGGCTCTGCCAGAAGGACACCGCTCTTGCCTTGCCCGTTTGCCGACGAACCCCGATGACCTAAGCTCAGTAGGAGGGTTTAGAAAGAAGCCCGCGGACCTTCTTTGCGGTACAGATTGGTTAAGCAAAGGCTCCCCCAGGTTTTGAATAACACGAGTTGCCCCGGAAAGCTTGCTGGGAGCCTGATTTTGGATCAGGCAATAAGGGGATCTACGTTCACAAAAAGGGTAGGAAACTATAAAGAAGCCATAGGAACACTACAAAGACACCAATAGAGCTGGAGAAAGAAAGCGGGATCTGTTGTCACGTCTTCGTCCCAAGAAGGAGTAAAAACGATGACTCGGCAAAAAGCCTTTTGGGTCACCATGGCGTTTATTTCCGCGGCAGTGCTTGTCACCGTTGCTGCTTGGCGGTTACCTACATTGATTTCGGAACTGAGTTACGCGGCCGAGCGGGGACAATCGCTGGCCATGCGGGAGCTTTTAAGCTCGGACCAACTGGGTCCCGTGGGATTCCAGGCAGTGGCCAAGGCACTTCGGCCGTCGGTGGTCAGCATTAACTCCGTAAGCCGAATCCGCACCCGAGCCCCCCGACCGCGACGTCCAGCTCCCGAACTGCCGGAAGAGTTCCGCTGGTTTTTCGGACCGGACTTCGACCGATTTTTTGACCTACCTTTCCCCGAAGAGTTTGTCCAACGGGGCCTGGGAAGTGGGGTGATCATTAGCGAAGACGGATACATCTTGACCAATAATCACGTGGTGGCCCAGGCTCAAGAAATTGAAGTAACCCTTTCGGACGGCCGTCGCTTTCCTGCCCGGATTGTCGGCACAGACGAGCGAACGGATTTGGCGGTGCTCAAAATCGACGCCCGCGGCTTAGTTCCTGCCGTGCTCGGAGATTCCGACAAGGTGGAAGTGGGCGAATGGGTAGTAGCCATCGGAAGTCCCTTCGGTCTGGACCAGACGGTCACCGCCGGAATCATCAGTGCTAAGGGACGGGCTGATGTGGGAATCGCCGACTATGAAGACTTTATCCAAACCGATGCCGCGATCAACCCCGGCAACAGTGGTGGGCCACTCGTGAATATGCGGGGTGAGGTCATTGGGATCAACACCGCCATCGCCTCCCGGACCGGCGGTTTCATGGGCGTGGGGTTCGCCATCCCCAGCAACATGGCCAAGGTAGTTAAAGATGCTATTATTGCCCACGGTCGAATGGAACGGGGCTACCTCGGCATCAGCCTCCAGCCCCTCACAGAAGACCTTGCCCAATCCTTCGGTTACACGGGCACCAAAGGAGCGTTGGTGGCCGACGTGCTCCCCGATCAACCTGCCGCCAAAGCGGGTATTCAGCCCGGGGATATCATCGTCGAATACAACGGAGTCCCTGTGGAAAACGTCAATCAGTTGCGGAATGCCGTGGCTACCACGCGACCGGGTACAAAAGTTTCTATTGTGGTCTTCCGACAAGGAAAGCGGATTGAGCTGAAGGATGTGGAAGTTGGGGTCTTCCCCGAGGGAATGCCTTCGCGGGGAATGCCCAGCCGGGAAGAATTAGTAGACGACCTGGGGCTTTCTGTCCAGCCACTTACCCCAGAAATAGCCCGGCAGCTGGAAGTTCCCGAGACGGAAACGGGCGTGGTGGTAACCGCTGTACAGCCGGGCAGCTTAGCGGCGGTCGCTGGCATCCGGCCAGGAGATATCATCCAGGTGGTGGGCAACCGCCGGGTCAACAATGTTGCTGAGTTCCGGGATGCCCTCCGCAATTTGGGCCAGGAAGGTATCCGTATGCAAATCCGACGCGGCGACACCCGATTGTTTGTCTTCCTCCGCTCCAGCCGATAGACTAGCGAAGTTTAAGGAGGCGGATGCTTCCGTCTATCGACGGTGCCGATGCGGACGGCCTGGAATTACCCCTCCCGGCCGCGGCAATGAATTTTTGGCCCTGTTTGACCGGGTACAAATGAAGCACTTTTGCAGAGGTTTTGGGATGAACTAGGCACACCAGGGGCGGTCCCGTTTTTCCAGCCGCCGCAAAGCTTCCAGGGCAATCTGCACGTCCTCGGCGATCTGGAAATCGAACATTCCAGCACAGATAAAGTCGGCCCCATTGCGGAAGGCAAAGGGGAAGGCCATCCGAGGATGGATCGCCCCAGCAGCCATCACCTTGAAGGCCACCCAGGGTTTCCGCACATTGCGGAAGAAGGCCGCCGTTTCCTCCCAGTTCAGGCACCACATATTGTCGTGGTATCGGCCGGGCTCGCTCTGACGTCCTTTGTACCAACACCATTCTTCGCGATATTCCGGGGGTGAGGCCGACCAATAGCGGTCGGAATGGAAGGTTTTGACATAGTAGTCGGGATCGACTCCATGTTCCTCGCAGGCCTTGGGTGTCTCCAGCGAATGAGCCCCAACACCGGCCGGCACCCCTGCCTCCTTGATAAGCTCAACTGTTCGCTTTATGATGTCGATCCTCCCGTCCATGATGTGCCGATCGGTAACCTCGCCATGGGTGTAGACGAGCGAAGCCCCTTTGGCAACCACCGTCTGAATTAAGCTACGAACGTCATCGAGTTCGCTACTTGGACGGATGGACACCATGGCCTGAAGATTGCTCCCCGTCCGCTCTCGATACTTCACCCACACATCTTGATAAGTGGGATTCAACAGAATGGTGTTGATGCCAAACGATTCAGCAATGGCAAAAGTGTCGCAGATTTTCTCCTCTGTATTGTAGGCCCTGAAAAGTTGGGAGACGTAAATGAGGTCCCGGGAATGAGCAAAACCGGCGATCAAATTTCCGCCCAAGAAAAGCCGACTTATCTCAACGTTTCCTATTTTCCCCCGGGGCATCTTCTCCACAACCCCTGGACCGGCCGGCTGGGCGGTAGCACCCTCCTGCAATGCCGCAAGTAAAATCTTTTCCTCAAGACTGCAAATAGACCCAGTCCCCGCAACACCCAATAACCCTTTCACCAAGAAGCTGCGGCGGTCATCTCGCTCGGGCATTCCATTTTTCTCCTTGCTCCCAGGCAAACCAATGGCCTAGATCTTGGAACGAGGGATCCTCTGTACACCCGGTATTTCCGGCAGGAGTTTCTTTCCACTCTTTTCGCCCCCACAGCACCAAGAGAAACACCCACCCGGCCGGAAGGACTTTCCGATCCTTCCTATGGGGATTCTTTTTTAGCCCCCTTGTTTTGGCCGACATATCGTCCGCTTTGCCGGCAAGAGAATCCTACCCCACAATTGCGATAACAGAAAGAAATTCCTGCCGAAATTCGCAGGAAATCACACGGGGAGGCAAATGTTTTGGGGAGTTATCGCCGGCGGGAACGGAGCAGTCGCTCGATCTCCCGCCATGAGCGGGTATTGGCCACGTCGGCCCTGGTGAGCCCGCCCCGCCGAGCCTGCAAGACCCCATACCGCATGGCATCTAATCCGTCGATGCTATGAGCGTCCGTGGCGATCACCACCAAGACACCGTGCTTTTTTGCTGCGGCACAGGCCACATCATCCAAATCCAGCCGCTGAGGATGGGCATTAAGCTCGAGCATCTTGCCCTCTTCGGCGGCCGTGCGGATCACAGCTTCTAAATCGATCTGATACGGGTTGCGTTTGCCGATGAGCCGGCCTGTGGGATGGGAAAAACAACAAACATAGGGATTTCGCAAGGCATCCACGACCCGACGCGTGATCTGCTCCCGCGACTGGTTGAGACCATAGTGGACGCTGGCCACCACCCAGTCCGCCTCCGCAAGGACATCGTCGGGCAAGTCCAATCCACCTCCCTCCAAGATGTCCACCTCAATGCCTTTTAGGATGCGGACACCTTTCAACCGATGGTTAATTTGGTCGATGGCCTGCCATTGCTTGCGGAGCCGATCGGCATCCAATCCCCCCACCATGCTCACCCGCTTGGAGTGGTCGGTGATGGCGATGTAACTTAATCCCCGGGCTTTGGCGGCACCAGCCATTTCCTCGATGGAAGCGGTCCCATCGGTCCAATCGGTATGGACGTGGAGGTCCCCGCGGATATCCCCGAGCTCCACTAACGTGGGCAAACTACCGGTCTGCGCCCATAGGAATTCCTCGCGGGCCTCACGAAGTTCCGGCGGAATCCAAGGCAAACCCAGTGCGGCATAGACTTCTTCCTCGGTTCGGCCGGCTATCCGTTCCTCCCCTCGAAACACCCCGTATTCATTGACCTTCAATCCCCGCTCCTTGGCCCGGGCGCGCAAAACGATGTTGTGCTCCTTCGAGCCGGTGAAATACTGGAGTGCGGCCCCGAATGACTCCTCGGGCACCGATCGCAGGTCCACTTGAAGCCCAATTTGCAACCGAACCGACATCTTCGTATCGCCCCGGGCAAGAACCTTCTGCACCCCCGGGAAGCGACCGAAGTGATCCATCACGCGATCGGGATCCTCGGTGACTACCAACAGGTCTAAATCCCCGACCGTTTCTTTTCCCCGGCGATAGCTGCCGGCAAATTCCATCTGCCGAATTCCTCGGCAACTTTTCATGTGATCGCGGATACTCTGGGCAATTTGGTCGGCATAGGCCCAATACATTCGCTGGCTGGCCTGGGCAGCCAACTCCAGCCCATCGAGGATTGCCGCCTCCGTTTTCTCCCCGAAACCGCGGAGATTCCGCACCCGATGCTCCTCGCAAGCCCGCCGGAGCTCTTCCAGGTTGGTCACTCCGAGTTCCCGATACAGCGTGGCCGCCCGCTTCGGACCCAAGCCCGGGATCCGAAGCATATCCAGCACCCCTTCCGGTACCTGGGAGCGGAGCTCTTCCAAAAGGGGTAAAGTACCCGTTTGTGCCAAGGTGGCAATTTTTTCCGCTAAGTCCTTTCCGATGCCGGGGAGTGTACTAAGATCGGCCCCTTCGCGCGCGATGAGATCGGCCACAGACTCGGTCATCTCGGCCACAGTTCGCGAAGCATTACGATATGCCCGCACCCGAAAAGGATTAGCTCCCTGAAAGTCGAGAATATCAGCAATTTCTTCTAGGGCAGCGGCAATTTCTGCATTGGTGAGCCCAGCCATAGCGGATCGTTTTCTCCATTGGTAACCCCTTCCCAAAAGGGGCTAACTCCGAGGATAGATTCCTCAGCTTTAGCTTCGACCGTTCGCCGAGAATTCCCTTTCGCTCCAAACGCCGAAAATTCAAGCCCCTCCCGCGGAAACATGTTCGCCTGACGGGCCTGACAGTTGAAGGTCTCCCTTCCATGGCGTTTTCGGAGGTGGGCCCCGATCTTTATCCTTTGTTGCAGCCGGCAGGGGATCCCAAAGGTCAAATGTGTAACTCGACAATATCCTTATCCTGCAGGACATAGTCACCTTTTACCTGGGTTCCCGGATGCACGGCCGAACCCCATACCCGGCCGAATTTCAGCTTCTCCACATAATCATTGTGGATCATGGCAGCCAGATCGAGTAAGGTGCTTCCCCGGCGAAGAGTAAAGGGCCGATCTAAATCCGGATCCTTCTTGGCCGGATGCTTAGTGTACACCCGCACAATATCCAGGGCTTCAAAAATGGCCTTTTGCAAAATGTCCAAACCCTGGCGAGTCTTGGCCGAGATCACGTATTCCGCAAAGTCCACCGGCACCAACTCGTGCAACAACTCCAGCCGCTCCTGGGCCTCCGGCAGGTCGATCTTGTTGGGGACAAGAAACGTCTGGGTGTACCACAGCCCCATGTCATCCTCGTCCAAGTACGACTTCCGGGCCAAGCGAGTCTTGGTTTGATTGAGGCGGTCGATCACCGCCTGACATTGCTCAATCCCTTCGTCATCCCCAAGATTGACCATCAACAGTACCAGATCTGCCGAGCGGATGAGGCCGTACATGTACGGCTCGCAAAAGTCCGCCGTAATGGGAGGTGTGTCGATCAACTGGATCATCACATCCTCATAGGGCATCATCCCCGGAAGCGGAACCGTGGTGGTGAACGGATAGTCCGCAATTTCGGGCGTTGCCCGAGTCAAGGTAGCCAGCAGCTGGCTTTTGCCGGCATTGGGCCCACCAATGATTACCACCGTTCCGGCCCCCTGGCGAGGGATCCGGAAGCTGCGGGTTTTCTTCCCACTTTTCTTCTCAGCCTCCAGTTCCCGTTTGGTCTTAGCGATCTTGGCCTTGATGGCCGCTTGAAGATGATCTGTCCCCTTATGCTTGGGGATCTCCGCCAACATCCACTGGAGGCACTTCAGCTCTTCCTCTAGAGTGGTTGCCCGTCGATAAGCTTCCTCCGCTTTCAGATATTGAGGTGTCAGGTTGGCAGGCATGGCTTACACCGCTCCTGTGCCTGACATAGGTTTCCAACCCAATGCCGAACTACCACCGTCGCACTCCCGCCAAGTCTTACCTAGGCCCCGGGGGGTGGCAATGCCAAAGGGCGATCGAACATGGAGCCGAATAACCTTCCTCGCATGTCCAGCTTTCCTTCCCATCAGCCTCAAAAGCCCCGGCGGAGCTTTGACCCTTTCCGGGCCTCGGGGAGATCCCACCCCACCTGGCATGGGGAAAAATGGAGAATCTTGACCGCCCTCAAAATTCGCTTGTTTCCCTACCCCGAATACGATGGGGGCCCACAGAATTCTCGACCGGTTCCCCTGTTTTTACTCCTCTTTTCTCTTTTTCTGTTACCTTTTCGCTCTCCCAAACGTTCATAGCCGCTCGATGACTTTGAGATTGTCCTCCTTCTCGGATGCCCCGACGGGGGCCTTTCCCTTCGGAACAAGCCCTCCTCTTTGATTTTTTATCACTCAAGGCCGAGGTGCCAGACCGGTTGGCCCCAGCAAAACGGGGCCCCGCTGTAAAGGTTCGCTCTCTTTTCCCGGATTTTCGCAAAACCCGCCAGGACCGCGAACCCAGCTTCCAAGCCTTTCTTAAAAAGGCCAGATCTTAAAACGCCAGAACAAACCAACTGGGCAAACAATAAGAGCACCGTCAAGTTTGGCAGAAAAAACATCCATCCCCTCGGCATCCCCACTCCACCGCTTAAGAGGACACCCAAAACTCCTCCAAGGTCGACGGAATCCTCTTCAAATTTCCTATTTATCCTTTTTATCCTTGTACTTCCAGTTGACCTACATTAAACGGTGACCTACGCTAACTCAGGATGATGGTGGTACGGCGGATGGCCTTTGTTCATCGACTTAAAGAGGCTAAGACCGGCCCAAACCTTCAATCGCAGGGGATGCGTGCAATGTTAGTGCTCACCAGACGGCGGAATGAAAGCATAATCATTAACGATAACATCAAGATAGTCGTGATTGGGATCCGGGGAGATCGGGTTCGTTTGGGGATCGAGGCTCCGCCGGAAATCCCCGTCCATCGCCGGGAGGTTTTCGAGCAGATTCGCAAAACCCAGCAAGGCACCTCGCAAGCAGGCGGACAAATCCCTCCAGAACCGAGTCCTCAAGGGGAAGATTCCCCCGCCAATGCCACTGCGGGGAACGATTCCTCGGCTCATCCCCGCCAAGCTGAGGACCAGCCCGCATCGGTGGCTTCAGAGCGAGCCCTTTGACTCTTTGAAATCTTTACATCCTCCCGCCGGCTTACCTGACACTCTCGCCCGGCTCATCCATCGCCAAGGGCCTCATTACCTCCACGTAAGACCCCGAGAGAAAATGTCCCCCAAACCTCGAGTCCAGGCACCTTGCCCCGTCCCCACTTCTCAGCCCCCAATCCGCGAGATAAATGGGCCACTCTTGAGGGAACTCTCCCAAATGATTTCTGCTGGAGCTAGAAAAGTGCATGGCCCTATCGGCTGAAGTACAATCTATTGGGCCTGGTTCGTCCGAGGTTGCCTATATAGCTGTTACTAATGTGGGAGGAATTTTTACACGAACACGGCTGCCCAAAATGATGCCGGCCTGGCGGCGGATGTCCCGTCGGGTCTCCGTCCGGCAAGAGTCCTGAATGATTGAGAGAACTACTAAACGATCGAGAGTACCACACATTTCCTCATGATTGAGAGGTGTGCAAATTCTCTTGATCATGAGGTGTGCAGATTCTCTTGATCATTGAGAGGTGTGCAGATTTTCTTCATCGATAGATTAATAGGTAGGTTAATTAATAGGTAGATTTAATAAGCGGGCAGATTTCGTCATTTAAAGGGGGAGTTGGAACTCTGCTTGAGGCCGGCTCCGCGAGGACCCAGGGTTTTCCTACAGCTAAAAGTTTCTAGGAACTTCCCAAGTTGAAGATTTCTGGGAACTTCCCAAATCCGCTGGAACCTACCCTACCGACAAGCGAAAAGCTGACTATTTTCAGTAAGATTACCCGCAAATCGATACTTCCCGGGTGAATTTTTCGCAAAATACCGATGAAACAAAGCCCGGAAGTCAGTTAGAATGACCTCAGATGGCATGCCCTATGCTTGCCTTGCTCAGCGGAGTCGGTATACTTCTTCCGATCTGGTTCCTGGAGTGGTCCGGGAGAAACTAGGCCTTTTGGGCCGGGGTGGCCCCGTCGTCTAGCCAGGTTAGGACACGGGCCTTTCAAGCCCGTAACACGGGTTCAAATCCCGTCGGGGTCACTTCTATTGGGAAAACTTTGTGCCGACTAAGGGCTAATAATTCCCTTCGCCAACAGGGTGACTGTATCCGCGGATTTTCCGAAGAGAATTTGCCTAATAAAGCTGCTCAAAGTTGGGCCAATGCCACAACAAGGGGTTTTGAGGGCCCTTGATATAAGCGGTCGTTTTACCCGGTCTTCCCACCGATCCGCAAAGCTTCCGGTTCTTGGGGCTGCCCCCTCCGGCTGAAAGTTTCCGGCAGCCGGAATAAACTCCAGGGCCATGCGGCCTTCGCAAGGGGTATTTGCGGTACCGGATATCACGGGGCCCTGAGCACTCCGCTCTAATTTTTTCCCAAGCACCAAAATGCTATCGGCAGATATCAGCCCGAGAGCTCGGCAAATATCAGCCCGAGAGCAAGGAAAAGAAGTTCGCTGCCAATAACTACAGAACTTTGCTGCCAATAACTCAATTGCGGAGCCTTTCGGAGCAAACTATCCTCTCTCTCCGAGCAGCCTCCTTGGAGTCCTCCCCGGACTTGTAGCTCGCGGCAGCCGCCGGAAAACCAAGAAAACTCGGGGAAGATCCTGTTACCGCAACCTAATCCCGTGACGGTCTAGAAAAGCTAGCAGTGCAGAGCGAAATCCTTCAATTTCCTCGCTGGTAATGGTTCGGTCTTTATGGCCAATCCAATAACGGAAGGTAAAGCTGGCCATCCCCTCCGGCAACCCCTTTCCCTTGTACACGTAGACAAATTGCCGCTTCTGGACCAGGGGGTGCTGAAACTGCTCAAGGATTGCCTCCAGGGGGGCAAACCCCTCTGCAGCCGACCATAAGAGCGAAAAGTCCTGCACCGAGCCGGGAAAGGCGGGAGGAGGCACGTACCGTTTGGGCGGCCACAAAACCCCCTCCAAAGCATCCATATTAAGTTCGAACCAAACCACTTGGCCTCCCTCCGGAACCACGGCTTCTCGGGCAGGATTTTCCAGCACTCCGAGCCCACCCACAGGCCGATCCCCTTGGTAAACAGAAAGCCACCTCTCAGGAGCTTGCCAGGGAAGTCCTGCCGACTTTTCCAGCCGGAATCGAAAACCTCCTCCTCCCAAGAGTTCTCCCAAATCCTCTAATGCCGCCTTGATGGACAGAAAATGAGCCTCCATATCAGCCTTTTCCTGGGCCAAAAAGCTTAGGCCGGCCAATCGGCCCTCCTCCACCGGACATCCGTCGTCACCCACACTGTACACATGCCCTAATTCGAAGATCCGGAATTCCTCCCGGTGTAATCGGTTTTTCTCAATGAGGGCTAACAAATTTGGCAACAGGCTTGTCCGCAAAAGTCGGTTAAAGGAAACCAAAGGATTCCGCAAAATGATCGGCCGGGGTGGCTCATAGCCGAGTGTTTCCAAAAACCGATCATCCATCCACCCGTAAGTTTGGACTTCCACAAAGCGGTGAACAGCAGCCAGGAGCCGTCGAGCACGGTGTTCCAGCCGTAGCCGGCGATTCACCGGCAGAGGTCGGAGGGGAAACTCCGGCATCCGCGGGGGAATATTGTCGTAACCATAAATCCGCAAAACTTCCTCAACAATATCCGCCGGAATAGAAATATCCTTGGCACTTCGGAACGGCGGCACCTGGACCATTAGCTGGCCCTCCGCACCCGGAGAAGCCTCGAACCCCAACCGGTGCAAGATCGAAATAGCCGTCTGTTCAGGTATGGTCGTGCCGGCCAAACGATTCAACTCGCCCGGAGCCAACACTACGGTCCGTGGCCTTTCCCCCAAATCGCCTGCCACGGAGAAGCGGCTGAGGACCCGCACCGGCACCCGGTTTTCTTCCAGCAGGTGCAGGAACCTCGCTACTCCCCATTTGACCAAGATTGGCGGCTGGCTTTTCTCGAAGCGTTGAGCCGATTCTGTCCGCAGATCTAACCGCACAGACGTGCGACGAATCCGAGAAGCTTTAAAGTTCGCACTTTCCAGAAGAACCCTTCGCGTGGTCGGCCGAACCTCGGTCGCTAACCCCCCCATGATCCCGGCCAAGGCCACCGGCTCCTTCCCGTCCCAAATCAATAGATCCTCCGGCAGCAGAGGCCGCTCCTGCCCGTCCAAGGTCACAAAGAACTTCACCGTGCCCGCATGAGCCACCCTGATGGCCTGGACCAACTCCCCGTCAAAGGCGTGCATGGGCTGGCCGAGTTCCCAAAGGATGTAATTAGTAAGATCCACGGCGAGGTTAAACGTCCGCTGACCGACCGCATGGAGCCGCCGCTGTAAAACTAAGGGAGCAGGGTCGGCCGCCGGCATTTCCATCATCAAACAGCCGTAGCAAGGGCAGTCCTCCAAATCTTCCACCAACAATGGCACGGAAGGTAAAACGTCAAAGCGGGCAAGATCGGCCATTCCTAACGGCCGGAGGGGCCGTTGAAATATAGCGGCCAACTCCCGGGCAAACCCGTAATGCCCCCAAAGATCCGGTCGGTGGGTTAAGCTCTTATTGTCAATTTCAATGAGAGTATCTGCCGGGGGAATGTACTTTTCCAAGGGTGCCCCGGGAATTAAATCCGCAGGACATTCCAAAATCCCCTCATGCCAGCGGCTCAGCCCCAGCTCTCTCGGCGAACAAAGAACTCCTTCACTTAGCCGGCCTGCAAGCTCGATCTTATTCACTACCTGTCCATCTGCTAAGCGGGTACCGGGCGGGGCAAAAGCCGATAGTAGTCCCGGTCGGACGTTGGCCGCCCCACACACCGTCGTATATTGCCGACCCCCACAATCCACCACGACCCACCGGAGATGGGGATCCACCCCGGCAATGGACTCCACCGACAGAATCTTGCCAACAACGACCCCCTGGACCGAGTGGCGGAGAGTCTCCACATCCTCCACTTCCGCCGTGCACATAGTTAGCCGATCGGCAATCTGCGTGGGGGAAAGATCCCCGACATCCACAAAATCGGCAATCCAGTCGAGCGATATTTTCACCGCAGAAGACTCCTGACCCTCCGTTCGTTTCGACTAGCTCAGCCTCCCCACAGAAGATTGCCGGACAATGCCGGCCCTTTGGTGATGCCTCACTGTGGGTTCACCCGGTTCCGCCCATGCCTAAGAGCTTCGGCCAAAGGCCTTCCACTGTGACCCTCTTTTCCTTCAAAGATTGTCTCACCATTTCCGAAAATATCCTGTGGGAAGGCGGAGCTATGCAAAAGCTTTATCCTATGCTTCCCCTGAAGGTTCTCCTCGACGAAACCACAGCGATGTTCACAAATCTTAGAGGCATTCAAAGCCCCGGTTTTCGCCCACTTTGGCCTCTGTTGGTTTCCTGAAGGGAATACCCCAAGGCTTCGACTTCCCTTGTCCCAAAGCCGAACGCTTTTCCCGCCGGTCAACCAAAAAAACGAAATGTGGGTTACTTTCGAGGAACCAAACTTCCCAAAAACTCTTAACAAAAACGAGCCGCCATCGAAAGCCCAAAGGGAAATTCTTCCTCCACCGATCTTCCTCCACCGATCGATGCCTTCACCCCTTCGGCTGGGGAAAACTTTTACCCAAACCATAGCCCTGCCGTGGGTAAGTCCCAAAAATTTCGGCGGGAAAACCCAAAAATGTGGCAGCCCCGCTCCGTTTCCCTGCTACCGCCTCACAACACCACGTTTCCCTCCACCGCCTCACAACACCACCGGGAATTGCTCACAAAACCGCAGGTCTCCGGAGTTGAATAACCGGATATCGGGGATTCCAAACTTTAGCATCGCCAATCGTGTCATTCCCATGCCAAAGGCAAATCCGCTGAATTTCTCCGGATCCACCCTCCCTGCCTCCAAAACCTTGGGGTGAACCAGCCCGCAAGGGATCAGCTCAATCCAACCGGTGTGCTTGCAAACCGAGCATCCTTGACCATCGCAGAATGGGCACTCCTGATCCAGCTCAAAACCGGGTTCCACAAACGGGAAAAATCCCGGTCGTAACCGGACCGTGACCTCTCGCCCAAACACCTCTCCCAAAAGGGCCTTCATCACTGCGATCAAGTTGGCCACTGAAATATCACGATCGACCACCAAGCCCTCCAGCTGATAAAAGGTATTTTCGTGGCTTGCGTCCATGGCTTCGTACCGGAAGCATCGGCCCGGGAAAATCGCCCGGATAGGTGCTCCATATTTTTCCAAAGCACGTACTTGATTGGCCGAAGTGTGCGTCCGAAGAATATATCCCCCTTCCAGCCAGAAGGTATCCTGCATATCACGAGCAGGGTGGTCTGGAGGGATGTTTAGGGCATCGAAGTTATAGTATTCGGTCTCGACCTCTGGCCCTGTGAGGACCATGAAGCCCATTCCCTCGAAAATGGCTTCCAGCTCCATTTGCACGAGGGAAATCGGATGAAGAGCTCCCAGCCGACGATCGGTCGCCGGCAAGGTTAGATCGAGTCTTGCCCGTGCGGCCAACGCCGCCATTTGGGTGGCCTTGTGCCGACGGTCCGCAAGGGCGGCAGCAATTTTCTCCTCGGCCTGCCGCTTTAGTTCGTTCAGTTGCGAACCGAACTGCCGTCGTTCTTCCGCAGAGAGACTCCGAAAGTCGGTCTCTTTACCCAAAAGGGTGATCTTCCCCTTGCGACCCAAGAACCGCACCCGAACTTGCTCTACCTGATCGGGAGTTTGGGCCTCTGCTAAGGCTGCTTCCAATTCCTGCAAAATGGCATCCACCGCAATCACTGGCCCGATCCTCGTTCAGCAAGCGAACTCGACTTATTTGCCGGTAATGTGCTCCGATTCCCCAAAATTTACCGCTTGTAATGAAGATTATTTTGTAATTTTTTCGTGAAGATTATTTAGGTTACCCGAAACTTGGCCGGTGGTCCGCAATGCCCCCACCTTAGTCCCCGGGAAGACCGGCAGAAAACCCCACCATCCCGGCCGGCTGCAGATGTTCTCTTTTTTTCGAAGCCATCTGCTCTGATGTCGCCACAAATCGAAGCTCCCTCACAGAAGCCAAATTTCCACGAGGGAAGAAGGCCCCTAGTCTCACGAACGGGGTTGGAAATTGATTTTCCCAAAATTCCTCAATGATTCCTTTCCAGTCCCCCAAATGGTTCCAAGGACTCATCCGCTAGGTTTGCCCGACCGCGGGATCTTCAACCCCTTTTTCGGTCCTCCCAGGACCGACCGGAATTGCTCCTTCGGAATCCCGGCCGCAATCCAGGGTACCATCCATCCCTCGGGTCCATTAAGACAACCCAACTCCGGGCCAGACCAAACCCGCCACTCGGTGGGGCCCCCGGAAAGTCAAATTCCAAGCCTTCAAGAACCGACCCCGGTTATCTGCTAGAAGAACCGGTTCCGGCTATGTGCTATATTTGTCCTATCCTCGAGCAAGACGGTCAAGGGTTGCCCGAAGTCTAAGAGCCAGCGGCAGAATATCCAGCGGAAAACCAATGGGATCGTGCCTGAGCTGGTTCAGAGAAGGGACTTATCCCGAGCCTTATAAGGTTCGGAGTATGAGGGCGGGCAAGCACTAGGGGCTCCAGGATGCATCATTCCGAGCACCTGCCAAAGCATGCCCGCCGAGTCAGCCACCTTTGCGGGTTCCACCGGGGGAGAAAACAGACCGGGGGAAAACAAGTGAATCACCACAGTTCCCCGGAAGGAACCGGCAACCAATCAGGTGGTTAAGGACTACCCCGTTCCTGCCAAGCTTTTACTCAGGAGATTCAACTAACATAACGGACCGGATTAATCTGGAGGAAATATCCTTGCTGAGCCGGAACTAGCTAGTAGCTGTGCTGGAACTGCCCAAGATCGGAAATCATTCAACCAGGGGTCCGGAACCGATGCTGGCGAAATTTCTTTACCCCGGACAGTGGGCCCAAGCAAGCTTGGTATCTTGGTCTTTTGCTGTTTGCATTCTGAGGAAGAGGTTGCGGGTTTTGCCGGTTGTTTTTGCGGCTTTGTTACTTGGAGGCATCTTCTCCCCGAGGACGGCGTTTTGCCAATCCGCGGCGGACCCATCGCGAGCAGAAACACAAACTCCCGGGCCTGGCGAACCGTCCAGCCAACGGCCGCGGCCTAATGTGATCGTAATCATCACCGATGATCAAGGCTATGGGGATATCGGCGCGCACGGCAACCCTGTAATCCGGACTCCCGAGCTGGATCGGCTGTGGGCGGAATCCGTCCGGCTGGTGAACTTTCACGTGGATCCCACCTGTACCCCGACGCGAGCGGCTTTAATGACCGGCCGATATTCCATCCGTTCCGGATCCCGCCACACCATCATGGGGCGATCGCTCATGCATCCTCAGGAGATCACTTTGGCCCAACTATTCCAGGCGGCCGGCTACCGCACGGGGCTGTTTGGTAAGTGGCATCTGGGGGACAATTACCCGTTCCGGCCACACGACCGAGGCTTCGAAGTGGCCGTCTATCATAAAGGCGGGGGCGTCGGCCAAGCACCGGATTGGTGGGGCAATGACTATTTTGATGACGTCTATTTTCGCCGAGGCATCCCTGAGCGATTTTCCGGATATTGTACGGATGTTTGGTTTCGGGAGGCCCTCCGGTTTATCGAAGCACATCGCCACGAACCCTTCTTTTGCTGGATCGCCACGAATGCTCCTCATGCTCCTTATCTTGTGGCGGAAGAATACTGGCGGCCTTATGCCGAGCAAGGAGTCCCCCAACCGATGGCCCGGTTTTACGGGATGATTACGAATATCGATGAAAACCTCGGCCGACTTCGCCGATCCCTCTGCCAGTGGGGCCTTGAACAAAACACCCTGCTGATATTTTTGACCGACAACGGGACAGCAGCCGGCATCGCTCCCAAAACTGCCGGAGCGAAGTGGACAGGCTTTAATGCTGGAATGCGGGGCCAGAAAGGTTCTCAGTATGACGGTGGCCACCGGGTCCCCTGTTTCCTCTATTGGCCGGCAGGAGGCCTCACGGGAGGCCGTGATATCCTCCAACTCACCGCCCACATCGACCTGTTACCGACCCTGATGGAATTGTGTCAACTTTCCCGACCAGAAGGTCCGTCACTGGACGGCCGTTCCTTGGTACCCCTCCTATATGGTCAGGGGGACACTTGGCCGGATCGAATCCTCTTTGTCCACTCGCAACGGGAATACACGGTCATCAAATGGCATCAGACAGCCGTCATGACCCAGCGGTGGCGATTGGTCGACGGGAAAGAACTTTACGACATGACAATGGATCCCGGGCAGACAAAAAATGTGGCCGATCAATACCCAGAAGTGATGGCCCAACTTACTGCCGCCTACGAGAAGTGGTGGGAAAGTATTCAGCCTGCATTCGATCCGCCGGTAGCCATTCATTTAGGTTCCGAGGCAGAGAATCCCGCGGTGCTCAACTCGCACGATTGGTTGGTCGAGCATACCAAGCTTTGCCCCTTCAGCCAGGAAGGGATCGCTCGGGGACTTCGTTCCAGTGGTCCCTGGGCAGTCTATTTGGAAAGGCCCGGACGGTACCGGTTCGAGCTTTACCGGTGGCCTAAACATCTAGCCAAACCGGCTGGCTGCAGCCGGGCTCGCTTGAAAATTGGAGATTGGGAAGCAGAATGTCCCATGAAACCGGAGGACATCTCCGCGGTTTTCGAGGCCACCCTTCCTGCCGGCCGGACTTCTCTCCAAACTTGGCTTTTCCCGCAAGAAGGAGAAGTGTTCGGAGCCTTTTTTGTATGGGTGTACTACCTTGGTAGCCCCTAAAAGAGGCCAGAAGGACACTTCGGCTTTCCGAAGGATAGTAACTCCCTTGGGTCCTAAACTCGGCAGTTGGGGGGATGAGCTGGGTTAAGCCGGGGTTTGCAGGTCCGTGGGGGATGGAGGCCGATGCCCCCTGCGGGTCAGTAGCCCCCAATGCCAATCGGAATCCCGCTAATGGAAGATGTTTTCGGGGGTTATCCGCTGTCTGGCCATACCGGCCGGCCCCCTTCTCTTTTGGATCCAAACAGGTGATACTGTTTTATCCTAAGAAAAACCCCAGCCTCGTGGAGTCCGTGGAGCTAGCCAAAACATGGAATCCCTGGAGCTAGCCAGAACATGGAAGTTTTCCTCCCTTTGGTTCCGCACCACTATGTTTGGCAAAGGAGCCCTTGGCCGATAGATGCCATAAAGCCGAAAATGTCTTTCCCTTTTGCATGTCCTTCGCAGGGAAACACCCGAGGTTACTCGAAAACGTCCTTTGGCTGAACCTCATGGGGCACGGGTAGCCGCTCAGTCTTCCCCAAAAAACCGATAATCCCAGCTTTCCCGAGGGAGGATGGGCTGGAAGACGGGCCTCCCCCAGGCTCCCGGTTTTGCCAGGGACTTGGAGAGGACGATAGTTGGGGGGATGGCAAGGGAAGGTATGGGCCGGGTCAAGATCCTAGCCGCCAGAAAAATACCCTGACAATGACTTCTACCCCGGTTTACTAAAGGAGCATGGTACCGTGAACCAAAAAGCTTCGGTGGTCATTACAGACTTTGTTAACGACGATCTTCGCCCGGAGCGGCAAATTTTGGGAGATCTTGCCGAGGTCGTTGCCCTCTACGCTACCGACGAGGCCCAGCTTGTCGGTCGCGTTGAGAAAGCCGATGCCCTGGTTGTCTACCATGCTATCCACATCAGCCGACAGACCATCGAACGATTGGAACGTTGCCGGGTGATCGTGCGTGCAGGAGTAGGTTTTGACAACGTTGATTGCACGTTTGCCCGGCAGCGGGGTATCCCGGTGGTGAATGTCCCCGACTATGGCTCGGAGGAGGTCGCGGACACTGCCATCGCCATGATGCTCACCTTAGTTCGCGGGGTACACGTGATGAACTCACGACTCCGAGCGGGAGATAAACCGTGCACTTACCAACTGGCCTATCCAGTCTGGAGGCTCCGAGGGAGAGTCTTTGGAATCATCGGACTGGGCCGGATCGGGACCGCGGCAGCATTGCGAGCAAAAGCCCTGGGCATGGATGTCGTCTTCTATGATCCTTACAAACCCGATGGGTACGACAAATCCCTAGGAATTCGGCGGGCGGAGTCGCTAGAAGAGCTCCTCCGACAGAGTTTCGTTGTCAGTATCCATTGCCCACTCACCGAGGAAACCCGACACATGCTCAACGCCAAAACGATCGAAATGATGCCTCGAGGATCCTTTTTGATTAACACGGCAAGGGGGGCAATCGTGGATACCTCGGTATTGGCCGAATTTTTAGCCCGGGGACACCTGGCAGGGATCGGACTTGATGTTCTGGAACTCGAGCCGCCGCCAGAAGATCACCCCTTGGTGAAGGCCTGGCGAGACCCCGCTCACCCGGCTTACCATCGGTTGATTCTCAATCCCCATGCTGCCTTTTACTGTGAGGAAGGTTTTTTGGAAATGCGGCAGAAGACGGCGTCCGCCTGCCGGCGGGCCATCCTCGGCCAACCGCTCCGAAATGTGGTCAACTAAACTCCTATAAACTCCTATAAGCTCCTATAAACTCCTATAAACTCCTAAACTCCTCCCACCTTCGGAAGATAAACCGAACCCCTAACTGGACAATTTTGGGAGAGAAGAGGAGAAAACCCCCGACGGGAAAGGCCGGCCGCTCAACCAAGGCAAATTCGGAAACCAGTTCGATTCGGCCCCTAGAAACCAGCTTACCAGCCCAAAGGGCAGCTCAATGAGGAGGCCCCCAGCAGTATAACGAACCGGGTGTCGCCAATACCTTTGAGATGCAAACCAACCGGAGGATAGAAGGGCAGAGATGCCAACGATTTGGCCAATTCCTTAGGGCCTCGCCAATAGGGCCTTGCCAATCAGGTAGCCCAACTCCCGCAACCGAGGCACCACAGGCCCCGGCAAATCCGCGGTTGGAGAAGCGGGGAAAGCCCAAAGGGTTCTGCCGATTTTTTCCTTCGGGATACTGTACAAAAATCCCCGCTATTCGGTAAGCTCCATCGTTGGGGAAGTGTTATCCCGGGGCATTCGTGGATGTACCCCGGCAACAGACCTGCAAGCACTCCCTTCAAAAACTGCACATTCAGAAGGGCAAAAACACTACTCCGGGTACAGCCGCGTGGAGAGGTACCGCTCCCCAAGGTCGGGAAAGACAACCACGATCACCTTCCCTCGACTTTCCTCCCGCTTAGCCACCTGAAGGGCTGCCCACGCCGCTGCACCACAGCTAATACCACAAAGGATTCCTTCCTCCCGAGCCAGCCGGCGGGAGGTTTCCATGGCGGCCTCGTCCTCCACCCGAATTACTTCGTCGATTATCTGGAGGTTCAGCACATCCGGAATGAAGCCGGCACCAATCCCTTGGATGGAGTGCTTGCCCGGTTGAAGAGGTTGGCCGGAGAGCTTTTGTGTAATCACCGGACTAGCAGCAGGTTCCACGGCCACCATTTTTACGGTCGGTTTCCGCGACTTGAGGACCTCGCCAACTCCTGTGATAGTGCCGCCGGTTCCCACCCCTGAAACCACAATGTCCACCTGACCATCGGTGTCCCGCCAGATCTCCTCGGCAGTGGTCCTGCGATGGATTTCCGGATTGGCGGGATTCTTAAATTGCTGGGGCATATAGAAGTGGGGATTTTCTGCACACAGCTGTTCTGCCCTTCGGACGGCCCCCGACATTCCTTCGGCAGCTGGCGTCAATACAATCTCGGCTCCCAAGGCCTTCAGCAGCCGGCGGCGTTCCAAACTCATGCTCTCCGGCATGGTAACTATCAACCGGTAGCCGCGAGCCGCACACACAAACGCCAAACCAATCCCCGTATTCCCGCTTGTGGGCTCGATGATCACCGAGCCCTCTTTAATTAGGCCCAACTGCTCTGCCCGGTCGATCATCGCAACCGCAATCCGGTCTTTCACACTCCAGCAAGGGTTTTGTGCTTCGAGCTTCGCGATGAGAATCCCGGGCAACCCTTTTCCAAAACGTTGGAGATGCACCAGCGGAGTATTGCCAATGGCCCGGCTAATATCGCTGAAAATCCGACCGTTTAACGCCACTGCCATAGAAGCTCTCTCCTCCCACTTAGATCACCCGATGATTCTTAAGAAAATGATCTTTTGACTCCTCCAAGGCTCCCGTTTCAGAAAACTCAAACTTGCCCAAATTTTGTCAACAAAAGAATATCTATTCCGCTAGACTATACAAACTTGATCAATTTTTGTCAACTGGCAGAACGTTCCAGATAGGATGAGATTACCAGCTTCCCCTCCAAAAGAGGGGGACTTTACCCCTTGGGCTGGCACACCATCAGGAACCGCTCTCAGTGCTCATTTTTCTTGTCCGGAGCGACTTCCCATTTGGAATACCAGCCTAAATGCCCCGGCCATTCTTCCAGAAAGGCCAACAATTAGGCAGTAATGGCCCCCCGGGGACTCGAACATAGAACCCGCGGGGGATTCCCTTCTCGGAACAGTGGTTGCGGCATAAGTCCAGGCAATGCCGGAAGTTCTCAGCTCACACACACTAAAGCCCCCTTGGGCGGCGGGGTTGCCCCAGGTGTACTAATATCTTGCGGTTGTTGGGAGACCATCTGGAGAGTGCAAACCGGCTACCGGAGCCTCCTTTAATGGCGATCGAGACCCAATCGCCAGTCCGGCCGCCAAACGGACAGCTCCGAGTCCGAAGGTCCCTCAAACTTTGATTTAGCGACCCCCATCACAGATCACATTGATACCCCCCTGCAAGGTCCTCGAAACGCCACTTCCGGAGAATCCGCAACCACACGCTGGGAGGGCTATGAAATACAGATCAGGCCGGCAAACGGTTAGCTTCCCAATTCCCCAAAGACTGCCAAGATTCACACCCGAACGAGGTAAGACTCCCCCAAGCCACCTAGCCACCTAAGATTTGGGTCCAACCGTTTTCAGGAGAAAAATACTCAAAAATGTTTTCGGGATAAAAAGACTCCAAAATCTCCCTCTTTGCACAAAATCTTGATCGCTGGATGGCATTACTTCCCAACCAGCCCGGCCCATCCCCGTTGACACACCCAATCGGGCCCTGCACCATGGGAGGAACCAAAAGGACGTCCAGAATCAGCGACAATCATTCCGGAGCTTTGGTGTACCCCCAAGGTTTCATTTGGTGTACCCCCAAGGTTTCATGGAAACCCGGCCGTAAGGCTCCTGGAAAAGAACACGGTCCTTCACCCGGTTTGTCTAGACCCCAGAGAAACTGGCCTCTCCCGTTATTACCCCCCGGTCCAGGTTGAAAATCCTTTCGGCCGGGTTGCCCAAGGGTGGTTTTGGGAAAGGTGCAAAAATTGTGGATGACACTGCCCGGGAATGGTGGCCTGCCATTTCCCCTTGGGAGAGGTTACCCCACTTGCCTTGGAGTGTTCGGGATATTCTCTTGCAAGTGGTCGCAAAGCACGCCAAATGAGTGATTTCGAGCTGCTCAGGTCCACTTCAACCGGGGGAATAATTTCTTGGAGTCCTGGGACACCTGAGCCTCGGACGGCTTGACCAAATGGCCGAGATGAGCCGGGGTTGCTCGAGGAGATCGTCTGTGGAAGAGACATCTGCGGCTCCGCAACGTCCGACACCACAAGCCAGTTCCTTAAAAGGTTTATTTTCAGGTTGGCGAGGGGGGAAACTCGCCGTTTCTCGGCCTACTTCGCGTGCACTTCGGCGACTTTATCAAAACCGGGCCGCTGTAGTCTCGTTGATTTTCCTGTTATTACTGGGAATTGCCGCCATCCTCACCCCCCTCCTTCCTTTGCAACCGCCGCGATGGATTGACACAAGCCGGCAGTTTCAACCTCCCTCCCTTTGGACGCCTGCCCCGCGGTGGCTCCAGACAAACCCTCATCACTACGGGGAGGAGTCCGATCCGGATTCTTTCAAAGCGGTAAGAGACGAACGCATCCGGGAAGGATTCGGCCAACTAGATTTTCTCAGCCGGGCTTTACTGGAGATCCGCCTGTGGATTTGGGGGGATTGGTCGGTGCCCAGCATTTTTGGGACGGACAAACTCGGCCGGGATGTGCTCTCCCGGGTGTTCTGGGGAGCCCGAGTCTCTCTTGCCGTGGGAATAATCGCTGCCTTTGTATCCCTAGTTATTGGGGTTACTTATGGAGCGGTGGCCGGGTACATAGGTGGGTGGGTAGACGACCTGCTTATGCGGATTGTCGATGTGCTTTACTCCATCCCCTTCATCTTTGTGGTGATCTTCTTGATTACCATTCTCAGTGCGGAGACCAAACGACTGCAACCGGTAGGATCTCTGCCGGTGGAGGAACTTATCCCTCTTCCCCCCTCAAATCGCCAGGGTCTGGAGATCGAGAAGACAACTTCCCCTGGGGCGGGGACTTCCGGGTCGGGTCGCACTCTGCTCGATCAAGGAGTGCTTCCCCAAGAGATTCAGCAGGCTGCAGGGAGAGTAAGCATAACCCTCCCGGCCGAGGCCACCGTCCAAGCCCTCGACCCCGGCCGAAGTTGGCAAATCACTCTTCCCACGGGTCGCAAATATGTTCTGCAGTACAGGCCGGAAAAGCGGGGAGCCTCCTGGCAGCTTTTTTCGGAGCGGTACGAACGATGGGTAACCGCCAACCGGATTGTCATCTTTTATTTTGTGGTGGGGGCCATCTATTGGCTAACTATGGCTCGGGTTGTTCGGGGCCAAGTACTGTCGCTAAAAAACGAACCGTTTGTGGAAGCTGCCCGAGCTATGGGGGCTTCCCACATCCGGATCCTTTTCCGGCATATTCTGCCCAATCTTTGGGGGGTTATTATCGTGTATTTGACCCTCACGATCCCTCGAGTGA
>Ga0308410_1000281_pt1 | contig 26489 bp, 25 predicted proteins | sample HotsprOSTMatCore_FD_203467 | JGI IMG/M metagenome (GOLD analysis project Ga0308410, IMG submission 203467) | Hot spring phototrophic mat microbial communities from Octopus Spring, Yellowstone National Park, Wyoming, United States -... | ecosystem: Environmental > Aquatic > Thermal springs > Hot...
TTTTTAAGTTTATTGAACCGGAAGACTTTGATATCCGCTCGTTCAAAGCAGAACTGAACCTTAGCGGAGACCTTCCGTCTTACGAGCTGTTGTTTGAATATGCAAAAATCAAAAAAGCGGAAAACAAAAGGAGGAAAAATAATGATAAAGAAAATTTATAAAGGCATATACACTGCCAAATCGCACGTTATGCACGGAGACGGCTTCAAAAAAACAAAAGATGAGGCCACCGGGGAAGTTTATGAAAATACGGTCAAGTTTCGCACCATGCCTTTAGTCGTCACATATGACGACAAATCCTGCCAAATTGTAGACATACCCGCTATCAGCAGCAATGCTGTCCGCAACAGGCTGCATTATTTCTGCCTGCTCGACCTTTTGGAGCGCCTGGAAATTAAAGAGAAGTCCCTGTCAAAAGACAACCTTTACTTCCTGTCCAAAGGATATATCGCACTGCCCAACAAAAACGACGGAGAAGACTCCGATAACGGCAAAACAAAAAAACCGGCCAAAAAAGTCAGCGTTGACTCTCTCCGGCATATTCTTTACCTGGAGACGCTTATTCCATTCATTCCCTTGTTTGGCTATATGGAATCTGGGACAATTTCCAAGACTTCCAAATTGGAAGTAGGCCCCCTTTATGCGGTCTGCGACGAATCGGCGGCAAAAACAGGAATGGAGGTAAGCGGTCTGCCTGCAAAAGAGCTGTTAAAAACAGTTCTCTACACAAGGTTTGACGACTACAAAAGAATCGTCGGCGATATGCTTCTGGAGCGCATAAACGACCCGGAAGCCGTCAAACAGCTCCTTGAGCAGCTTAGAGAAAGCACGGTAAAAAGCTTAAAGGGCAAAGACAAAAAAGCTCAGGCTATCTACTATGTAGAAATAGTCCCCGCCGAAACCAAGTTTGTCCACGAAATAGTCCTGCGCAATACCACAGAGCTTGAAGAAGCAGCTCTCAGCGCAGGAATTAAAAGGTTTGCCCAAGACCCTTACATCGGCGGGGGCATGGCCCATTCCGCCGGCAGGATGGAGTTTGTTTACGAACCCGAACTGCCCAGCCCTGATCCTTATTATGAGTATGTAGAAAACAACAAAGATGAAATCAGAGAAGCAGTCTTAACAGAAATAGTTGATTAGGAGGGATTTTGGTGGCTGTCAAAATTGGGGCGGCTGCAGGCCGCCCTTTTGTCCCTTTTCGTGTTTTTATTCAGCTGGACGGGCCTATTTATACAAATGGCATTTATCCGATTACTCTTGATTCAATATTAACAAACCTGGCAGCGCGCAGGCACTGCTCCGGCTATTACGACAACACCGATATTGTGGATATCGAAATACCCTTAAAGCAGTCCGGAAGAGAAAAAAAATACTACCATGCCAGCATTATGCTCTACAGCCGCGTTTCTTTTTATAAAGAACCCATCCGCATGAAGATGAACGCCTATATCGACGCGCCGAAAGAGCTGATATACAGCACGGACCCCCTCTTTGAGAAATACCACAAAAAAGAAAGGCTGGACAACAGGAGCGGCCCCTATAAAAGCAGGGACGAAAGGCTTTTGGGGATTATTGCCCCCACCGTAAACTTCTTCGGCTGCGGCGACATAGAGTGGGTCTCTGAAATCATGCAGGACCTGACGTCTTTGGGGAAAAAAGCGCCCCGCAATGTGCGCAAAATTACCGTTGAACCTGAAGAGCACGACTATTCAGTATTTATGAATGATATATTAATGCGGCCTGTCCCTGCATCTGAAGTCTTTGCAGACAACCAAAAAAACAAATGCTTCCAGATGCTTGCCGGCTATAAGCCCCCGTACTGGCTGGAAGAAAACCGCACAATATGCCACATGCCTGATCCCAGACTCTGGATAGAAAGGATGGATTGGTTTGAACGCAGTTGATTACGTAATGTCCCTTTCCGAAAGGATTGATCGCAAGACAGCCGAAGCTGTTGTTTCTGTTCTTGGAGAAAAGAAGTCTCTGGAGCTTACAAAAAATCTCGATAAATTTCCGCCTGCGGAAAAAATAGGTATAAGCGAACTTTTAAGGGATGTAATTCTCGCCGAGTTAAAATTAACATACGTTTACTCTGAAGAGTACTCTGCCTTCAAAAGCTTTTTAGAGCTTTTTAACGTTCAAATTGAAAACATAAACACAATCTATAGGCTTTTTCGGGCAGAATACAAAAAAACAGACCCCATCAGGTATATAAGGAGCAACCCTTACAACCTTGTCGCTTTCAGCAAAATAAGCTTTGACCTAATAGACCTTATTGCTTTTGGCCTGGGCTATCAAAAAACTTCCAGAGAACGCATACTGGGTGCAGTTCAAGCAGTTATATACAGAGAAATGGAAAACGGCCACTGCTACGTCCGCGAAAAAGAGCTCTTAAAAAAGCTCCCTGATATTCTGGGCTTCGATTTAAGCCCCAGAGAGCTTTTATCTATAGCGACAAGCAGGCTTGGCAGGAGGTATATCTGGACAAGAGACCAAATTTCCCGGGAATGGCGCAAAAAAGGCATAGAGACCCTGTATTATTTAAGGCACGTCTATTATGCCGAAAAACGGGCCGGAGAAGTCCTGGCAAAAATGAGGCTCTGCCCTCCTGCAGATATTGACCTTTCTGAATACAATTTAAGTGAAGAGCAGGAAAGCGCCGTTAAAAAAGCCCTGGAAAACAGGTTTTCCGTTATTACGGGAGGTCCGGGCACAGGCAAAACTTATATTGTTAAGCCCCTGGTCGAATCGTTCCAGCGGATTTATCCAGGCGCTGAAGTAAGGCTCTGCGCCCCTACCGGCAAAGCCGCCAGGCGCCTGGGCCAGGCCGCCGGCATGAAGGCAGAAACAGTGCACGCAATGCTGAAGATAAAAAGCGTAAATAAAAAATACAGCTCCCCTTATGGGAAGAACTATCCGTTTTCTGCCGACCTTATCGTCGTCGACGAAGCGTCCATGCTGGACATCTTCATGCTTGAAAAAATAACGACCGCCGCCGACTCCAATAACGCAAAGGTTGTCTTTATAGGCGACCCTGATCAGCTGCCGCCTGTCGGCCCGGGCAGTCCCCTGAAAGACCTTATTAAATACCTGCCGACGGCAGAACTCACAGAAATCCGCCGGCGCAGCAGAGGTTCCGCAATTACCCAAAACGCCTATAGGCTTTTAAAAGGCGAAGAGCTGGAGCAAAACGAAGAATTCCAGATTATAAGCGCAAAGGATATTACAGAAGCGCGGTCCGTATTATTAAATACAGCCGACGGAAGAAAGCAGGTATTGTGCCCGATGAACAAAGGGCTGTTGGGCATTAATCCTTTAAATATCCCCTTGAGAAATAAATTTAACTTTGACAACGAAGGGCAGGAATTTGCTCCCGGCGATAAAGTAATATGCCTGCGGAACGACTACCAAAAGGGCGTTATGAACGGCGAAACCGGCAGAATTATAGACGTCCTCTACAGCAAAGGTAAAATGCTCGGAGTTACAGCCTGCTTTGACGACACCGGCAGAGAAGCCTTCTTTGAAGCCATCACCCTGCCAGATACGCTCGCTTTGGCCTACGCCATTACAATCCATAAGTCCCAGGGCTCTGAATACCCCGAAGTCCTTATTCCTGTCTTCAAAGAAGCCAGGAATATGTACAGGTACAAATCCCTGCTCTATACAGCCATAACCAGGGCCAAAGAAAAAATATATCTCATTGACGTCGAAGAAGAGCTGTCCAACATTTTGCAGAGCAGGCATGTCGCTCCGTACCGCCGGACCAGCCTTGGGCGCAGGATTGAAAACTGCTTAAAGTCTAAGCCTGTTTGGGTAGACCACAAGAAAGAAAGCGCAGAAGAGCTCTTTGCTAACCTTATCGGCGCCTTCGAATAGCGGGGGATTTCTCCGCTGTTCGAAGATACGCCGGGTTCTGGCGCGGAAAACATATCTTCGAAAACTTGGCCGAGGGCATATTGCTGAAACGCTGATATAATCGGCTCCTGGAGGTCAGCTGCAGCTGGCTGTTTTCCTTTTTAGGGGTTGAAAGTATTTTCGCGCGCTTGGCGACACAGGCTGCGGCAAGAGCTGCAGCTGGCTGTTTTCCTTTTTAGGGGTTGAAAGAGAATGTAATAACTGGGACTTATTGCTCTCAGTTTGATAGCTGCAGCTGGCTGTTTTCCTTTTTAGGGGTTGAAGGACAAGGGAATGAAGGCGCTACGGGAATTTATTCCCGGCGGAATGTCACGCTTCCTTACCGTGGGAACCACGGGACGTTACGCCTGTGGAGCTAACCCGTTGGGGTTACGATGAAGCAGGAAGCTCCCACCGAAGCCTCTCCTTAACCGGAGGGGTTAAGGAAGGGTAGTTCGCTATTCGCATAATGTATTTTATCCGAAGCAAAACCAATTTTTTCTTCGCATAAAAAAGGATTTTGGCCCTTCTAAGTAGAAAAAAATATTTCGGATAATATTTTTAAGGAGACAGGCGCTATGCAGGAATATATAAAACAGTTCAAAATCTACTTACAGGAGAAAGACTCCAGCCCTGAAACAATAAAAGCCTATATAAGCGATATTAAAAAATTCATCAAATGGTATCAGGAAGCCGAAGGCTCTCTGCCGGACATACGCGCCGTCGGTTCCTTAGACATAGCAGAATTCAAAAGGCACCTGTTAGACAAAAATCAAAAACCGGCTACAATCAACAGGGCGATAGCTTCTCTGTCTGCCTTTTTCAGCTGGCTTAACGTGCCCAACCCGACAGAAGAGATTAAATTCCTGCCGGAGGTCAAGACGGCTCCTAAGGCCCTGGAGCGAAAAGAAGTCCTCTCTCTGATCAGGTCGGTGATGTCTTCGGGCAAGCCCAGGGATGCAGCCATTGTTGCTCTGCTTCTGCACACCGGCGTACGCGTATCTGAGCTCTGCGCTTTAACTGTCGATGATGTGGTTTTAAAGGACAGAACGGGCCATATCGTCGTCCGGTCGGGGAAGGGGAGCAAAAGAAGGGAGGTGCCTTTGAATTCTACGGCTAGAAGCGCCTTAAAAAGATGGCTTGATGTCCGGGGAGGTTCTCCGGGGTTTCTCTTTACCGGCAAGGGAAGCGGTTCTTTAACTCCCAGGGCAGTAGAGCAGCTTTTGAAGAAATATTCTTCCCGGGCAGGCCTTGAGCAGATAACGCCTCATACTTTAAGGCATACCTTCTGCAAATCCTTAATAGATGCCGGCGAGCCTTTGGACCGTGTGGCCACTTTGGCCGGGCACGAGAACTTAAACACCACGGCGAAGTACACCCGGGCGACCGGGAGAGACCTGCAGAAAGCTGTGGAGAGGCTGGCGTGGGAATAAGATAAAGGAGCGAAAAGTTAAAATGACGTTCTATGGAAAATTGATCAATCTGCTCAAAACCGATTCACGTTTTGTGGACGACAACGATGAACTTGTCCTCGCTGCTGTACAAGACGCCGCCTGGAAGGTTGACCGCAACCTGGTCAGGCTCCTGCTCTCCGACCCTGAAATCAAGACAGTGTTCTTTGAGGAAATCGAGGGGCACTGGATTTTCAATGTCAATAAATTTATTGAATATACCGCCCAGAAGAATTTTCTGGATAACTCTTACACTCGCTTCAAAAACCGCATAGGGCTGACCATTGGCGGCAAATTTTTACGCGAACGCGGCGAAGTGGCGCTGGTGTGGCCTTACAAGGACTGCTACCTGGAAGGCGGGCAGACAAAAGAAGAAGAAAAGCGTAAGGAAATCTTCTTTAATGAAGTTCTGGCGCAGGATGAGATTAACCGCCTGCTCGACCCGAAAGTGCTGACGAATTTCAAGCGTTATACGGCCAACGGCGTTGAACCGGTAACAGGTTTTCGCCGCGATGAGAACGGCCTGATACGGGAGAACCTGATCATCAAGGGCAACAACTTGCTTACCTTACACACTCTCAAAACCCAATTTCGCGGCAAGGTGAAGCTGATTTACATTGACCCGCCGTATAATCCCGACAGCCCATCTAATACCTTTGCGTATAACAACAACTTCAACCATTCCACCTGGCTTACTTTTATGAAAAACAGGCTGGAGGCAGCAAAAGAATTGTTGACAAAAGATGGTGTGCTGATTGTTGCGATTGATGACAACGAAGTTTTTTACTTGGGAGTAATGCTCAATGAGATATTTACTGAACACGAAGTCCATTGCATTACGATAGTGCATAATCCTCGCGGCGTTCAAGGTACAAATTTCTCGTATATCCACGAATATTCCTTTTTTGTAATTCCACAAGGACAGAAGATCATCGGGAACAGAAAAATAAGCGAAGCGGAAATTGATTGGTCTCCATTTAGAAACTGGGGCGGAGAATCGAGACGAGAAAATGCTAAGAACTGTTTTTATCCAATAATTGTGGAAAACGACCAGATTGTTGGGTTTGGTGATGTTCTTGGCGATAATGAACACCCAAAGGCACAAACAGAAAAACGCGGCAACCGATACTATGTATATCCGATTGATAAAAACAAAGTGGAACGAAAATGGAGATACGCCCGACAAAGCGTAGAGGAAATCAAACATTTGTTGCGGGCAAAAAAGACAAAAGACGGCTACGATATTGAAATTGGAAAGGATTTTGGTATTTATCGCACTGTGTGGGAAGACAGTAAATATGACGCGAATGTTTATGGCACCCAAATTGTAAAATCGCTTGTTCCTGACTCTCCATTTGACTTTCCAAAATCACTTTGGAATGTTTATGATTGCCTATATGCAGTAGTAGCAAATGACAAAAATGCCATTGTTTTAGATTTTTTTGCTGGCAGCGGCACAACTGCCCATGCCGTCCTTGAACTGAATAAAAAAGATGGCGGAAATCGTCAATTTATTTTGTGTGAACAGATGCATTACATCGAAACTGTCACAAGAGAGCGTGTGAGAAAAGTCATCGAACAAAACAGCTCTGGCGACTTTATCTACTGCGAACTGATGAAGTACAACGAAGCCTTCATGGAACGCATCCAGGCGGCGCGATCCAGCGAAGAATTATTGCAAATCTGGCGTGAGATGGCGGAAGGCTCATTCCTGAACTGGTACGTCAACCCCGCAATGCCCGAAGAAGCGGTAAACGACTTCATGGCGATTGGTAACCTGGAAAAACAAAAACGTTTGTTGGCGGAATTATTGGATAAAAACCAGCTGTATGTTAACCTTTCTGAAATAGACGACGTTCAATTCAAGGTCAGCGAAGAAGACAAGGCGCTGAACAAGGCTTTTTATGGAGGAGATTTCTATGCCTGAACCGTTTCTGTATGAGCAGCTCGACACCCTTTCCCAATGGAGCAGCATCAAAAAAGAAATCCCCGACAGCGTAGCGCGGAACCTGAACCCGCGTTTTGAGCTGCGCCCCTATCAGGTAGAAGCCTTAGCACGTTTTTTTCACTGCTACAATAACGATTATCCCGGCAAAACCTACCCCTTGCATTTTCTGTTCAACATGGCAACGGGAAGCGGCAAGACGCTGATCATGGCGGGGCTGATCCTCTATCTCTATGAGCAGGGCTACCGCAATTTCTTGTTCTTTGTCAATTCCACAAATATCATCGAAAAGACCAAAGACAACTTCCTCAACCCTGCCAGCATCAAATACCTGTTCAACCAGGACATTTACATTAGCGGGCGGCGCGTGCGCATCTCGCCGGTAGAGAATTTCGAGGCGGTTAACCCCGGCGACATCAACATCTGCTTTACGACCATCCAGAAGCTCCACTCCGACCTGACCAGCGAAAAAGAAAACGCTTTGACCTTTGAGGACTTCCGCAAGTACAAAGTCGTCCTGATTGCCGATGAAGCCCATCACATGAACGTCAAGACCAAAGCGCAGGGCGAACTGTTCGAGAGCTGGGAAAACACTGTCGAGCGCATCTTTACGCAGAATGAGCACAACCTTCTGCTGGAATTCACTGCTACGCACGATTACGCCACGCCCGCAATGGTGGAGAAATACCGCAATAAAGTGATTATCCGCTACGACCTCATTAATTTTCGCAACGACCGTTTTTCTAAGGACGTGGTCATCGTGCAGTCGGACTTTGACTTGCAGGAGCGCATTCTGCAGGCCCTTGTCTTAAGCCAGTACAAGCAGGAAGTGGCGGCGAAATACCGCATCAACCTCAAGCCGGTAATCTTGTTCAAAGCTCAGCGCACCATCGAGCAGTCCAGGCAGGTCAAAGCCGATTTTCACCAACTCGTTGCCGGCCTTACGGCAGAGCACATCGCCAGCATCCGTAAATCCAACATCCCGCTGGTTCAGCGCGCCTTTCGATTCTTTGACGAACAGGGCATCAGCAACGAACAGCTGGCGGAACGGCTGAAGCGGGAATTTCATCCTGACTTTTGCCTCTCTGTGAATGATGAAGGCGAAAAGGAGCGATACCAGGTCCTGGTCAACACGCTGGAAGACAAAAACAACCGCATCCGCGCCGTCTTTGCCGTGCAGAAACTCAACGAAGGCTGGGATGTGCTGAACTTATTCGACATAGTGCGCTGTTATGAAACCCGCGATTCAGGTAAAAACAAAATTGGCGCCACCACTCTTTCCGAAGCGCAGCTCATTGGGCGCGGGGCGCGCTATTTTCCTTTTGTTCTACCCGGATACGACGACCGTTTCCGCCGCAAATTCGACGGCGACCTTAACCACGAACTGCGCGTACTGGAAGAACTGCATTACCACAGCATCAACGACTCGCGTTACATTGCAGAAATCCGCCAGGCGCTCATCGAACAGGGCATGATGGACGAGCGCGAAGTGACCCGCGAAATTAAACTTAAAGAGTCGTTCAAGAAAACGCCGTTTTACAAGTATGGGATTGTCTGGCTCAACGACCGCCGCCCCAAAGATTATCAGAATATCCGTTCTCTGGCCGATTTGGGGGTGAAGAAACGAAACTACACTCACTTTATCGCCACCGGTCACGGCGGAGCGACCGTGGCGCTTAAAAACGCAGAAAACAGCTTGGTAGCAAAAGATGAAACCCGCCTGGATGTAAAAGTGCGCGACATCGAACGCAACATCATTCAATCTGCCATTGCCCGCAATCCGTTCTTTACTTTTGCTAGTCTCAAACACTATTTTCCCCGTCTCGACTCCATCCGCGCGTTCATCGAAAGCGAAGACTATCTCGGCGGGCTGGAAATCACTTTTCAGGGCAATGTGTGTGGATTGGACGGCAACCGCGCCGAAAAACTCGCCGCGATGTGTGGCCTGCTGAGGCAAATCGAAACTGAAATTCGCGCCAACGTTACCGATTATGAAGGCACGCGGGACTTCAGGCAAAATTGGGTCCATGAAATCTTCAAAGACAAGGTTTTGAAATTCGATGCTAGAAACCCTCGCGCCGCAGACGACGCGCAGTTTGAGCATTTTATCTCAGGGAAAGACTGGTTTGCCTTCAACACTGTTTACGGCACGAGCGAAGAAAAAGCCTTTGTGCGTATGCTGGACAGGCAAATAAAGAAACTGCAAACACAATACGATGAAATCTACCTGCTGCGCAATGAAGGGCATTTCGCCATCTACAACTTCAGCGATGGCCGAGCCTTTCAACCTGATTTTGCATTGTTCCTGCGCGAGAAAGACGGCAAATTGCTTATCTACCAACTCTTCATTGAGCCAAAGGGAAGGCACCTCAAAGAGCATGACCGCTGGAAAGAGACCTTTCTGAAAGAAATCACTGACGAGTTCAGCAATAAACCGCTGACGCTTGAAGGCAAGAAATACCGTTTAATTGGCGTACCGTTTTACAACAACGAAGACGAAAACCAGTTTAGGGCAAGTCTTGAGTCAGTGCTGAACCAGAACCGAAACGGCGGTAGCTTTAAAACAGATAGATAGCGCTTGTAACTGAATATTCCTGCTTGGTTCGACCAACCGTTCCAGCGCCATTCGCCAGGGTTCAACCGCCTTATGAAGAGCTTTTCTCACTTGTGGAGAAGTCCAAACGTGTGTCACCGCGGTATCTATAACCCTGCTGTCACCTCTCCTTGCTCCAGAGCAGCCCTCTATCAGGGCGCTGGAGAGGCTCATCAACAGGCTTCTCGCCTTCCACACCCACCTGAGAGTCGTCCTGGTGGACGATGGTGAGCTAAAGGTCTGGAAGATTATCGCATTAAAGGAGGTGTCCTCAAATGGAGAAGGCCGAAAGAACGCTTAGAGAAATCCTTCGCTTAACGGAAGAAAAAGGCTATTGGCCATCAATAAACGAATGGGACAGGCACGCCAAGGCAAACGGCTTCCTGACGGCAGTGGGGCTCTATTACTACGTACCTAAACCGTGGGAGCGCCTCCGCGAAGAGATGGGCTATCCGCCCCGTGCGAAGAAGCTGACCCCTGAAGAGGCTCTGGAATATCTTCATCAGGCCTCGCAGGAGCTGGGTATAAGCTTCACCAGGAAGGAGTACACCGAATGGCAGCAGAAAAACCCTGACGCCCCCACTCCCACCCGCATTGCTCGCCGCTTCGGAGGTTGGGCCAAGGCCATGGAAGCAGCGGGCCTCATACCCGGCCTCCACGTCGGTAAAGTCTGGAGCGATGAAAAGCTGTTGGAAATTCTCCTCAAAGCCGCTGACTGTATGGGCCACGACCTGAGCGAGAGCGACTACAAGGCGTGGCGCAAAATGCAGAAGGAGGAGACCCCTTCCGTAGAGACCCTCAGGACCCGCTTTAAAAGCTGGAACGCCGTTAAAGAAGCAGTGCATCTGAAGACCTTCCCGCCGGGCCCTTACGCCAACTGCCGCTGGAACCAGGGAGAATGGCTCCCTTATTTGGTACGCTTTGTCAAGGAGCAGCTTTCCGTCGCCTCCTACGAAAAGTGGGCTGAAAAGAACGGCGCCCCTTCGGTAAAATCCCTCAGGGACTACGCCGGTACATGGTTAAACAGCCTATTCGCGGCACTGGACTTCTACATAAATAAAAGGAAAGGTAACGGCGAAAAGAGAGACGATGAGCCAATTATCTCTGACTAATATCTGCGCAGGAGGATGTGAGCAACAATAATGAAAAAGTGGATTTTAATTCTGATTATTAGCATAATCTCTGTGTTTTTGCTGTCTCTTACCCCGTCATCTTCGGATATCTTTGCTTCTTCAGACATAAAAGTCGAAATCGACGGCACTGATTATTATTTCAGCCCCCCTCCCATAATAAAAGACGGTAGAACTCTTGTGCCCATGAGGGCATTATTCGAAGCGCTGGGCGCTGAAGTCGAATGGATAAGCGAAACGCGGACCGCCGTCGGCAGAAGAGAAGGCATTGAAGTCCGCATACCTGTCGGCAGCAGGTACCCAATAGTCAACGATACGCCTGTAGAAATTGACGTCCCGGCGCTGATTATAGGAAACAGGACTTATCTCCCCCTGCGCTTCGTCGGAGAAGCTCTGGGGGATAAAATTGTCTGGGACAACGCACAACGAAAAGTCATCGTTGAAAGAAAGGGCCCTGAACAGCCAAAAGAGACTTTAAGCGTTCATTTTATCGATGTCGGCCAGGGCGATTCCATTTTAATTAAGTCAGATAACGTCGTCATCCTCATCGACGGCGGCCCGCGCTCCGCCGGCGAAAAAATAGTCAGCTACCTTAAAAAAGCAGGAATTTCCGGCATTGACCTGATTATCGCCACACACCCCCATGAAGACCATATCGGCGGCCTGATCAGGGTCATGGAAGAATTCCCCGTCAAAGAAGTCATGGACCCAGCAGTAGTCCATACTACAAAGACCTTTGAAAATTATTTAAAAACAATCGACCGGAAGAATATCAAATTCACTGAAGCCCGCGCCGGCACGCAGAGAACTTATAAAAACGTAAAGCTTGAGATACTTCATCCTGCCTCTCCCTCAAGTTCTCATCTAAATAACGCTTCTGTAGTCGCAAAGCTGGCCTTCGGCTCAGTCAGTTTTCTATTTACCGGCGACGCCGAAAAAGAAGCCGAGCAGGAAATGCTCTCAAGGAAGGAGAGCTTAAAAGCAGACATCTTAAAAGTCAGCCACCACGGGAGCCGCACAAGCACAACCGAGGAGTTCCTGCGGGCCGTATCTCCTAAGACTGCGGTCATCATGTGCGGAGCAGGCAACCGCTACGGTCACCCGCACAAAGAGACGCCTGAAAAACTAGAGAAAGCCGGCGTAAAGGTCTATCGGACAGACCTGCACGGCGATATAATAATAACTACGGACGGAGATAGGTTCAATATTAAAAAAGGGCAGGGCAACCATGAAAGCCGTAATTGACCGTTTTGAAGGAGATTATGCCGTCGTCCTCTTCGGCGACGAAGAAATCAGGGCGGACGTCCCCCGCGCGCTTCTTCCTCCCGGTGCCCGGGAAGGCAGCTGGCTTAAAGTTTCTTTTGAGCTTGACCCTGAAGGAGAGGCAGAGCAGAGAGAAAGAATATCAAAGCTTCTGGATAAGCTGAAGAGCCGGTCTCCTCGCGGCTAAAAACTTGGGGCGCGCTGATTGTTTTGGGAATGCGAATTGAAAATAAATTGTATAAAAACAGAAAGGAGATAAAAAAATGTTATATAGAACAGATGACTTTATATTTAATGCGATTCTTTTAGGAATATTTTCAGTAATTATGATTACAGTGCTAACTTTTAATTTTTATTTATTGGGTTTAATGATTCCTATATTTGCCATGAAAAAAATTTTTTTAAACAGGCTGTAATTTATATTGACAAAAAGTTTGCATATGATATAATAAATACAAACTGAATGTTTTAATAAAAATTTGTTCACGGAAGCGTGGGTAGGATATCTCCGCGCTTTTTTCTTTTTGCACGCGCGTACAGAATAAAAAAATAAAAACAAAAGATAAATTTCAGGATAACAGGAAATCAAAAAACATATAAAGAAAGGAGGAATAGCGATTCCGGGGGAACAAACTCCGGATTTTTCGCTTTTTGACTTTTATGGCAACTTTAATTCTATCTAAACGTAAAAAAGATAATCGGAATAAAGTAATAGCGATATGGTCGCCGGTTGCTGCGGGGAAGACTATGGTCGCGGTCAACCTGTCGGTAGTGCTGTCGGAAAAAGTTCCGACGGCTTTGGTCGACCTTTCTTCTGACGGGGCCATTCATACATGGCTCAACTGCTCTGAAACAAAATCTTTAAAGGAACTTACCGCCGGCAATCCTAATGAATGCTATTTCCCTGTTTCTGTCCCGGGTTTAAGGGTGTACACGTTTCAGCCTGGAGAGAAACCGCCGTTCAGCGGCGAAGCTTCGCTTTTAAGCGCCGTATCAAAAGCTCTAAACGATTTTTATGTTGTCTATGATGTCTCCAGGGATATATTGAAAGCGGCAAATATCCTCCATCTGGCCGATATCACCCTTTTGGTGGCCGATTATAATATTCACGGAGTTTTTCTTCTACAGAAATATTTAAAACAGATTAAAAACCCCCTGCTTGTTGTCAACAGGTACTTCCCGGAACGCCCTGAGTTTTCTCCTGAGGATATATTGGGGCTGAAGGCATTTTACCTGCCGGACAGCCCCAGAGAAGTTTTTAACAGCGTATTTACCGGAGTTCCTGTTGTGTCTGTCAGCCCTGAGTTCAAAAGCGTATTTAAAAGAATCAGGGATGAAATTCTGCGCGAAAGCCAGTTGCTTTCTTTTGAAAAAAGGCCGACGGTTAGGACAGCAGAGTATTGACGGCTTTACCGGCGGCAAATGCATTGTAGAGATTGTCCAATACGAAGGGTGGGTTTTAAAAAATATGATTCCTAAAACAGAAGATTTTTTAAAGGTAGCTGTAATTGAAGATGCGTTTTCCTTTAGAGATTACAAAGGAGAAGAGAGAATTGAATACTGCGTAACTCCGTATACAGCGCCGGACGAATTGGAAGAAGCCTTAGAGAAAATTTCCCCTGATCTTGTCATTTTAAGCGAAACCTACCAAAAAGCGGTTTTAAATTTAAAAGATAAATATATCTTCCTCCTGGCTGTAGATGAATTTGATGTCCATAAATTCCGCCGGGCTTTTTCTTTAGGAATGAAGGGAGTAGTAGTAAAGCCTGTAACTTATGAAAAAATTGTCCTGGCGCTGAAGGGGAAAATGCCTCAAGAAAATCCAAAGGAAGGCAATATAATCTATTTTGGCGCTCCTGCGGCTAATCTTCCCAGGGCAAAAAAGCCTGAAATCAAAGTAGAACTGCCGCCGATAGAAGAAGTCTTATCGATGACGAAAGAGATAAAACAAAAGGCCAGATTATTGACTATTAAAGACGAAAAAGGGAAAATAATAACTTTTTACAGCGCCAAAGGCGGAGTCGGAAAAACTCTTTACAGCGTTAATACTGCGGTGCATGCGGCCAGAATGCATCCTTCACGGAAAATAGCGTTAGTGGACTTTGACCTGGATTTAGGAGATGTCGCGTACTTTTTAGGAATAGAGCCGAGGATTACTGCGCTGAGCTGGCACTATATTCCGGAAGATTCTCTAAAGGAAGCCGAAGTAGAAAAATATTTAATTAAACATCCAAGCGGTGTTTTTGTTCTGTCTGCCCCCATACCTCCTATTGATGAAGAAGTATTTAGCTATCAAACCGCGGGCAAAATTCTTTCTACGCTGAAAAGGCATTTTGATTTGATAGTTGTTGACCTGGGCCCAAATTTCAGAGACGTGTCTGTCATTACTTTAGAGTACGCCGACATGATATTTCTTATCAGCACCGATGAAGGAAGCAGCTTAAGGAAAATTTATGACCTAGACGCGTTGATTAAAATATTTGAAGCTTTAAAAAAGGACAAAAGCAAAATATTTCTGCTTCTCACAGGGCTGATGGGAACAATAGATACAAAAGAGCTCAAAAAATATATTCCTTATGAAGTCGCCCTGAAAGTTCCGTTTATAAAGCAGATTAAAACTGCCAACGCTGAAGGCAGGCTGGCTCTTGAAAATAAAAGGTTCAGAATTTATCTGGATGATTTAGTCTATAAAGTATTCAACAGAGAGCCCGAAAAGAAAAGCCTGTTTAGCTTTTGGAAAAAATAATCAGAGGAGGAGAGAGCAGTATATGGGCAAAAAAGCTTTTTATGCTTTGCCGGGCCTGTTGGCAATGGCTGTTCTGATAACTTCTTATTTTTACGGTTTTTGGGAGCGCAGTGAAGAAAATGCCGTATTTTCGGCATGGCATGAAGAAAGCCAGGAAGATGTAATAGATTCGGCCGAAGATTTCAGCTTTCACCTGTCAGGCCTGAATGAAGCAGAAGCTAAGGGCATAGCAGTTGAAGCAGATGAAGCTTCCCAGGACAAAGAAAGCAGCTTTGCAGAAGTAGTTTTTTCTTTTTTTGACGGCATTAAGTTTGCAACCGATGAAGGGGTCTTTATGCTCAGCGCTTCAGAAGCAACCATAGAAGACGGCAATTTTTTAATGCTTATAGAGATGATAAATGCTGAAACTAATGAAGCCGCATCTGCCTACCCGGTTGTATTTGACCCCAAAAGAGCGCTGTCGGAAGTGGATTTAATTTTTTCCTTTATTCAGTGTTATTATACTTATTTATTCGAAAGGAACCCTGATGTAGATATAGCTTCGGCAACCCCTGAAGATTTTACACGCCATACTTCCATATTTGAACGTGAAGGGCAGAGCTACGAGGCAGTTATTTCTATGCCTGTATTTCATGAAATTTTTTTTGAATTCATTCCTCAGGATAAGGGATTTAAAGTTATTATAACAGGAGGCCATTTAAATGGATAAAATGCCGGAACTTTCTGCCTATCTTTTTACTGAAACCCGGATACAGGATATGAAGGAATATAAAGCTGAACCTGGCATTAAACCAATTATCGACGCCTGCGCGGAATTAAACGTAAGCGTTCTTTTCAGCTGCGAAGGGCACGACGGCACTCCACGCTTCTTCGATATTCTGGTTGAAGAGCAGGATATTGATTCCTGGTGTGAGCTGACCGAAAGGCTGAACGCAACTAATAACGCTTTTTACTCCCTGATATTAAAAGAAAAAAAGCTTAAGATAAACGGATTGAAAGAAAGATTTGGAGACAAGCCTGTGGTAGTAATACGGACGGTTTTTAAAACGCCTCCAGCAGACAAAGAAAAAATTGAGCGTGATACAAAAATTATGGCGCAGGCCGTCAGAAAGGGAGAATTTATCATCTCTTACAAACCGGACGGAAGGCTGTTTGATATTAAGCTGGGGTACAGCTGCAACAACAACTGCCGGCACTGCGTAATTAAGCCGAATATTTTTATGCTGGAAGAATGCTTTCCGGGCTCGATTAAAATAGATACGGGCATAGGGATGTTCTGCGAAAGAGATTTAAAATTTGAAGAAGTGATAAAAATCTTCCGCTCTGAAGCGTTTCGGGAAGCAAACTGCGTCTGCCTAACAGGCGGTGAACCGACGATAAGAAAAGATTTTATCGATATACTGAGATGGCTGTACTACAATAAACCGGAAATCTCTGTAGTAATCCAAACCAACGGCAGGAATCTATCCAATATCAGGTTGGTCGAAAAAATCAAAAGGTATACGCGGAAAATTCAATTCGTTGTAGCCATCCACGGCCCTGAAGAGGTTCACAATTATATAGTCAACAACCGTAAGGACCACGGCAATCCGTACCAAGAAACAGTGAAGGGAATCCTGAACCTGCATGATGTATTTGGGGCGAACCTGGACATGCGGACAGAGATGGTGCTCTCCAACTATAACTACAAATATATCTGCGAAAGCATAGAAGAGCAGTATTTAAAAATGGGCGTAAGAAACGTAGGCATTTCATATCCCCATCTACAAAACTTCAGCGAAGATTACGTTAAAGAAGTCGCCCCACCGATGAATAAACTCTTTGATATGCTGAAAGGGCTGCACAATCTCATGGATAAGCATCCCGACCTTTTAATATTATCTGAAGAAATACCCTACTGCGTATATGCGCAGGCCGTGGATACAGTAAGAGTTGTTGATGTAAGCATGAGAAATGACGAACCGTATGTTTCCTATCTGGAACAGCTCCAAACAAATTTTACCGACACATGGCGGACCTCCCACAAAAAAGCCGACGGCTGTTCTGCGTGCGCCAGAAATTCCTGCTGTCCTGGAGTATGGAAAGAAAACTTCGAAATAAACAAAGACTGCCTCATTCCGGTTCGTTAAACCAATCTACAGAAAGGAGGAAGGAAAAATGGATAAAGATAAAACAGCGCGGCTGCTGGAGAAAATCCGCAGCTGGCTCGAAAATGACGGTATAAAAGTAACCTGTGTTGACCCCGGGCGTCTGGACGGGGAGATAATTCACGATACCCTGATCAGAGCTGCCGTGCCCTTCACCGACTCATGGGAATATTTCAAAAGAAAAGTTAATGAGTGCTATCCGGTGTGCAAAATAACACCGACCGGCAGCGAAATAATAATCAGCTTTTATTCTGTAAACGCAGGTGCCGAAAAGAACGTGCTGGCCGAAGACCTGCAGCGCTTTTACGACTGCCTCCAGAAGCAGTACTATAAAGTTTCTCCGACCAGGGACTATTTTTCTGTTTTAATAAAACCTACGCACAGGTGCAACCTTGACTGCAAGTACTGCTATGAAAGGCCATATAGGGAAAGAATTAAAGAAGATATGCCCATAGAAACCCTGGAGAAGATAATATATCTTCTTTCAAAATATGCTTCCAACGTCCAGCTGATCTGGCATGGGGGCGAGCCGACAATGGTCGGCATCGAGTGGTTTGAAGAGGCTCAAAAGGTAATACAAAAATATCCCATGACACAGTTTGAACAGCATTTAATGAGCAACGGCTTAAACTACAACAAAGACTGGGCCGATTTATTTATAAAATACAATATAAAGCCCGGAATGAGCTATGACGTCTACAGCCAGGGCACGGCAAGGGGTTACGGCAGGGCTCCGGGCTGCTACGGCTACCACGAACAGCATAAAATCAGGCAGGAAGAAAGGGACCTGCGCCGTATAAATTTAGAGCATACGCTTAAATATCTGCGCCGGCGCGGGCTTGAAATCGGCACTATAACCGTAGTTACAGAAGAAAACTGCACCAGGCTGATCGACATGTATGAACATTTGAAAAAAATAAATATAAGCACATGCTTCAATACAGTTTTCTGGACGGAGGGTTCGGCCAGGCACGGGCTGCTCTTTGAGCCGGCCAAATATGCAGAAGAGTTTGCTAAATTTTTTAAGCACTGGCTCTATGATGAAGACGGAATATATGAAAGAAGCGCTGCGGAGGCCCTGGGTTTTGTTATGGGCTCCGACAAAGCAGCCTGCGCCAATCAGGACTGCAGGCTGCAGTGGCTCGGATTTATTCCTACGGGTGAAATATACCCGTGCGATAGGTATTTTTCTGATAAGTACAGATGCGGGCATATCGATGATTTTAACAGCATAGAGGAAGTATTCGAATCGCCTGCTTATAAGCTCTACTACAGCGAAATTCAGCAGAGGTTTGATACCTACTGCGCGGAATGCGGCTACTGGCAGATGTGCAAAGGGGGATGCAATGGGAATCCAATAGAGCTTTACGGCGATGCTTCAAAAACGTCTGAATTTGAATGCGAAACGTTCAGGCTGAAATTTAAGGAAGTTTATAAAATCCTCAGAAACATTGACGTAGTAAGCGACAGGCTCAATCCTGAAGCGAGAAAAATGATGGTAGAAAATGGTTTTTATTCGGTATCTGATATAAAAAAATACATGCATAAAGCTGGCGTTTTAATAGAAATGGAATTCAACGAAGATGATATCCTCAATTGTTCAGAGTACAAAATATTCCGCTATGTAAATCCCTTTAAAGAATTTAGGCCTCCGCTTGGACACATAAACTATATTTTCGGCTACAGTCCTGAAGCAGTAGAAGTAAACTATGAGAACAGGGAAAAGTCCTTTTTTGAGCGCATGAAGCTGTTGAGAGGTTTTTTGCCTGCTGCAGCCGAAGGCGCTTCTGTTAGGACAGCCTGTTGAGTTTATCTGGCAAAAGAGAAGGATGAGGATAGGAGGTGAGCTGGATTGGACATTAATGTTGAAGCCCTTGTTAATTTAATCAGGATGGATATGGTGAATTTTTTCGCGACGATAATGAGCGGCGAAGCAGCAGAGCGAATAAGCTACGATAATTTAGAAGTCAAATCCACCCAGCATACAAACCAGGGGCATTCGCAGGCCATACCCCACAGCCAGACGCCGCACAGCCATTCACCGGGACATACTCAGCATACCAACAATCCCAACAGCCACAGCCAGACCGTGCATACTGACAACCCGCACAGCAACCACGGTCAGCATACCAACAATCCCAACAGCCATTCTCAGAGCCGCCATACCAACGGCCCCCACAGCAATCACAATAATCATTCAAATTATCCTCACGGCAACCACAGCAATGCACGTCATACCAACGGCCCGCACAGTAATACTGTTCAACACAGCAATAGGCATACTCAAGGGCCGTCTCACTATAATTACCCCGGGTCCCACACACAATTTCATGAAAACGCGTACATACACAGGCAAAATACCCATAACCAAGGCCATCATAATAGACATGTAAATAACCCGGGCCATCACCACGGCACTGCACATACCCACCAACATACTGAACACAGCCAGCATTCCAACAACCCCAACAGCCACAGCCAGTCTGTACACACCAACAGTCCGCACAGCAACAGCGGCTCTCATTATAACAACCCCAACAGCCACAGCCAGTCTGTGCATACTAACAGCCCGCACAGTAATCACAGTCAGCATTCCAATAACCCCAACAGCCACAGCCAGGCAGTGCATACAAACCTGCCTCATACCAATGCCCACCAGAATGCTCCGCATAGCCAGTCTCCTCATACGGATATACCGGGCGGGCATTCGAATTCCCACGTAGATTTCCGCAACAATCCAGTAAGGCTGGAAATTCAAGTCAGCACCCATCAGCGTGTAAATATAAACCCGGGCAACAACTCTTTGGTCCCCGTCGAGTACAGCGGAATGCTGGTGGTTGTCGATATGATAGATATAGAAGTTGATAACACGGCAAACTGGCAAAAGGGTTATATAAGAATGGAAACGCTGAGAGGAAATTTAATCGCTGAAAGAGAAATAATATGGCCAAACGGTAAAACCATAACCAGGTCGCAGGGAGAAAAGACAACTGGCTTTGTCCTCTTCCAAAAAGACCTTCTGCCGGAAAACGGGGAGGTGAGGGTTACAGCGCGCGTAAGAGATTATTTAGACGAAGAATGCACAGAGCCCGCAGGAGACTGGGTTTACAGGACGAGCATTGTTGACGTCAGCCTGGGAGTTCTTAGAATTAATATTAGAAAATAACCGACAGCAGGGAGGTTTGAAAATGAAATATAAAGGTTCAATCTTTTTGCTAATTCTGCTGCTGGGCGTTTTTGCCTGCAGCGCGGTTTATGCCCAGGGCCCCGATATAGCCGTTTTTCTGGACGATATTGAAGTAGCGTTTCCCGATCAGCGTCCGGTTATAGACGAAAACAGCCGCACTCTGGTGCCGATTCGGTTCATAGTCCAGGAAATGAGAGGGTATGTAACCTGGGATGACGGCAGAATACAAATACAGAAACCGGGTATAGATATCAGCATTTTTGTTGGAGAAAGCAGAGCTGTTGTCAACGGGCGGGAAGTAACCCTTGATACCTGTCCCGTTGTAATTAATGAGAGGACGATGGTTCCCTTAAGGTTTATTTCTGAAAGGCTGGGGGCAGAAGTGAATTGGGACGGAAAACGTCGAAGGGTATACATTAATACGAGATTTGCTCCCGACAAGTCGCTTCTGCCGGAACCTCGAAAGAGGGAACATGTGAAAGATGTAAAGATGGAAATTCAAGGCAACAGCGTAACCCTTGAAATAAAATTTCAGGACAACGTCAGGTTTAACGAAGAGTGGTTAAATCCCAAAAACTGGTATATAGCCGCAGAAATAAACGGTCAAATGGGGGCACTCGGCTTTGATTATTACGATGGAATTGAAATCTACGGCGACAGGGAGAAAAACGCCGTTAAAATTTCGAACCTCAAGCTCCCTTCGCCGACAAGGAGCAGGCAGGTTGTATCTTATCATGCCTACCTTAAAGGGCCGTTTGTCGCCCAGTCGGACTACGTTTATATAGAGCCTGATCCTAAAGCAGAAATAATATCAGTTGAATCCATAACTGTAATCAAGAAAAATGAGACGCATGAGGACATTATATTAAAGTTCAGCGGCAACCCCGGCCATTTTGTAACTTCGCAGACAGTAACCATGATAAGAAAGATTAATAATTTCAGAGATACTCTGTTCAATCATACCAATTATAGAACTGATTGGGACGGAAGCAACCTGACTCTTAAGTTTTCAAACGTAGACCGGCCCAGACCCACTGAAGAAAAGCAGGAGGTTGTATACATTGTTTGGTACAGGGACATGCCGCCGGTCATGAGCAGGCCGTATACTGTGCCGGCTAAATAACATGCATCGCCTTAAGCCCTTTCCGGAAGGCCGGAAAGGGCTTAAAATTTCCTTTTGGGAGGAGGTTTTTATTTGAGGAACAGGCCTTTTATTTTGTTTTTGGCTCTTGCCGTTGTATTTGCCCTGATCAGCTCTCATTTTATCGTCCGGGCTGTTCAAAGCTATGAGCCTGTAGTCAAAATCGACGAACCGGTAAGGGTAGCTGTAGCTGCTGAAATTATTCATCCTTACGGAGAGATACGCCATGTGCGTATGGTCGATTATCCAAAGCACCTTGTGCCTCCAAACGCAGTTCAGGATGCAAATGAGCTGAAAGGGAAAAGCGCGCGGACGCTGCTGCTGCCGGGCGATGTTATCAGAAAGGACCACCTTGTCGACTTAAGCACGGTCAACGACACCGTTGCCGGCCTGTCGCTTTATCAGTCTCAGGATTTACGAGCCGTTCCGCTGTCTTTACCGAAAGGGTTTGAGGACATTAAAGCCGGAGATATAATTAACTTAATTTTCTACGAAGAAGACAAAGCGGTTCTGCTTTTAGAAAATGTAAGGGTTTTAAGCGTCAGCGAAGAAGCTAAGGTGGCTTTTATTCTGCTTTCACATGAGGAATCAGTTACTGTAGCTCCAAGGCTGGACGGCACAAAATTCCTGATGACATACTCTCCTCTTTATGCCTCAGCTGTGCCCGGCTCAAGCTTAACAGCGTCGATAGGGCTGCAGAAAGAAAGCTGGAACGATAAAAACAATGAAAAAGGTGATGAAGTAAAAACAGAGTTTTTAACGCTTTCTGAAGAATTTGCTGTCGGAAGCGCAGTCTATCAGATAGATGCGCTCAGCTGGGTGGTTAAGGGGACATCCCTGTTTTTGGATGTCCAGTGGTCTATCAGAAACAAAAATGACGTTCCAATTCATACGGAAGCGGTTGTCTTTTTAAAGATGTCCGGCCAGGAATATCCTCTCAGCTGGGTGCAGCAGAGCGACCTTTTAAAAGAGGCTCTTAAGTTTAATTCGCAGTTTTATGTTTCTGACCTGGAGACAGCTGATTTCAGAAGCAGAAATATAAAATGGGAAATTATTATTGAATGCAGCTCTCCTGCAGAGGCAGTCGGCATATTTATGTTTGAGAGCAGCGACGTTCTTTAGAGAAAGGAGGCGATATTCCTTGAAGCTTCTGATGGAAAAAGTCGGCGCACCGATACAGAAATCAGAAGATTCAGCAGAAAAAAGAAGCATATTTTTTGAGCTCTGCGATGAAATAAGGGAAGAATTCCTCAAAAGCGTCAGCTATAGAGCACTGGAAAACAGAAATGACCCTAAAAACATGAAAGAGCTTGAGGGAAAAATATCGCAAATAGTTAAATCCAGAATCGGAAAGGCGCCGGGCCTGTCTTATCAGCAGGTTTTAAAAGAGATACGCGACGATATACTGGGCTACGGCCCAATAACGGATTTAATCAACGACCCTGAAATAGAAGAAGTGATGGTTAACCGCTACGACAGAATTTTCTACGAAAAAAACGGCAGAATTTACCCGGCGCCTGATATAAGGTTTTATGATGAGGGCCATTTAAGGAGGATAATATTTCGTATTGTGGACAGCATAGGCAGGAGGGTGGACGAAAGTTCGCCCAAAGTAGACGCCCGCCTTCCGGACGGCTCCAGGGTGAACGTAACCATCCCTCCCATCGCGCCTGACGGCGCATGCATGACTATAAGGAAATTCAAAAAGAAGCTCACGGAAGAAGAATATCTGAATTCAGGAACATTTGAAGAAAGAGTGCTGTTTTTGCTGAAGGCTTTTGTGAAGAGCAGGCTTAATATAATGGTGACTGGCGGGACCGGCACGGGCAAAACCAGCCTGCTTAATTTTCTCTGCAGTTTCATAGACGACGGAGAACGGATTATTACTATTGAAGATGACCTTGAGCTGAACATTAAAAAGCCGAACCTGATCAGGCTAGAAGCCAGGAACGAAAGCATAGAAGGAAGCGGCAGGGTTACTATACGGGATCTGGTTATCAACGCCCTCCGCATGCGTCCCGACCGGCTGATTGTAGGCGAAGTAAGGGGCGGAGAGGCCTTCGACATGCTTCAGGCCATGAATACCGGGCATGACGGCTCTATGTCAACCGGCCATGCCAACAGCCCTGAAGATATGCTGGTAAAGCTGGAATCAATGGTCCTGATGGCTGAAAATTTAAACCAGAACGCCATCAGGTCGCTGATCGCCTCAGGAATAGATATACTTATACACTGCACGCGCTTCCCCGAAGACGGCTCCAGGAAGATTACCAGGATTGTGCACGTTGAAGATTACAGAAACGGAGAAATCAGCGCGCGGGACATTATGCGCTTTGAGCGCGACTATAAGGTAAAAGGCAGGGCGGCGGGGGAGTTTAAGGTGCTTCTCAGCAAAGATTCGCCCCTGGCGGAAAAACTGCGCTACTACGGAGGTATGTTCTGATGCAGCATTTTATATTTCTGTCGCTGGTTTCAGCCGCCGCGGCAGCATATTTTTACTTTGCTCCGCCCAGGAATCTGGCAGGGCTGTTGGGCATAAGAGAAAAAAAGCCGGCTGCCGAGCCTTTCTGGAAGCTGAAGCAGAAAACGGCTTTTTTGAGCAACCTGGCTTTTTTTGAGAAATACGCAAAAAAAGCAATCCAGCGCGGCACAACGATAAGCGCCGAAAAAATCGCTTTTCTGACTCTGACCGCGTCTTTTACGGCTTTTGCCGGCGGAATGGCGCTGTTCAGGCTGTGGTGGCTCGCCGTGGTTCTGGCTGCCGCGGTTTTTGTTTTTGTCCCCCGGGCGGTGCTCAATTTTGAAAGCATAAGGATGGAAAAAATAATTGATGAGCAGCTCCCCAGCGTTATTTTTACCCTGATCAGCAGCATCAAGGCAGGCAGCACCCTGCTTGGGGCCATAAAGACTGCAGGCGAGGACCACGGTTATCCTCTTGGCTCCGAGCTGTTGATAGTCTACGAATCGGTAAAACACGGCGAAGACTTAAATTCGGCCCTGGAAAAAATGGCCCGCCGGCTGGGGGACCACGATGCGGTTCGAAGGCTCGTTCTGTCGATAAACATTGCGGCCAACACAGGCGGCAGCATAATATCTATGCTTGATGCCGTATCCAAGATGGTTTCTGAAAGAAATTACGCCCGGGAAATGGCAAGGTCTTTTTCGACCCAGGGTCTGATTTCCGCCGCGGCCTTAAGTATAGTCCCTATAGCGTCGCTGTTTGCCTTAAATGAAGCCATGCCTGGAGCTGTTTCTGAGTTTTTTTACGGATCGGTGCAGGGAAAGCTGGTGCTGTTTTTCTGCTTCTGCTTAATAATGCTGGGCTGGCTGAGCATATATTATATGCTCCAGAAAAATCTCAAAGTATAAATAATAATGCCTCAGAGAAGGAGCGCTGTAACATGGCTCTACAGGTTTCGCTTTTCTTTTTTATTTTATTTGCCGTTTTATCTTTATATTACAAATCTACTCAGAATATTGTTTTCTTCAATTTATTCAAAAAAACGGCTCCTGAGAATAAAAAGAAAAAAGGGCTTTCCGCGAACCAAAATCTGCAGGCCGCGCAGGCATGGCTTCTGCGCAGGATATCTGCAGGAATGCCAGAGCGGCTTTTTTTATTGTATTCTGAAAAAATATCTCATGCCGGGCTTTTAATGCGGCCGGAAGCCTTTTATGCCTTAAAAATCGCATCCGCGCCTGCGGCAGTTCTGCTGGGAATCGCTTTTTGGGGTCTTACCGGAAGCATTCTGCTTTTTTTTATTTTGACTCTTGTCGGTATTTTAGGACCTGATCTTTACCTCAGGAAGAAGATTGAAAAAAGGCAGGCGAGAATTAGATTTGAAATTCTTGATGCCGTAGAGATGCTTCAGATTCCCATCAGCGCCGGCGTAAGCCTTACGCGTGCCGTAAAAATGGTATCGCCTAAAACGAACAACGTCGTAATTAAAGAGCTGGAGCTGTGTTTTGCAGAAATAGATGCCGGCAAGGCGCCTTATTTGGCTTTTAGAGACCTTGTGCGGAGAAACGGAGTGGGAGAATTAGAGAGATTTGTTCAGGCAGTCCAGTACAGCCAGAGCCTGGGAACGCCGATGTCCCTGTTTTTAACCCAGGAGGCTGAGAGGATGAGAAACGCCAGAAGGGCGAGGCTGCAGGAGGCGGGGCAGAAAATTGGAACAAAGGTTATGGTTGCCGGTATAGTCATTATGGGTCCCGCTTTCTTAATCTTAATGCTCGGTCCGATTATAGGCAGGCTGAACGTTACTAATGTAATAAGGATTATGTAACTTCCTCTCATCCTTAAAAATGGTGGGCTTCCTCTTTCATTAAGAGAAGCTTGCGCGGATGTAGGATTGCAGTATATCACAGGTAAGGAGGTGAAGCGGTATGGGTTTATTGTTCAAGAAACTGGCGCTGGATGAAAGCGGCCAGGGAGCCCTGGAGTACAGCCTGATAATTGCCGTTGTCGTTGTTGGGCTGATTTTCGGCCTCAACAGTTTAAGAAATGTTTTGAGAAATTCTCTTGAGGCGATAGGCAACCAGGTCAATAACAGCATAAACGAAATTACTCAATAAAACAGCGAATGCCCCGGTGTGATTTAAAGCACGTCTGGGCTTTGGCCGTAGAAAGAAGGCAAGACAGCTTGTTTAACAGGCTTTTTCTGCTAGCGCTGGATGAAAGCGGCCAGGGGGCCCTGGAGTACAGCCTGATAATTGCCGTTGTCGTTATTGAGCTGATTTTTGGCCTCAACGGCCTGAGAAATGTTTTGGGGAATTCTCTTGATGCGATAGGTCATAGACCGCCGGGGTTAAAACCCCGCGGCTTGTAAAAGCCGCGCTATGACCCGCCTCAGCCCATAAGCCGAAGGACAAGGCAATGATTGGACTACGTTATCCCGGTCATGACACCCTGGGGTGCTTCTCCAGCCCCAGGCTCTGTCGTCCGGCATTAAACAGCAAGCTGGGCGGTGTATGCGAGCAGTGTGCCGGACATAA
>Ga0308410_1000284_pt1 | contig 26386 bp, 17 predicted proteins | sample HotsprOSTMatCore_FD_203467 | JGI IMG/M metagenome (GOLD analysis project Ga0308410, IMG submission 203467) | Hot spring phototrophic mat microbial communities from Octopus Spring, Yellowstone National Park, Wyoming, United States -... | ecosystem: Environmental > Aquatic > Thermal springs > Hot...
TTCGACAAAGGCGCTCAGAATCATCAACAAAAAAGGGTTGCTGGCGGCTGTTCGGGATCAGGGGCTGTCGGTCGAAGCATTTCTCAAGGAGCATGCACGATGATGCATCACGACGGAGGACGGCGCATGCGTGGACGCGGAGGACGCAAGAAGGTCTGTGAGTTTTCGCGTCTTGGCATTTTGCCAGACTATAAAGACCCGGATCGGCTCAAACGCTTCCTCGGACCAACGGGCAAAATCCTGCCGCGTCGTCGCACCGGTTTGAGCGCAAAAATGCAGCGCAGGTTGACTATTGCCATCAAACGTGCGCGACATATGGCGCTCTTGCCGTTCGTTGAGCGCACCATGACCGACCGGCGGCGCTGAGTGCGATACGATGATGGATAATTCAGGGGCGTGCCGAAAAAGCCTGCCCCTGTAAGCCCCAGACCGCTTCTTCACCGCATTTGGGCGAAGGCGACTTCTGAAGTACAACCAGCGTCGGTGCGCCTGTCCACTCTCAACCGCATACTGCTGCTGCACCTTCAACGCCATTGCCATGAGATCACATCTCTGCTGCATCCCCGGCAAACCCCTTGATCTGCCGGAGGCGTCACATATAATCAGGGTGTCAGGCGCACCTGTGGCATCCGCCCTATGAAAGGAGGTTTTCTGTGATGCACACTATCCACGATCCGCATCCTCACATTCACAGCGAGCATTGCGGGCACATTCGCATTCTGCACGATGGGCATGTGGATTACCTGCACGACGGGCATCTGCACCATCCGCACGAAGGACACTATGACGAGCACGTGATCGCAGTGAGCGCTGACAACCCCGATGGGTGCGCGCCTGTTGTGTGCCAGTGCGAACACAACGGTTGCGGACATCCGCTCGTACCGCACGGCGATCATGTTGATTACCTGGTCAATGGTCGACTCCACCATCGTCACGGCGATCACTGTGATGATCACGGTCCGGTGACAGTGGTGTAAGCGTCCTGCATGTCCCTCGTTCATGCACCGGATGTGCGCTCTTCTTCCGCAGCGCAGCAGCGCTGGCAGTGACCGGTCAATTCGAGAATGTGGCTCTGTACGATAAATCCGTGTCTTTCGAGAAGGGCGTAGAGAGCGTCGAGCGCAGCGCATCCCTCGATAATGAGGGTTGTGCCGCACCGATCGCAAATCGCATGGTGGTGATGACCGGGAAGCGTACGCGCGTAGGCGTATGATCCGCGATCGGTTCGTATCCGCGAGAGCCACCCCACCTCCCGCAGTTGTTCGACCATCCGATACGCAGTTGCCCGCCCGACGCGCGCTGGCGATGCCGCCATAGCGGCAGCCAGCGCTTCGGTGCTGAAGAGGGTGCGTTGCCTGGCAATCCAGGCAATAATGTCGCGGCGCGGTCTGGTCAGACGAATCTGAGCATTGCGGAATGCTTCAAGAACCAGGCCTTCCCAATCGGTTGCGCTTATGGCAATGATACTACTGTCAGCATGGCTCATGCCGCATATATCGCCATTCGATGATGCGTCTCTGCTCCCCTGATCTGTTCAATTCCCACCGATCCCGATTCACCTCAAGTCGAACGTTCGTGCGCGGGGACCGCGGTCGCTCGCTTCGACCGTCACCGAGATCTTATCGCCCTCCTGGATCGACCGGCGCACCTGGCTGAACAGCGACCCGTGAACATACACATCGAACTGCGGGTCATCGACGCGGGCAAAGAGGAAGCGCCCCGCAGGATCGATACGCACAATCGTCGCGTTGACTGGACCCGACGGCAGCGGACCGGTGTATGGTTCACGATCCCGTTGTGAGCGATCGCCCGACCAGCCACGCGACTCGCCGCGTGGTCGGTCATACGAGCGCGACCAATCGTCCGAACGGCGGGGACGCGCGCTGCTGCTGGCTTCGATTGCTTCGTCGGTGATGCGCCCGCGACCTGACACATCGTGCGGGCACACACGACCACCCGCAACATCGATCAGACTTCGTCCCTCCTTGCGCGCCCGACGCCCGGCAGGGCAACGGGTCGGCTCGTTGGTAAACCCCTTCTGCGCATAGAACTCCTGCTCGCCTGCCGTGAATACGAACTCGCCGCCGCAATCCTTGCACGGAATGTGCCTGTCCTTGAAACTCATAGCTGGGTGTCCTTACTGTCTCCCTGGTGATCCTGATTGTCCCGGATGCGGTCGCCCCCTGTGCGACGAGCGAGGTGAGGTTCTATGCGTCTGCCATCAACCTGTCCGCGATGAGTGGATAACCGATGCCGGGGCGCAAATGATCTTATCTATCAGTTGCACAAGGTATCATACCGTATTGGGTGGAGACCTGTCAAGGATGTTCGTCGAACTGATCATGTCGTATTGCGTTCGCAGCCCGGTTGGAGGCGAAGATGACGGTCACACAGAACAAGAGCGCCGCCAGGGCGACGGCGTTGGCGTCGCGGCGTCTGAACGCGCTCATCACCGATGAGTACGTTCAGACGCGGGTGTGCTGCATCCACTTCAATCCGCCGGAAGACCAGGCGAACAACGTCAGCACCACTGCCAGGCTCAACCCGGCTTGAAGCGGCAGGAGGAACACCAGGCGCGGTATATTCCAGGAATGGAACTGTGGATGCTCTGATGTCTGAGCCCCACCCTGACGGAGGCGGACTCTCAATCCGTCATCTGCTCCAGTTCGCCGAGCAGCGCATCGAAGTGATCCATCGCCGCCTGGATCGGCGCGGGCGAGAGCATATCGACCCCGGCATCGCGCAGCAGTTCGATGGACGGGCGCGATGACCCGCTGCTGAGGAAATGCAGGTACCGATCGATCGCCGGACGCCCCTCGTTGAGGATGCGCTGATGCAGCGCCAGCGCCGCCGACAGCCCCGTCGCGTACTGATAGACGTAGAAGTTGTAGTAGAAATGCGGGATCCGCGCCCATTCCAGTGCAATCTGCTCGTCGAGCGCTACGTCCGATCCGTGGTAGCGCGCCACCAGGTCGCGGTAGATCGTGCTGAACAGTTCGGTCGTCAGCGGTTCGCCCGCCTCGGCGCGGCGGTGAATATCGAGTTCGAACTCGGCGAACATCGTCTGGCGGAAGAGCGTGGTGCGGATGTCTTCCAGTTGCTCGACGATCAGGTAGCGCCGCAGAGTCGGATCGTCGTGCGTCTGCAGCAGATAGTCGGTCAGCAGCGCCTCGTTCAGCGTCGAAGCCACTTCAGCGACAAAAATCGTGTAATCGCCATAAATGAACGGTTGCGTTCTGCGGGTGAAGTACGAGTGCATCGCGTGACCGAGTTCATGCGCCAGCGTAAACACGTCATTCAGGCGATCCTGATAATTCAACAGCATGAACGGCGCAGTTGCATATGCGCCATCGCTGTACGCCCCGCTTCGCTTGCCGACATTCTCGTATACATCGATCCAGCGGCTGCGGAACGCCTGCGCGACAGCGGCGCCATACTCCTCACCGAGCGGCGCGAATGCCGCGCGCACCAGGCGCTCCCCGTCTTCATACGGAACCGCAACATCGGCTTCGGGAACCAGCGGCGCGTAGAGATCGTAGAAGTGCAATTCATCCAGCCCCATGATCTGCTGGCGCAATTGAAAATAGCGATGGAGCTGCGGCAGACTTGCATTGACCGTTGCAAGCAGGTTGTGGTACACCTGCACCGGAATATCATTCGGGAGGAGTGCGGCTTCCAGCGCCGACGCATAATTGCGAATGCGAGCATTCAGCACATGGGTGCGCACCTGCGCGGCGAGTGATGCGCCGAGCGTATTGCGAATCCCCTGGAAGGCGCTGTAGTAGCTAATGAACGCATCGTGGCGCACCCGGCGATCCGGGCTGCGCAGGAAACGCAGGAAGCGTCCGTGCGACAGTTGCACCTTCTGTCCCTGCTCATCCTCAATCGTGGGAAAGCTTATATCGGCATTCGTCAGCACCTCAAAAATTTCGCCCGGCGCGCGGGTCACATCGCTGAATTGCGCCAGGATCGCCTCGACCTCTGCGGAGCGCACGTGGGCGCGCTGACGCAGCAGTTGATCCAGCGCATACTCATACACTGCCAGATCGGGGTGTTCGCGCAGCCAGGCGCGGATCTGATCCTCCGGCGCCGCCAGAATCTCGGGGTCGATGAACGCGAGAGCGGCGCTCACCCTGGCAACCAGCGATCCGGCGCGTTCAGCGAGCGCCTGCCCGACCGGATCGGTCGTATCGCTGTCGAAGCGCCGATTGGCGTAGACATAGACCTGCCAGAGGCGCATCGACACCTGATCGCGCAGCCGCAGCGCCGCCAGCAGATCATCGGCGCTCTGCGCGACATGCCCCTGCAACGCGGCAACATCGCCAAGCATCCGCTCGATGGCGGCAATGTCTTTTTCCCAGGCGGCATCATCAGGGTATATCGTCGTGAGATCCCAGCGGTACTGTTCAGGAATCTCATCACGGCGGGGAATCTTCTGCATTTCGGTCACGATCACAACTCCTGTCGGCATTCAGGGATGGGCGGAAACAGCGTGCATGACGGTGATCTTCAATCCAATGTTCGAGTTGTTGTTGTACCCACTATACACACGAAGTCAATATATGCAAGGTGACATCCTCCACACTCGTTGGCGCAGATGATCGTCACGACCGGGGCGGGCGGGGGCGCCCCGGCGACCGCCGGCAACGCCGGGGTGTGCGTTTGCAGGGGTATCTGGAGTGGTCAATCCCGGATAGTATCGTCTCCGGCATCAAACGGGACTTTTTCGTAGATTTCCGCGAGATACAGCCGACACTCGAGTGTCGGCAGTTCCAGTACACCATCGTCACCATTGATCGAGGTCAAGACCCAGAGGTTTTCGGATTGCCGCCGATAGTGATCGATATGTTTCGCATCCTGAGCCACCAGGATGTACTCCTGTACGGTTGCGATACTCCGATAGTATTGAAACTTTTTGCCTCGATCATATTGCTCCGTACTGTCTGACAGCACTTCGATGATGACCGCAGGATTGAGCAAGACCCGTCGAGTTGGGTCTTCGAACTGCGACTCGCCACAGACTATTGCGAGGTCGGGGTACATGTATTTTCGCGGTTGATCCGCTCTGATTTTCATATCGCTGGTATAGATCACACACGGACGTTTACGCAACTGGCTGTGGAGCAGCGCATTGAGGTTGCTGCAGATGATCGAATGCGCCTGATTGCCGCCAGCAAGCGCCACAATCTGTCCCCCATAGTACTCATGTTTTTCGCTGCTTTGTTCTTCAAAGACAAGGTACTCTTCGGGGGTCATGCGATGATGGGGTTGTGCTGACATGGGCGCCTCTACACACTATGTCCCTGGGTGATATTGCTTCAACGTGGAATATCGAATAGCCTTGAAGCGGAGAGATGGGTTGCAGAACGATGTCCGCTCACTCCACTTCTGCGAGCACAACGCCAAGGGCGACGCTCTGACCTGGTGCGACGTGGACCTGCGCGACGCGACCGGTGCGCGGCGCGCGGATTTCGTTCTCCATTTTCATCGCTTCCAGCACCAGCAACGGCTGCCCGAGTTCGACGGTTTCGCCGGGGCTGACGAGCACGCGCGTGATCAACCCTGGAATAGGCGCTTTGATGCGCCCGTCGCCGCTTGCCGGGCGCGCAACCGTGGCTTCCAGGTCGCGCACTTCGATCTGGTGCAGGCCAAACCGCGAGCGTATCCAGCGCAGGTTGGGGTCAACCACCAACTCATACGGTCGCCCATCCACAATGAGCCAGTCGAGAAGTTCAGGACTGACGGTTGCCGGCGTCAGCGCCCTGACAGTCTGCCCATCGACCCGCGCGACGATCTCGCTGGTCGTTCTGCGCAGTGGCGGCGTTTCGACAACGAAGGTGCGACCGTCGATGGTAATGCTCAGTTTGCTCATCGTTTCTCCCTCTACTGTGGCAGTTTGCGCGAATCGCGGTGCCAGCCGGAACCGGCGCGGTCCGGCAGGACGCCGCTGGAGTCGATACCGCGTCGGATGTACGCCAGCGCCGCTGCAATCGCCAGATCGCGGAGTTGTTCAGGCGGAACTTCGGCGCCTGGCAACGGTCGGCGGTTAAAGTCCGAGTCATAGGTTCCGGCAGCGAACTCCGGGGCGTCCAGAATGCGCTGGAGAAGCGGCAGGTTCGTTTGCACGCCGCTGATCGCAAAATCGGCGATGGCGCGCCGCAACCGACCCAACGCACCGGCGCGCGTCTCGTCCCAGGCGACGACCTTCGCCAGCAGCGGATCGTAGCGCACCGGGACATCACAACCGCTGTAGGCATAGGTATCGACGCGCACCCCCGGTCCTCCCGGAAAGCGGAAGCGGCGCAGACACCCCGGGCTTGGCAGGTAATGGTTCCAGGGGTCCTCCGCGTTGACGCGCGCCTGGATGGCGCATCCGCGCAACGCCACATCGTCCTGTGAGAAACCGAGCGGCTCCCCTGCGGCAACCTGGATCTGGATGCGCACCAGGTCGATGCCGGTGCGCATTTCGGTGATTGGATGCTCGACCTGAATGCGCGCCTTGACTTCGGTAAAGTAGAAGCGCCCCTGCGCGTCGAGCACAAACTCGATGGTGCATGCGCCAGCGCATCCCAGCAGTCTCCCGATCGCCAGCGCCTGCCGCCAGAGGTCTTGCCGCTGAGAGTCGGTCAGGTACGGCACAGGCGATTCTTCCACCACCTTGTGGTGATTGTGCTGGATCGACCCATCGCGCTCACCCAGATGCACCAGGTTGCCGTGCCGGTCGCCGACAAGTTGCACTTCCAGGTAGCGCGCCGGGAGGAACGCTTCTTCCAGATAGAGCCGATCATCGCCGAATGCCGTCAGCGCCGACGAGTGCGCGTGCTGCGCCATGCTTTCCAGTTGCGTCGGCTCGCGCACCAGGCGCGTGCCGTGGCTGCGTCCGCCGCTGTATGATTTGAGCACCAGCGGGTAGCCGAGGCGTTCGGCGGCATCACGAAGCGCCTCCCATTCCGAGGCGCGGTAGGCGCGCGGCGAGTGGCGCGGTACAGCGATGTCGGCAGCATGCACCGTTTCGAGGACGGCGATTTTGTCGCGCACCCTCGCCAGCGCGGCGCTCGATGGTCCAATGAAGACGATGCCCGCCTCTTCGCAGGCGCGCGCAAATTCGTCGTGCTCGGCGAGGAAGCCGTAGCCGGGATGGATCGCATCGGCGCCGCAATCGCGCGCAATCTGGACGAGCGCTGCCGCATCGTAGTAGAGCGCTCCCGAACTCAGTCGCACACATGCATGAGCCAGGCGCACATGGAGCGAACTGAGGTCGGTGTCGTCGTAGAGCGCAACCGTCCGAATGCCCATGTCGCGGCAGGTGCGAATGATGCGAACGGCAATTTCACCCCGGTTGGCGACAAGAATAGTGCGAAACATGTGACTCCTCTCAGGACGGCGAGATTCCGTGCTTGCGCGGCACGTGTCGTTCGCGCTTCGACAGGGTGACTTCCAGCGCCTTGATCAGCACCCGGCGCGAGTCGCGTGGTTCGATCACATCGTCGATCAACCCACGGGCTGCCGCAACATACGGGTTGTTGAAGCGTTCCTGATACTCTTCGACCAGTTCGCGCCGTTTCGCTTCCGGGTCGGGTGCGCTCTTGACTTCGCTGCGGTACAGGATGTTCACTGCGCCAGCCGCCCCCATCACGGCGAGTTCGGCGTTGGGCCAGGCATACAACAGATCGCCACGCAGCCCTTTGCTGCTCATGACGCAGTAGGCGCCGCCATAACTCTTGCGCAGAATGATCATCAGTTTGGGGACGACGGCTTCGGAATAGGCATAGATCATGCGCGCGCCATTGCGGATGATGCCGCCGTATTCCTGGTTGGTGCCGGGCAGGAAGCCGGGGACGTCCTGGAGGGTGATGATCGGAACATTATAAGTATCGCAAATACGGATAAAGTGCGCTGCTTTGATCGACGCCTTGATGTCGATGCAGCCTGCCAGCACCATCGGTTGGTTGGCGACGATGCCGACGACATAGCCGTTGAGTCTGCCGAACCCGACGACCATATTCTGCGCCCAGAGCGCGTGCACCTCAAAGAAGCGTCCATCATCGAGGATGCTGCTGATCACGTGGCGCACATCATAGGGTTTGGTCGGATCGACCGGAACGATCTCTTCGAGTTCCGGGCAGCGCCGTTCAGGATCATCCACCGGGCGGACGTAGGGTGGGTCGTCCTGGTTGTTGAGCGGCAGGTAACTGAGGAGTTCGCGCGCCATGGCGAGGCACCCCTGATCGTCGCGCGCCAGGAAGTGGCTGACGCCGCTCTCCTCGGCGTGGATGCGCCCGCCGCCGAGTTGATCCTGCGTCACCTCTTCCTGCATGACCGCTTTCACCACTTCGGGACCGGTGATGAACATGTAGGCATTTTCGGTCATGAAGATGAAATCAGTCAGCGCCGGTGAATAGACTGCACCGCCAGCGCATGGTCCCATGATCAGCGAAAGTTGCGGAATGACGCCCGAGGCTTCGCAGTTGGCGTCGAAGATGCGCGCATAGCCGCCCAGACTATCGACTCCTTCCTGAATGCGCGCACCGCCGGAGTCGTTGATAGCGATGAAGGGACATCCGTACTTCAACGCCATGTGCATTGCCTTGACGATTTTGTTGGCGTGCATTTCGCCAAGCGAACCGCCCATCACCGAGGCGTCCTGCGCTGCCACGAATGCGCGTCGTCCGTTGATCAACCCGAAGCCGGTCACGACGCCGTCGCCATAGCGGGAGCGCTTTCCGCCGGGATACATATCGTAGCGCGGCACCACCAGGGTGTCGATCTCTTCGAACGTGCCCGGGTCGAAGAGCAGGTCGATGCGCTCACGCGCCGTCAGACGCCCTTTCTTGTGTTGCGCTTCGGCGTCCTGCGCCGTGCCGCAGGCAATCGCCTTGCGCTGGCGCAGTTTCTCGATATACTCCTGCATGCTCGTCATGTGGGAACTCCATCTCCAATCCGTCTTGCTTCTGTCACGGAACCGGCAGCGTGCATCGCGGGTCGAACGTCCGCTGTTGCAAGGGTTAGCACAAATCCGCCAATCTGTCGCCACCAGCCACGGTGAACGGTGGCGTCCCATTCGGGACAGCACCTCACCGCCACCGGCGTCCACCCGTCCACGGCCGGTTCGTCCGGCAGGCAGACGATCTGGCGCGTATCGACCGTCAGTCCGCGGCGGAGCGATTTGAGCGCGGCTTCCTTGGCGCTCCAGATGACGGTCGTCAGCAATGGTTGCACCGATGGCGGCGCGCGGTGCACACGCTCGATTTCGTCGTCGGTGAAGAAATCGGTCACAAACGCTGGATCGCGCGGCTCGACATATTCAATGTCGGCGCCCGGCGCATATTCTGGCGCGGCGGTCAACGCGCAGAGGGCATGCCCGTGACTGTGGCTGATCGAGATTGCCAGTCGATCAACAATGCGTGCATAGCCATTCTGGCTTTGAAGACGCGGCGCGCCGTCCGGATCGGTTGTGATGACAATCTCACTCAACGCCGGACGCCGTCCGGCGACCAGTTCGATATAGTGCGCTGCCAGATGCTTTGCCGTCCAGCGTCCAAGCAGCCAGTCGCGGCGACGCTTTTCGCGGGTCAATGACCGGAACCGCGCTTCCTCCGCGCTGCTGAGCAACCCTTCAGGGGGTTCAGCGCGGGCAAGCGCAGGGTGATCGGCAAGCGTCTGAGTCAGCCAGTACAACATGGAGCGCAACCTGAAAGGCGAGGCGTCGGGCCGCAGCGGAGAAGGCGCCCGACGCCTCGCATAGAGAGATTACACTGTGACCTCGCCTGGCAACCGCGATGTGCGATAGCCACGCAGATCGACATACACGTTGCCGTCGGTATCGACCACCTGCACGTCATAGGACGCTCCGCCGTCGATGGCGGCGACGAGCGCGTAGAGGCGTCGCCCTTCCGCGCGCTCCGGTTGTCGGTGGATCGTGATGCTCCCGATGGCGGCTGGTAACGCCATCGCCCGGTGGGTCACCATTTCCCACATCCCTGCCGCCTGGAAGCAGAGTTCGATCAATCGCGGCGCAATCAGCATCGGCGCGTCGGGTGCACTGTTGGGCGGCAGGCCGTCCACCATCAGCGCCACCGCCTGATCGTCCATCACGCCGATGCGCTCCATCACCTGGTACGCCGGTCCGTGGAAGTAGACGCGGTAGATGCGTTCGCGATCAATGTCGAGCGCCTCGGTCGATGGCGGCACAAAGTCGATCTTCCGCTCTTCGACCGGCTCCGTCGTGAGGTAGACCTCGCTGACGAAGTGGGTGTCGAAGCGCGGCGGCAGTTCGGGGCGCGGCTGCACCATGCCGCGTAACGTCGTCTTCGCCACGAGCGTCCCATTGCCTGTCGGGTGGATCGTCGCGCTCAGGTAGAGCGTACGCGGTTGATTGCGATGGAACTTGAACGGGCTGCTGAACTGCTCGGTGATCGAAGCGATACGGAAGCCCGGCGTCAGGAGCGTCGCCAGTTCGGCGAACGCCTCGGTCCCCATGACTCCAGGCAATACCGGCACCCCATCGATCTGATGGTCATAGAGGAACGGTTGCTCCTTCGGATCAAGGGGCGTCTCCACTTCGATGCCGCCATACAGCTTGAAGGCTTTGACGCTCCCGATCATCAGGCGTCCCTCGGTATCGACCTTCGACGGGTCAAGACCGCCGGTTTCATCGAACTCCGCCCCCAGGATGCCGAGCCGCTGTCCGACGACGATCTCGCCGCGGAAGGCGCTCTTCGTCAGTTCGCGGCGGATGGTCGGAATACCGGCTTCCGGCGGCAGCATATCGATGCCCGCCATTTCCATAATCTTCGGAATGGAACCGCGGGTTGCCATCCCGATGCCGCCCCAGGCGGTCCAGTCGATGGCGATGCCGCGCGTCTCCGGTCGCCAGGTGCGCATGCTGCTCGTCACTTTGCAGAGCAGGTCGTTCGCAGATGAATAGTCGGATTGACCGCTGTTGCCGAAGCGACCGGCAACCGAGCTGAACACCGCTACCGCGCCGATTGGCATACCCTTCGCTGCATTCAGGATGCTGAAGTAGCCGTCTGCCTTGATGTCGAACACCAGGTCGAACTCCTTCGGCTCCTTGTCGGGCAGCGCTTTGGAGATCTCGATGCCGCCAGCGTGCAGCAGCACGTCGATCCGCCCGTAGCGCTCGCGCACATCGGCGATGACCGCCGCGACACCCGGACCGTCGAGCAGGTTGACGCTGAAATAGTGCGCCGTGCCGCCAGCAGCCTGAACCGCCTCAATAGCGCGCAATGCCGCCTCTTCGCGCTCGATCGCCAGGATCTTGCGGTCGATCATCACCGGTGTGGGGCGTTCGCCAACTGCGCGGAAATCCTCGATCAACTTGCGCTTGAGCGCCTCCTTGTCCTGGCGGAACAGCGCAATGTTCGGATCGTCCGGATTCGGCTTAGGCGTCAGGTCGAGCAGGTAGAAGACGCCGCCCGACGCTGCCGCCAGGTCGGCGGTGATGGCGGAGGTGATGCCGCCCGCCGCGCCGGTGACGACGAACACCGTTTCCTTGCCGAGGGTCATACCAGGCGTGCCGTCGGCAGCCGGGCGCTCCTCGAAGGTGACCGTGTACCGCAGGTTGCTGCGGTACCCGACTTCGACGACGCCAGGATCGAAGAGGGTCTCGGCGATCAACAGATCTGCCGGTTCAGCCGTCTTGCGCCCCGGCTCGAAGTCGACCGCCTTGACCAGGATGTTCTGCCGCTCGCGCTTGTACGACTTGGTGCAGCCGACGACCGCGCCGCCGAGAGGCGCAGACGCCCCTTCCGGTCCGTAGCCGTGCAGCCCGCCGAGCCGCGTCGCCGAAACCAGGAACGTGCCGGGTCCGACGAGTGTGTCGTACAGCGTCCGCAGCGTCAGGTAGAGGTTCTTGACGCGAATCCGGTTCAGTTCGCGCCAGGTTGCCAGGTCCATATCCTCAATCGCTGGTTCGACGTCGAGCGCCGGCAGCCAGTAGACGCCGTGGATCGGTCCTTCCGCCAGCCACCCTTTGAGTCGCTGCTCCAGTTCCCCGGCGGATGGCGGCTCTTCGATGACCAGCGTCCCGACGCCGCGCTTCTCCAGGCGGTTGATCAGCGCCTTGCCGATACCCCCGCGATCCATCATCACGACAACGCGAGTGTTGCCGTCGAGCGTGACGCCGGTTGGTTTGCACAGGTCGATGGTTGGGCGCAGCGCCGGAACGACCACGCGGCGCGGGACCATATCGGCGTTCTCGACCGGCGCCAGGGTGACTGCCGGTTGTGCCACGGGCGCGGGCGCAGGTGCGGCAGATGCAACTGGGACGGTTGCCGCCGCAATCGGCGTCTCCGGCGTCGCTGCGGCTCCTTCAGCCGGCTTGAGGTCGGGACGGCGCTCATAGACGAAGTTGATGACGTGGCGCAGGGTTGGATAGTCGCGCAGTTTCAGGTCCTCGACACGCTCGATGCCGAACGCCTCGCGGATGGCGGCGAACGTCTCCGCCTGCTTGACGGTATCGACCCCCAGGTCGGCTTCCAGGTCGAGGTCGAGTTCGAGCATCTCCGGCGGGTAGCCGGTCTTCTCGGCAACGACCGTGAGCACACGCTCAGTCACCGGATCGGCGGCTGGCGCCAGCGTTGTCGCAGGCGCGGCCGGCGCTGCCACAGGTGCGGCGACTGCCGTCACCATTGCCGGCGCAGGCGCTGCCGACGGCTTGAGGTCGGGACGGCGCTCATAGACGAAGTTGATGACGTGGCGCAGGGTTGGATAGTCGCGCAGTTTCAGGTCCTCGACACGCTCGATGCCGAACGCCTCGCGGATGGCGGCGAACGTCTCCGCCTGCTTGACGGTATCGACCCCCAGGTCGGCTTCCAGGTCGAGGTCGAGTTCGAGCATCTCCGGCGGGTAGCCGGTCTTCTCGGCGACGACCGTGAGCACACGCTCAGTCACCGGATCGGCGGCTGGCGCAGGCGCGGCCAGCGCTGCCACAGGTGCGGGCGCTGCCGCAGGCGCGGCGACCGCCATCGCCATTGCTGGTGCAGGCGCAGGCGCTGCCGACGGCTTGAGGTCGGGGCGGCGCTCGTAGACGAAGTTGATCACGTGGCGCAGGGTTGGATAGTCGCGCAGTTTCAGGTTCTCGATCCGTTCGATGCCGAACGCCTCGCGGATGGCGGCGAACGTCTCCGCCTGCTTGACGGTATCGACCCCCAGGTCGGCTTCCAGGTCGAGGTCGAGTTCGAGCATCTCCGGCGGGTAGCCGGTCTTCTCGGCGACGACCGTGAGCACACGCTCAGTCACCGGATCGGCGGCTGGCGCAGGCGCGGCCAGCGCTGCCACAGGTGCGGGCGCTGCCGCAGGCGCGGCGACCGCCATCGCCATTGCTGGTGCAGGCGCAGGCGCTGCCGACGGCTTGAGGTCGGGGCGGCGCTCGTAGACGAAGTCGATCACGTGGCGCAGGGTTGGATAGTCGCGCAGTTTCAGGTTCTCGATCCGTTCGATGCCGAACGCCTCGCGGATGGCGGTGAACGTCTCCGCCTGCTTGACGGTATCGACCCCCAGGTCGGCTTCCAGGTCGAGGTCAAGGTCGAGCATCTCCGGCGGGTAGCCGGTCTTCTCGGCGACGACCGTGAGCACCTTTGACGCGACCGGATCGGCGGCTGGCGCCGGTGCTGCCGCAGGCGCGGCGACCGCCATCGCCATTGCTGGTGCAGGCGCAGGCGCTGCCGACGGCTTGAGATCGGGGCGGCGCTCGTAGACGAAGTCGATCACGTGGCGCAGGGTCGGATAGTCGCGCAGTTTCAGGTTCTCGATCCGTTCGATGCCGAACGCCTCGCGGATGGCGGCGAACGTCTCCGCCTGCTTGACGGTATCGACCCCCAGGTCGGCTTCCAGGTCAAGGTCAAGGTCGAGCATCTCCGGCGGGTAGCCGGTCTTCTCGGCGACGACCGTGAGCACCTTTGACGCGACCGGATCGACCGCAGGCGCTGGAGGTGCAGCGACTGCTGACGCGCCAGCGGGCGCCGGAGGTGCAGCAACCACGGGCGCGGACGGGGCAGCGACTGCTGGCGTAGCGGATGGTTTGAGTTCCGGCTTCTGCTTGAAGACGAATCCAACCACGTCGCGCAGTGTCGGGAAGTCGCGCAGGCGCAGATTTTCAACCTGCGGAATGCCGAACGCCTCACGCACTGCAACGAACGTCTCCGCCTGCTTGACGGTATCGACCCCCAGGTCGGCCTCCAGATCGAGGTCGAGGTCGAGCATCTCCGGCGGGTAACCGGTCTTCTCGGCAACAATCTGCAGCACTTTCGCGGTCACACCATCCATTTCGGGCGCAGGGGCAGCGACCGGCGCCGGCGCAACCGGCACAGGCGCAGGCGGCGGTGGCGTCGCTGGCGCAACTGCCGGTGCAGGCGGCGGCGTTGTGGCGACTGGAGCAGGCGCGGTTGGCGCTGCTTCAACCGCCTTTCCGTTGGTTGGAACAGGCGCAACCGGTGCGGGAGGCGGCGGTGGCGCAACCGGTGCGGGAGGCGGTGGCGCCGCCGGCGTGGGTTGCGGCGCCGGCGCGTACTGGATGACTGCCGGTGCAACGGCCACACCATCGCCTGGGGCAGCAGCGCGCAGGGTCGGACCGACGCCGGGGGTCCAGGCGCTGGGCGCGGGATGGCGGGTTGGCGCCCCCTGCGCCTTAATGCGCAGCACGCGCTTCACTACTTCGGTTTCGGCGTGGTCGTACCCGCTCGCCTGATCGAGCCAGTAATCGTAGCGCGCACGGTTCTCGATGCGATCAGTACTGCCGGGGATGCGGCGCAGCAGGGTCATTGCAATCTGCGAACCGAAGCCAGCCGCCAGGTGCAGCGCATACTGGACCGGGTAGCGTCCGCCGCGGCTCAGGTTGAGCGTGCCGAGATCGGGATCGACCTCTTTATAGTTCGGAACGGGCGGCACAATGCCGTGCTCGAGAATCTTGACCGCAATCACATCCTCGATGCCGACCCCCATCGGGTGACCGGTGAACCCCTTGGTATTGGCGACGATCACCTGATTCGCCGCCTCGCCGAAGGTCTTGCGGAGCGCGACCACTTCCGCCGATGCGCTGCCGCCGCGTGCCGGCGTGAATGTCTCGTGCGAGACGAAGACCAGGTGCGGCGCAATCGTCCGGCGGTCGATGCCGAAGCGTCGTTCGGCGGCGGTCATCAGGCTGTTCATCACGCCCGAAATGTGCTCAACATCGAGGCGCGTGCCGTGGAACGCGCTGTTCGCCGCTTCGGTGCTCAACACCTCGACAATGCCGCGCATCCCACGTTCGCGCACGGCGTCTTCACTCTCGACCACCAGCGCACACGCGCCCATACCCAGGAGCATTCCGTGGCGACGGCGGTCGAAGGGCAACGCCGCTTCTTCGACGCGGTCGTCGGTCGCGGCTGCGCCGGTGGCCAGGAAGCCCGCGCCGATCCACCCCAGCAGATGGTCGCTGGTGACATTATCGGCGGCAATCACAAGGACGCGTCGGCAGCGACCGGTACGAATCCAGTCTTCCGCAATTGCGATTGCCTGGGTGGTGGCTGCGCAGGCGGCGTTGACGTGCGTGTTGGGACCGCGCGCGCCAATATATTCGGCGAACTGGCTGTGCCCCATCGCCAGGATACGGAAGAGGAAGCGCCGGTCAAAGACGTATGGCTCACGCTCCAGCAGGCTGCGCAGTTCACCGATGCGCCGGACGATTTCGGTCAGGGTTGCGGGATCGGTCGTCGTCTGACGCAGCGCCTCAAGCATCTCAAGTTGCTCGCGTCGATGCTCGTAGATGTAGTAGCGCTCGAACTCTTCAGCTATCCGATCCAGCCCCGGGAACGCTGACGCAAAGATCACGCCGGTTTCGTCGCGCAGCGCCTCTGGCAGCATCCAGCGATCCGGCAAATCCTTGCCGGTCGTCGTCCGACGGTAGGTCTGCACCAGCGGAATGCCCGCCTCGCGCAGCGCATCGAGACCGGCAGCCATCGCCATTTGCGTCGTCGTGTCGAGCGCCTCAACCAGTTTGGCGGGCACGCCATACTCCTCGCTGAGGTTGAACGGTCCGGGGCGTCCGGCGAGGCGAATAACCTCGTCGGGTTCGGTCAGGGTCTCGAAACTGCCGCTACCATCTTCGCTCTTCACGATGCGTGTGATGTTGTGCGCCAGCATCTGGCGACGGAAGCGTTCCGGGATGAGATCGATGAACTGCTGACCGTGCAGGATGCGCAGTGCATTCTGCTCGTCCATCACTGGCTTTTCAGCGCCGGGCAGACCGAGGCCCGTGCCGGAGATGACGACCGAGCCAGTTGGCGGCAGGTTGCGGTCGTACACCGGCGCGCCAGACGCCTGGGGTTGCGCCATTTGCGCCCCTTGCAACGCCTGAGTGAGCAGTTTCCCAAGCGTATCGAGCGGAATGCCATTAACCATAGTCGCCTCTTCGACAGTCTGGCTTACCGAAGCGCCAGCAGCAGCCTGCTGAACGGCCAGCGCGCTGGCAGCGACAGGAGCAGGCGTGGGCGCGCTGGCGGCGACGGGCGCAGGCGCGGACGCCGGGGTGCTGGCAGGAACTGGCTGCGGCGTCGGGGCGCTGGCAGCGACGGGCGCAGGCGCAGCCATTGTCGCAACGGCTGCGGTAGTTGCGACGCTGGTCTGAGTGCTGCCGTCCCGCTGCGGTTGAACGGCTGCCGTCTCATCGACGAGACCATACCCTGCAGCGTACAGACCACAGAGCGCCTGATTGAAACTCTGGAGCGTGCCGGTTTTCGGATGGTTGGTAAAGAGCGACACCACATCGGGCTTATTGCCGAGCACATCGTCCACGAACCCCTTGAGCGCCTTCTTCGGACCGACTTCGACAAAACAGCGCGCCCCCTCGCGGTAGAGCGTTTCAAGCCCTTTGACCCACTGCACTGGCGACGCAATCTGCTTTTCAAGAATCTCCTTGATTTCCTCGACCGTCGTCGGGTAGAGTTCGCCGGTCACATTTGCAACCATCGTGATACGCGGCGGCGCGATATGGAAGCGGTCGAGCTGTTTCCGCAGCGGACCAGACGCCGGTGCGACGATCCGGGTGTGGAAGGCATGGCTGACCGGGATGCGCTGCGCCTGAAGCCCCTTCTGCGTGAAGACCTCGATCGCCTTTTCGACGGCTTTGCTGGCGCCACCGACCACCACCTGATTGTACGAGTTGATATTGGCTGGAATGACATACCCATCAATTTCGTTGAGGGTGCTCAACACCACATCGAGCGGACCCATCACCGCCGCCATCCAGCCATTGTCATCGACTCTCACCTTGCTCATCTCGGCGCCGCGCGCCGCCGACGCCTCGAGCGCCTCAGCGAACGGCATGATGCCTGCGGCGTTCAGCGCAGCATACTCGCCGAGCGAATGTCCCATGACCATATCCGGTTCGAACCCGTACTCTTTGAGCAGGCGGTAGAGCGCAGCATCGAGCGTCAACATCGCCGGTTGCGTAATTGCCGTCTGCATCAGGTCGAGTTCGGCTTTCTTAATCGCGGCCGGGTCGTTCGCATCGACATAGATGTAGCTGCTGAGCGGCTTGCCGAGGATCGGCGTCATCACCGCGTCGCCATCTTTGATCACCTCGGCAAACGCCGGCTCACTGAGCAGTTCCCGCCCCATGTTGACATACTGGCTGCCCTGGCCGGGGAAGAGGAAGGCGATCTTGCCCGGCTTCGGACCGCTACCGCGGAAGACGCCCTGCGCCTGCAACGCCTTCCAGGCAGCGGGGTTGTCGAACCCTGCCGCTTTCCGCGCTTTCATCAGGCGATCAAGCAATTCATCATGGTCGCCAAAGTCGATGACCATGCGCTCCGGCTGCGCCAGTTCATGCGGGTCGGGCGGCGCAACCGGCGGCGTCCAACCGCCTTCGACCTTCTGGAAGATCGCGTCGATCTTGTCCTTGAGCGCCTTCGGCGTTGGCGCGCCGATCGCCAGAATGCCGCGCAGCGGCTTCTTATCCGAGCGCAATCGCGGTCCGACAGGGGGCGGTGTGCTGGCGGAAACCGTGGACGACGCCGCGCTCATGGCGACCGTTGCGCTGCCGGACGAACCTGCCTGCGACACGGCAGCGCTGGCGTAGACCTTCGGCTCGGTGCGGATCATGCCGGGAATGTATTCCTCAAGAACGATATGGAAGTTGGTGCCGCCGAAGCCATAGGCGCTGACGCCGGCGCGGCGCGGCGTGTTCCCGCGGCGCTCCCACTCGCGCGCTTCGGTGAGCAGGTAGAACGGTGTCGCGCTGAAATTGATATTTGGGTTGGGCTTTTCGCAGTTCAGGGTTGGCGGCAGGACCTTGTGATAGACCGCCATGATCGCTTTCAGCAAGCCAGCCGCGCCGGCGCCCGCCTTGAGGTGCCCGATATTGCTCTTGACCGAGCCAAGCCCGATACTGCCGCGCTCCGCCCTGCCGAAGCAGGACGACAGACTTTCGACCTCGACGACATCGCCGACGCGCGTGCTGGTGCCGTGCGCCTCAACGAGCGTCGCCGTCGCCGGGTCAAGCCCTGCATCCTGCCAGGCGCGCTCGACGGCGAGGATCTGCCCGATCGGGTTGGGCGCGGTAATCCCTTTCCCCTTGCCGTCGGACGAACCGCCGACGCCGCGGATGACGGCATAGATGCGGTCGCCGTCGCGCTCGGCGTCAGCAAGCCGTTTGAGCAGGAAGGCGGCGGAACCTTCGCCCATCACAAAGCCATCGGCGCCATCGCCAAATGGTCGCGTGCCGGTAGCGGAGAGCGCGCCGATCTTGCAAAACTTCACAAATGTGGTGGCGCCCATATTGCGGTCCACGCCGCCGGTCAGCACAACATCGCACTGATGTTGAATAAGTTGCTCACAAGCGGCATCGACCGCTGCGAGCGTCGAAGCGCAGGCGGCGTCGGTGATGAAGTTCGGACCGCGCAGGTTCAACACATTCGCCACACGTCCCGAAACGATGTTCGGCAACTCGCCGGGCATTGTATCTTCGGTCACCGGCGGGAGGGTGCGGTCGAGTTCCGCGTGCCACTGGGCGATCAGCGCCTGCTGCACCTCCCTGGGCAACCGCCGCCAGGCTTCGGTGCGTTCGAGCAGATGGACATATTCGGGGAACACAACGCGCTGATGGGTGATATAGTGCAACTCACCGCCCATTGCCGTTCCCAGAATGACCCCGGTGCGATCAGTATCGAGCGGACGCTCGGGATACCCGTAGTCGGCAAGCGTCTCGGCAGCGATTGTGACCGCCCACTGCTGCCCTTCGTCCATCGCGGCTGCGACGCGCGGCGGGATTTTGAAGCGTTTCCAGTCGAAGGTAAACCCGCGCACCCAACCGCCGATCTTCGAGTAGGTCTTATCCGGTGCGGAGGGATCGGGATCGTAGTAATCCGCGATGCTCCAGCGCCCCGGCGGCGTCTCGGTAATACTGTAGCGTTTGTTCAGAATATTGTTCCAGAAGGCGGGCGCATTGGGGGCATCGGGAAGGATTGCGCCTACCCCGACAATCGCAATCGCCCGTTCCGCTGAGTCACTCATCGTTGTCTCCCTTTCAAGTTGCCGGGAATGCCTCAACCAGTTTCGCCGCGACAAAGTCCATATCTGCGATCTGCCCTGCCTGCGCTGCAAAGATAGCGGGCAGGTTGAGCGTATTCGCCAGGTTCGGATCGGTCTGACCGGCGCCGATCAGCCAGGCAAGACCGTCTGTAGCGACCTTGTAGGCGGCCATCCGCGCAAAAATGCGCGCCAGCGCCTGTTCAGTCGAAAGATCAAGCCCGGAGGCGACCGTCGGCTTGCTGGTCACGCGCTCACTGAAGATCGCCGCTGTTTCCGCCCAGGCGATCAGTTCGCCGAGGCGGAACAGAATATGCTGATTGCGCGTCAGGCGATCGATACGGGCGCGTTCCAGGATATTCGCCAGCGCATGCATCGCCAGCGCAGCAACATGCGCGCCATTGTTCGGTTCGCGCTGATGCGCCTGTTCGACGCGCGTCGCCCAATCGTGGTAGTATGCGCCCTTCGTCTTCAGGTGGAACTGCCAGCGGTCGCGGGCAATCGTCCACTCCATGATCTCGGACGTGCCCTCATAAATGCAGGTGATGCGCACGTCGCGTTTGATTTTCTCGACCATGTACTCTTTCGTGTAGCCATAGCCGCCGTGGACCTGAATGGCATCTTCGGCAGCCTTATTGCCTGACTCGGTTGCCATATACTTCGCAACCGCGCCTTCGGTCTGCTGCTGATCGTTGCCGCCATCGATCGTCTCAGCGACCCATTCGATATAGTGGCGTGCCGCTTCGAGACGCGCAACGTTGGGCACAATCAGTTTGTGGGTCAGACCCTGCTGCTGGCTGAGCGGCTTCCCACCCTGAATGCGCGTTTGTGCATAGCGAATAGCGCGGCGCATCGCCTCCCATCCGGCGCCAAGCCCAAACGACCCGACCATCAGGCGGGTATAGCCGAAGACCGCCGCCGCCTGCGCCAGTCCTCTGCCTTCCACGCCGCCGACGAGCCGGTCGGCGGGGACGAAGACCTCATCGAGGAACAGCGCAGCGGTATTCGAGGCGCGAATGCCGTGCTTATCTTCCGGTTTGCCTTTGGTGAAGCCGGGAGCGTCGTGCTCGACGATGAACCAGGAAATGCCGCCTGGCGCATTCGCCAGGATGGTATAGATTCTGGCGACTCCGCCATTCGAGATCCACTGCTTGCGCCCGCTGATCTTGTACCCGATCACCCGGCCGTCTTCTTCCACCGGAACGGCTTTGGTGGTGAGCGTCGCCAGGTCGGAACCGGCCTGCGGCTCGGTGGCGCCATAGGCGACGAGCAGCCCTTCCTCGGCAATGCGCCCCATCCAGTGTTTTTTCTGCTCCTCAGTGCCGCCGACGGTGATCGGGTCGGTGCCGAGGAACGTCGCCAGCACGCCGGTCGCAATACCGAGGTCGATAGCAGCCATGGCTTCCGAAACGCGATAAATATCGTATGCCCCGCCGCCCAAACCGCCATACTCTTCGGGAATGAAGAGCAGATGAATGCCAAGTTTGTTGGGGTCGTACAGGTCTTTCAGAACTTCAGCGGGAAATTCGTCGTTATGATCGAGGTGGCGGAGATATTCGGGCGTCAGTTTCCGTTCAGCGTATTCGCGCAGTGTCGACAGAACCATATCGAGCGTCTCGACGTCCAGAGTAGTCATTGCAAGCTCCTCCTCACAACGTACCGCACGGTACACACTTGTACCCGACTTCACGGAAATCCTTGCAGATTGTACCTATGCGCACTGCGACATGCAGGAAAGAACTATCTATCGTATGGAAAGAACTCTTCACCTGTCTGTAACTTTTGCGGTACACTGCGCATGATGAAAAAGTATGCGCATTGCACCATACCGCTTCTTATCGGGCTGGCGCTGCCTCTGGCCCTCGGTCTCGCAGTTGGCGCCTGGATCGGCGCCGGTGAACAGGAGCGACTGAACCGGCAGCGCGAACGCCTCAATGCGCGCGCACTCTGGGAAGGACGTCCATTCTGCGACTACCGCCTGGTGGTGGAAGACGGCGACTGCACCTACGACGTGGTGGTGCGTCAGGGACAGATTACCGGCAGTTATCGCGACAGTTGCAATCTCCGCGCACGCACGATCGAAACGCTCTTTCTTGTCGCCGAAGGCGACGGAACGGTCACGCCGGTGTGCGGTGTACGCGGTTGCGTGTGCGAAACGTACATTCACGCCCGCGCCGAGTACGATCCGGCGTTGGGTTACCCGCGTTCACTCATCATCGAAGCGACGCTGCGACCGAACTGGCGCCACCAGGACTTCTGGCGCAGCATGCTGACAGAACGAGGCGCAGCCCTGTGTCGTGGCGCAAACCGACGAACGATCAGCGTGTTGTACGTCGCCGCAGCGCCGTGAGTCATCCGAGGCGCGCCATTGCCGGATGCCTGTTGTGAGCGATCCTCTGTGCAAGAGCGACCCTGTGCCGCTCGTGAATGATTGGCGCTGCGTCTGGATGCTGAAATGCGGAAAAGGTGAATAATGGTTTACGGCTGATCGTCGTCGTCTACTATTCTTACATAAACCGCCAAAGATTGCAACCTTATTTTTGTGGTCAACAGACCGCGATCGTGGGCTGAATTCGGGGAGGCGCGAGGCGCGAGGCGCGGGACGAAGGTTACAGGGTGCAGGTGGGAAGGTGAACCCCTAACCCCTATCTACGCAATACGACGGAAGATAGCAGGATTGGTGCATTCCCTGCACAAGCGCCGTATCTTTCCGGCACATTTCCGCATTGTTATTAATCAGAACGGAGCTGCAAGGAGGAAGCCCATGTCCCGTGTCGTTTGCCTGTCGGATACCGTTTCACTGGTGCGTATGGTGCGCGAGGAAGTGACCTCTAGCGGTCATCTCCTTATTCCCCTTCCCGGTTCCCGTCTCAATGATGCGCTCCGTCATGCAGTGCGACAGGCGGCGCCGGATGTGGTGCTGTTTGAATTGACCAATACGCTTGACAACCCGCACATCTACTTCTTCCTGCGCGCCGACCAGGCGACTCGTCAGGTCCCGGTGATCTTCCTCTCTCCCATGCCCGATCTCGACATGTTTGCTCGTGCGCTCGGCGCCGATGACTACCTCCGCCTCCCCTTTGATCGATCGGCGCTTCATCGCGCCCTCGACGCATTTCTGGAAACCCCTGCCCTGGTTGCGCCGCGCATTGAAGTTCCCCGCCCAACGGTGCAGCGCTATGCTTCATTGATGCAACGCCCGCTCGTCTCGGCGTCGATGATGGGTGGCATGCCGGTATAATGCTCACGGCTCCTCTGGACGCCCTTCTCGCCAGGGCAGGCGTGTTGGGATGCAGACCGTACTGAACTTCTGCGGCATTCGAGCACGCACGTATGGGGAGATGACTGGAGGACGCTGACGTTGCGATCTTCGACCTGTGGCAGGACGGGTCCGACATCGCGCTCCAGTCGCTGGCTGACAGACCGTTCTTCTTCTGAACGGCATTGAGGTTGTCGAGCAGCCACTCGTCGGACAGGTCCTGATAAGGCGGCAAGTTGGCGACGACCTCGTCATTGAGCCGGGACGTCTCATCGTAGCGCGGCAGCCCCTCGAAAAGGCGCGCCACGCTCATCACAGCCTGAAGTTGATGCTCCTGGTTAGCATCGAATGTGAGCTGGAGCAGGGATATGGTATTTCAGTCAATTCGATACCGTTGATGATGCCTGAATCTGGCGAGAGCGTCTGACCCGATTGTATTATGCCTGCGATGGCTCACCGCGCTTGCCGCAGCTGGAATGCTGGCATTGCGGGTTGAACCGAAAACACGTCTCGTTTGTCATCGGGCTGTCCCCCGCTTATCGGTTCCAGCCGGCTTCTGCAACGACTTGTTGCACTTCTTGTTCCAGCGCCTGAAACGCTGGCAGAGCGCGCAGTGGCGAGAAGTCATCAATGAGTTCTGCAATGCGATGAGTCCTTTTGTGAACAGGAAACTGGTCGAGGCGACGCCCACGCAGTTTGCTGGCGCGTTGGAGACAACTGTGCAACACCGTTTTGGGGTCTGGCAGTGTCTCCAGATTTGAAAGCGGCGGGAGATTGAGAGATCCGCGGAAAGAACTGTTCCCGGCCGCATGCTTGAGCGCATGTTCATCAAAGAGCAGCCATGCCTCCTGCATACGCACGGGCACAACGCATACGAACGGTGGCAACGTTAGCGTTTCGGTTCGTATGCGATCAATCGCCTGTCGTATCTCTTCAACTCGCTTTTCGCGCGTTTGCCGCTCAGCATCGCGATGAATGCAGAGCAGATCGCAGGGATAGAGATCAAGGGCAGCGCGCAGTCTGGCGGTAAGATCTGGCGGTCTTGGGAGTTTTGCCCGGCGCGTGTCTGCCCACATCGGGTTCAGGGGCATGGTCACGCCGTTAACCCGTAGCAACCATGTCAGAATGGGTAACAGGACGGCGTCTGAACTGCCATCCGTCACCAGAGTGAGCGTCAGGGTGTTCATTCAAACGTTGGGAGATAGGGTTGAAAATCGGGTCTGTCTACCAACCGACGTGATATGCGTTCGCTCCTGTCGTTGCCCGGCTGTATGCCGGTTGGATTGAGATATGCAAGCAATTTGCCCCGCGCAACCGTCGTGGTTGCCGGGTCGGCACGACAACGCCATGTGTCCGGCAACCAACGAAATTGCGCGATGCGTGTCGGAAGTCCGTTGATAATCACCTCGTGCAATTCCGAAACCAGAATGTCTTCATCGTCAACCTGACCGACGACAACCGGCGAGTGCGTATTGATGACGACCTGACGCAGCGGATTGTCTGGACCTGCTTCCCATGTCGCATCAACGGCGATCTCTCGGAGCAATCTCAACATCACCGGAATTCGTTCGGGATGGATGCCATTCTCAGGCTCTTCCAAACAGATAAGCCCTTCTTCGCGCGGATCGAGCGCAAGCACTGCCAGAGCCAGAAAGCGCAGCGTCCCATCGGAAAGAGAGCGCGCCGGCAGCGTTGTGCCGCTCTGATCGGTTACCTCCAGGGTGAGCAATTGCCGACGTTCGTCGCGATCAACGCGAATGTATCGCACATGTTCTATCAGTTCAGAGATCCGGGCCGCCAATTCATCCAGCACTGCTTCCCCTGTCTGCGCACCATTGTGCGGATTGCGCGCCAGATGATTCACGGTGGCCGGGATGTGCGCTCCGTTGACGCTCAGTCGCGGCGGTGCAGTCAGTTCGTCCGGTTCGCGCAGCGCCGAAGGTTCCAGCTGCAGCAATCGCCACGACTGCATTTCGCGTCGAGCCAGCAGTGTTGTGGGGCTTTCGGTTGCATTGGCCGATGAGAGAACCGTGCGTGGCAGCGTTGCAGCCAGATATTCACGCGGTCGTCCAGACGTTCCCTCTTGATGCAGTTTGACGATGCGTTTCCCCTCTTTTTCCTGTGTCGAGATAAATTCGCCGATGCGCCGTCCTTTTATTACTGATCGTCGCCATCCCGCCTTATGCGGAAAGTGCAGATGTCTGGCGGCATCGCCCACATTGATGTGCGCTAACTCTTCGTGGAGAATTTCCAGACCGTCAGGCAGGGTCTGCGTATCGTCTTTCCTATATCCCAGTGTGAGGCAGTAGCGCAGGAAGGTGATCGATGCCGTCGCTCGTTGTCCAAGATCATCAACGCCGTCTGGCGGAATGATCATCTCTGCTTCGAAGGTCATCTGGTCGGCGAAGCGATCGCCTGCGCGGTGAAACAGGTGGCGCAGATCAACGGTGCGCCCACCTTCTGAACGCACCGACAGAGCAGCGTTCAGCAGCGGTTGATCGGCCAGTTTGCTCAAAAACTGGATGGCGTCGAAGAGGTTCGACTTGCCTGTGCCATTGGCGCCAGCGATGCAGGTGAACGGACCAAAGCGCACATCAACATTCACGAGATTCTTGAATCCAGAAACTTTGAGCCGGGTAAGCATCGGAGTTCCTTCGCCGCGCGCCATTGTCGCGCACAATGACTATCCTGATTTGCTTATTGATTCTATCACAGATAGCGCCCATTTGCCGCGTTCAGATCACCTTCACCCGTCTCTGATCGTTTAGTCGCACCTTTGTCTCGTCCGCAAGCGCGCTGTCCAGGCAGATGAAAAGGTTATCGTGCATCGGGTTGATCGAACCAGGAAAACGGCGCTCACGCGCCTGCTGTGGTGCGCAGCGAAACCGCAGCGTCTGGCTGTATCAGTGACGGTCGCATGAAGGCGCCCCACAGCATGGGCAGCGCTCATCATAAGGTGTACAATACTCCTGCTACGGCACAAGAGAGGTGTAGGGAGAGGAAAAGGAAACCCATGGATCAACTGCCATTCCGCAGACCGGGTCGTTTCTACCGCGGCAATCTGCACACTCATTCCACCTGTTCCGACGGTGAACTGTCGCCAGAAGACGTCATCGCCGCCTATCGTGCGCAGGGGTACGATTTTCTGGCGCTAACCGATCATTTTCTGCCTCAGTACCATTTTCAGATCACCGATACCCGTCGTTTCCGCGACACACACTTCACCACCCTGCCTGGCGCAGAGTTGCACGCTCCCCAGACATCCGCCGGTCGGTTGTGGCATATCGTCGCCGTTGGTCTGCCGCAGGACTTCGCGCCGACCGCTCCAGACGAGACGGGACCGGCGCTCGCGGCGCGCGCGGCAGCCGCAGGCGCGTTCGTTGGGATTGCGCATCCAGCCTGGTACACGCTGACCCTCGACGATGGGCTGTCCATCGAGGCTGCGCATGCCGTCGAGGTATTCAATGCAACCGCCACATGGGACAACGACCGGGGTGACGGATGGTATTTCTGCGATATGTTGCTGGCGCGGGGAAGGCGGTTACTGGCATACGCCGCCGATGATGCGCACTTCTCCATTCGTCCTGATACGTTTGTCGGTTG
>Ga0308410_1000287_pt1 | contig 26259 bp, 23 predicted proteins | sample HotsprOSTMatCore_FD_203467 | JGI IMG/M metagenome (GOLD analysis project Ga0308410, IMG submission 203467) | Hot spring phototrophic mat microbial communities from Octopus Spring, Yellowstone National Park, Wyoming, United States -... | ecosystem: Environmental > Aquatic > Thermal springs > Hot...
TTGAGGATCTTTCACGGTCAATATGATCTCGGCTCCCTCCGTTTCGGAGAGGTTACTGACCACTAAAAGCCACCGGATCTTTCCCCCGTCCTGACGACGATAACCGCTGACCTTGGCAAAGGCCGGCTGAGTAGCAAGAAATCGTTCATTCCGCCAATATGGGTACCACTCAGAATCCGCTACTCCAAATTCTTCCATGGCCGCCCACAACGGTGCTATCCGCTCCAGCATCGGGCCAATCCACCCCGGACGAACCCGCACATCGTGGAGCATCGTGATCGCCAGGGCCTCTTCCATCGTCCACTCCGGGGGCTTTTCATAAACGAGAAACTCACAAGGCACGCCGAAATTCCTTCCCATAAATTCAGCTCGAAAACTCTCCAGTGGCAACGTTTGCAAACTCCTGGCCTTGGCCAAGGTATCCTGAAGTTGTTCTCCATCCCAATAGCTGTGAACAAAGGCCAAAGTTGCCGGCCCACAATAAGTACTTTGGTGAGCGTTGATCCGTTTTCCTCGGGCCACCAGTTCTCGGTACATCCGTTCCATGACGCGACGGACAGCCCGCAGGGGGTAAGTCTCGCGGAGGTTCCCATCCTTCCCCTGGTAACCACACCCGTGTAACCCGTTAGCACATCCGAAAGGCTCGATAGTACCATCCAAATAAACACCGTCAAAACCGTAGTGATCGATAGCCTCGACAATACCCTCCACTAATTTCTCTCCCCAGTTACTCTTCAGACACACCACATAATCCCGCTGGGGAGGATGCCGCCAATACCCCCCATACAACGAACCCCTGGAGGTGCGGACCAACACATGATCGGCCCACTCCCCAAACTCGGGAGCGAGAGTCGAAAGCTCATAACCGAAATATAGCCACAACGCCACGCCCTTTTCGTGGCAGGCCTGGATAAGTTTCCTGAGCCTTTCTGGATCGTCGGTCTTCCAGTAGTTTTGAACTGGTGTCCAATGCTCATGAAAGACTAACGTCCGTACTCCTAAACGAGCTGCCTTTTCCAAAAGAGATTCTTCTCCCAGCCGGGGTGGGAGCTCGATCCCATAGCTGGCACCATGACAGATGTGCCACGAATGGAAGTCTGCTGTCCAAGGTTTCACCGGTGTAGCTTGTAACATCAATCGAAATACCAGAGGCAGACTGCTGGGCGGTCCATCCAGGAGGTGTAAGCGAAGGATCGTGGTTTCGCCGCTCGGCACAACCTCGATGGCACTTTCCGGCTGGGCCGGCTGCCAAGTGCGATCATCCTCGGCCATCACTGCCAGACCGCCTTCCTCCCAACCTAGCCAGACTACGGGCTTAAACGGAAGGCGAAGCCCTTCGGCCGGTATCGCACCGCTATTAAACGCACTCCCCCATCGCCCAGGCCAAAAGTGAAAAAGCCGCGCGAGCGAGCTGCGGAGGGGTACTTCCAGCCAGAGGTGTACTAAATTTCCCTTGGGCTGAAGTGGAGGCACAAGTTTGAGATCAACCGACAATAGCCCGTCGTATTCGAGCTCGGCATACACATTCAGAACCAAACTTTCGCTTTCCTGCCAACTTAGGAAGCATGCTTTTTCCGGGGTAGTCTCCCAGATGAGGACCTTACCGGCTGCCCACTGGATTGGCCCGGACTCGCTCTGAGCCACCAGGGCTATCGGACCAGAGAGAAGTTTTTGGCCGGCCGTCGCAATTTGGGCAGGCAGGGCATTTTGGGTAAACTCGATCCGGCGGCCCCACACCTCTGCCCAAACCGTGTCCCCTTCCCTTTTCACTTGGACCGGCGTCCATGGCGGCGGCACATCTGCCAAAACCCTACTTTGCAGTGCATATGCAGCAAAAGCAATCGCCATCCACGTACAGATTCCCCTGCCGCTTTTGCCCGTTATCTTTCCTTCGGGTTTTGTTCCCCCTGAGGGAATTCCCCTCTGACAAGTTGCTTTTTTACCCTGTGGTACGGGCATAACAAACTCCTTTGCTTGCCAAAAGTCCCACCTGGTCCTGGCGAAAAAACCTTGCCGTGGCACAACCCCTGGGTTCACGGCTTCAGTAAACCGGGAGGATTGTGGACATCTGGCCTCGCTAACTGAGGAGGGATCGTACACGTTCCCTACGGAAGCTCCAAATCGGGACCCATGTCAGCAGCACAGGCCTCTCGACAAACATCCAAAATTCAAGAAAACACTTTGCCACCGAGGGATTTCTCTGCAAAAAACCCAAATCCCCCGGATTTTTCCTGGCTTGCCGGCCGGGCAAATTCTCGATCCTGCCCGGAGTGTCCCCCTCCAGCGGTGATCCCTCCAGAAAGGACGCAAAGAGATATCTCCCGGGTTAAGGGTAGAATCTTCTGTTACGGGTAACCTCTTTTAGCCGAGCAAGATGTGGGTAGGCTGCCTCTTGGAACTCACCGGCTCTTCGCACTCTTGGACGATGCTAACAACGAGACTGCAGATAATCCAGCCTCCCGACAAAAATCGACGGTGGTCACCACATCCTGCATGGGAACTTGAGAAGAGACTTGGATGAAAACCGGAAGGTCTCCGCGAATGCTGGCTAATTCGCGAAGGACAGACCGCAACTCCTCTCTGCTCCTGAGTTGCCGGCCGGACTGAGGGTCCCCTGCAAAGGTTAGTAACCAGATGGTTTGCTCACCTTCGCTTTGTACTTGGATGAAAACCTCGTCCAGTTCGGCCAGCTGAGGGTCGATTTCGTTCGCTGCTCCTTCCTGCTGGGAAGTCGTGACATCGGCTGGCAAACTTTGCTCTGGAGGCCGGAAATTGGCCGTACACAAGAAGAAAATCAACAAAAGGAATATCACATCGATCAGAGGCGTCATCCTCAATTGATATCGCGAACTATTGTCGCCGATTTGCCGCCGGTAAAGCACCAGGAGCACTCCGCCTTTGCTTCCAAAAATTATCCCGTGATGCCTTGTACTCTTTTCCCCCGTGGTGCAACTGGGGGCCCACAAGATAGGGAGAATCCCGGTAGAGCCTCTCTTCTGGCCGGGAAAAATCTCTAGTCGACCCCGGTCTTTAATGCTTGGAAATAGTAGCCAGGGTAACTCGTTGGATGCCGACCTCCGCACACAGGGCTAAGATTGGTTCGATCCGGGCATAAGGCACATTGCGATCGCTCCGGATGCGAACCTCAAGGGCCGGTCCCCTCAGCTGGTGCTCGGCAATTAACAACTGCCTCAGAGCAGCCGGGGCAAGATATTGACCGGAAACCCACACTTTATCATCAGCCGGGGGAACATTAATGATCAATCGGGGTGGCAAATCGGCCGGTTCAGCCCCGCCTGTCAGGGCTGCGGGAAGTTCCAACTCTAGCGAAGTTTCCTGCTGGGCCAAATGGCTGGCCACCAGAAAAAACACAATAAGTTGGAACACAATATCCACAAGAGGGGTCAGGTTTAACCCCAGGTTACCTTGAGGACGTCGTAAAGGAGGTCGCATGGGTTGTACCGGCGGATGGGTGTTCCTTCACGAGGGCTGAGATGTTCGCAAAGCACGGCCCGAGGGACTAACTCGAGGGGGAACAACCCCGGCGGTCAGCAGCTGACGTTTCAAAGGCCCGAGCAATCGGTCGGCACAAAGTCCCACCTCGGCCATCAGACCATCGACCCTATTGCGGAAAATCGCAAAAGCCGCTAAAGCAGGGATGGCTACTAGCAATCCTTCCACCGTGGTCACTAAAGCGAGATAAATTCCCTCGGCCAAATCTGCGGCTCGAGCTGCACCTTGCGTTTCTGCAACCCGGCGGAAGGCCACGATCATCCCTACTACCGTCCCCAAAAGACCGAGCATCGGGGCAACATTGCCAATCACCGATAAGTACTCCACCTTTCGGTATAAGCGGGCAGACTCCTCCGCAAGTGCCTCCTCCATCGCCTTTTCCACCGAGTTCCAACCTAAATCTATTTCCGCCAACCCGGCAGAAAGCACTCTGGCCAAGGAATTGTTTTGCGACCGGACCGCCTCCACCACCTGAGCAATCTGGCCGGTTCGGATAACCCCCTCGATCTCCTGAACGAACTCCGCAGGAAGAAGGCTTGCCCGCCTGATTGTCACGGCATGCTCCACCACAAGGGCAAGACCGGCCACGGAAAGAAGAAGAATGGTCAGCCCGATAATTCCGCTAGCTCGAAGGATCTCCCAAAACGAAGCCCCAGATCTCGAAGTGGTTTCCGATAGACCTGCCGGGGCAACTTCTGCCTGAATGGGGGTACTCGATTGTCCCCCACCGGAGGCCGGCAAATCTTGCTGGAGCATTCCTTGAGCTTCCCAAACGAGGAAGCAACTTAGAACCAATGCCACCCAAATTGGCACGGACAGCTGAGAAGACCGCAGCATGGCCAGAAAGGCAGACCGTATCATCGGAGCTTCCTAAACTCTTGGGGTAAGAACGGCCGGTACAAACTGTGTTCAAAGGTTTTTTATGCCGAGCCGCTTCTGGGCGAACTCGTGCTCACATTCCGCAAGCCCAGAGCTAAAAGAACGATTCCGCAAGTGTTTTCTTAAGTTAACAGTACTCAATCCAACACGGTGGTACTCAAGGCACTAGTTGCCACCAGTGGGGAATTAGTTGAATGTGGCAAGGGCTGCCGATGCCTGCTTGAAACCACACACCGCAAACCACACCTTGGCAGCCTCTTTAGTGCACGGACGATTGCTTCTAGGCTTTCCATCGGAAAAAAATCGGGATCCCTTCGCCAGGAGCTCTCGCCTGCCTTTCGCTGATTGACACTACCCCAGCCGGGACTAGCACCCCGTCGGGCCGCCAGCAATGCCGCCCAGCCAAAGACCGGAGCGATTTTCTTGTCCACCCAAGATCCTGCACCAAGCAAGCGGTTTAGAATGCTTCAAAGGACCTTCCGCCGAGCCACTCCGGCCCGTCTGACATAATCTCACTGGTGTGACCTTAACCAATTTTGGCACAGAGTAAACTATGAAGGCGAGTGCTTCGTTGGAAGGGCGTGCGGGGCAAACTGGAGGAGTAGACTTTCCCCCGGAACAAGTAGCTTTCCCCCAGAACAAGTAGTAGGTCTTCTGGGAGAAAACCTGAGTCTTGGAGGGAAAAACAGGAACCCGTGTAACCCATCCAAAGAAGGATATAATCCCACACTTGGTGGGAACCTTGCTCCCGGTGCCGTTCCCGTTCCAAGGCCAGGCTAAGACCCGGCATCACCTCCTCAAAGGGAGGCTTTCGTTCGGACCCAGATTTGGCCGTGAATTGCCGGTTGGATTTTCCGAATTTCGGGAAGCGACCGGGGTAACATTCCCCTCTACCGTATGAGAAGCAAGTTCGGGTTGGGTGGGATCATATATCCGCGGCCGGGATCGATTCTGTTCCGCCAAAAGCAGTTGCCCGGGATTTCTCCTTACGGCATTAAGAGCAACCAAAGTCCTGGGGTTTTTCGGGTCAAGGGTTAGAGCCTCGATAAGGGCATCCTCGGCAGCACGGTTTTCTCCAGTAAGATGATAAAATCGGGCAAGTTGAAGCCGAGGTTCCGGTGAGTTCGGATTGCGAGCCGCCCATTGCCGCAACATTTCCTCGGCTTCCGAGATTCTTCCCTGCTTTTCCAATAAACCGGTGAGCTCATAGTAAGCCGGAGCATGATCAGGGTTCCGAGTTAAGCAAGCCCGGAAGGCTTGCTCGGCATGGTGGTATAACCGGGGATCTCCTCGCTGCTCCGCAAGTCGCACGTAACAATACCCCAGAAGGTAAAATCCCTCCGGCGAGGGTCGAAAGCTTAACTCCCGTTCAAGTTGCCTGGCGGCCTCGGGGTAATTACCTTTCAAGGCTAATGTTTTCCCCCTATCAAAGGGGTACGGCACCACCGGGTCGGCCTGGCAGCCAACCGTTAAAGACAAGAGGATCACCGCAAGGATCAACGCAATCCTCACACTCGAATCAAGTGAATACATGAAATTAGTGCACATTTTAGAAGACCCAAGCTAAACCGGAGATTCCCTCAGACAAGAGAACCCTTGTGAAGAGATTTTCTTCCCCAGGGCATGGCTCGGAATGCTGGAGGGAGAAAACCGTAGCATTCCCTCCTGCCTTCACAACCTAGTTCTCGACTGCCTAGGCCCTCCCAAGGGGAGATTAGTTCAGGGCCCATTGGTCGTGCAAGGGGTCTTCGGAGCGTTCTGTAAGACCAGTACCCCACGAGCCGACCAGGGTGTCCACTCAGAAACTCCGCAGCATAAGCCCAGCCGTTTTGGCCGTTCCGAGGCCTTCACACTTAAAAACTTCGTGAGCCCCAGAGTTTGACAATCGACTTTATCAAAGGTTTCGATACCACCAGGACCTGCAGGCAACCCCGGTGAGGGTGTTTCCAGGTTGCTAAGAACATCCCACCTCCATGAGCGATCCCGGACCGAGCTTCCGGAACAATCCCCGGAAACCTTATGGATTTTGGGTAGAAGTCCGCAAAAGAGCCGGCATCCGAGACTCGGCCACCTATCCTGAACTATTGCCACCCAGGAGTTTGCCGAGGCAAACCGTCGAGTTTTCCCAAGAACAAACCAACGGAGAAGGCCGCCCCTCGTCAGGAGAAAAATGGCGAATTGCGTCAACTTCCACGACTTGCCGAAGCACCATGCTGGAGGGATGGTACCTCCGCTCCCAGACCTTCCCTCTTGTTTCAAGAACTTGTTTCAAGAAACAGCGGATTTCACACCCAGTGCTACTTCCACGCGGGTTATGAAATCGTCGATATCCTCCTGGGTTTCAAAGCCGATGATCATAGCATCGACCGTCCCCAGTCCGAGGGCATATTGGATGGATGCATCCAATTTTTCCTTGTCTTTGGAAAAAGCCCCCTCGCCAACGATCTTCATTCCGATCACCCCAATGCCCGAAGAATGAATTTTCTCGACAACCGGAGCCACCTGCTCGGCTGAGGCGTCCATTTTTTCGCCGTACGGATTGATCCTGACGTGAACAACATCCACCCAATTTTGTCCCACTACGGCTTGAAGGGCCGCAAACCCGTGGATGGACACCCCATGTGCCCGAATCAGTCCCTCTTCTTTCAGTCGCTCGAGGATCTCCATTTGCTTTTCCATCTGGCTGGGCCAATCCGGCCGCATCATGCAGTGCATTTGCACCAGATCAATGTAGTCGGTATTTAGCTCCTTAAGGAAACGCTTGACGACCACATCGGCATCCGGGCGATCTTCTTCCGGCAAACCACGAGGATGAAACCAAATCTTTGTCACCACGGAGTAGGAGTCCCGCGGTTTGCCTCTCAACGCTCGGGCAAAGAACTGGTGGGAACCATAGAGGTCCGCGTGATCAAAAAGCCGAATTCCTCGTTCATAGGCATGCTGGATCACCCTTTCCGCATGATCCATTCCCCGGCGAGACAGGTTGGACTCTCGATTCCAGGCCCGCATTCCAAAACCCATCCCGATACGGGTTACTTGCAGATTTTTCCCCAGCGGAACGACGGCCAAAGGATCCTTGGAAACTCTTCCTCCGAGAGCACTCTCCCTAGCGGACAAGGCCCCCACAGAGGCCGAAATACCGATTGCGGCAGTTTCTAGAAAATTCCGACGGGAAATGGACATAAATTAGCTCCTTTTCGTAAATTATCCCGATCCCACCTTGCCGTTAACCTCAGGAATTGGAGCTCCGACCCAAGTGCTGGAGCTCCCGAAAACGTGAATGAACAGCCAAATTTATCGGCCAATTCAAGTGCCGTTTGCCGAAGGGGCTCGGTCCCTCCGTGCGAACTTGCCAAGGCAATTCTCCCCTAACAATCACTGGCCTCCACAAGGTCCTGACCTGGGACGAATCCACACCAATCCAACGGACAACGCTGGGGACCCCATGAGGCCGGTCGAGCTGGAGTCCTTTGACCCCTCCTGGAGGATAACACCGTGGATCTCGCTACTACCCCGCGAATTTGCTGCTCTAACTTGATTACGATCGGGCCTCGCCCGTGAAAGGCCCCTCGCACGACCAAATTATAGAAAGCAGGTACTATGAGGAACACACTACAACCGAAGATCGATTCTACCGAAATCCCGACTTAGCTAAGATTTCCACCGCACTCCGTGCCAATGGAGCCGATCACGCTTGCAAATTTCTCCCAAGCATTTCCACGAGGTTTTCCGCACGGGATGGCCTGGAACGCTCTCAAGCGGGCCATGGAACCGATAGGTGCACAGGTTGATATTTGTTCACAATTTTCGTGAGCCAACAAACTCTCGGCCCGAGTCCTCCAATAGAACCGGAGTTATTTTCCGTTTTTCCGCTAAGGCTCGATGGGCCGAAGGATATAAAGCCCCACCTCCTTGACCATAGGCCGAACCTCTCGACGGTACTCCACCATGTGGGGAGCCACCAAATGTTTCTCCAAAGCCTCCAGCGACTCCCATTTCTCTAACACATAGACCGTCTCGGCTTCCTCGCGAATTTGCGTGGGAATATTGGTAGGTACTGCTTCGAGGGGACCATACTCGATGCACCCCTGCTCGGCACGCACTTTAGGGACAACTTGCGAGAAAATCTGTAAGAAGCGTTCACGGGTTCCCGGCTCCAAACGGATTCGCGCAAGCACACAAATCACGTCAACCTCCCTAAGAGACTTGAGGATCTCAACAAGTTTTCCCTCGGCCAACCCCACCCAAGGCCTTGGAGCTCCCAAAAAACCCTCGATCCCTTACTCTCCGGTCTCTCCCCGGTGGAAACGGGGGAACCCGATTGGCTCTTGGTCCAACTTCAACATCCAATGGTTTCCCCCGGGAGAACTGAGGAACCTATTCCAAGTCCTCATGGGAATGAAGTTCCTTCGGGTCTCCCCGTAGGAACTGGGGAACCCCCATCTGCTCCTCCGTCGGGCCGGAAGTTTCCAATGTTTGGCCCGTGGGTACGGCGGAACAGCCGATAGGCTCCGCTGCCGCTCATACCCCACCCGGTTTGCCGCTTCTCAACGGGTGGACACCTCTGGAAACAATTTAATGCCCGCCATTACCCCCTTTTGCCTTCTGGAAACGGGGGAACCCGATTAGGTCTTGGTGCAATGTTAAATTCCAATGGTTTCCCGTGTGGGAACTGAGGAACCTATTCCAAGTCCTCATGGGAATGAAGTTCCTTCGGGTCTCCCCGTAGGAACTGGGGAACCCCCATCTACTCCTCCGTCAGGCCGGAAGTTTCCAATGTTTGGCCCGTGGGTACGGCGGAACAGCCGATAGGCTCCACTGCGGCTCATACCCCACCCGTTTTGCCCCTTTGCAACGGGTGGACACCCAGGCATCACAGTGGGTGCCGGCGTGAGCTCACGTTTGCCCCTTCGGAACGGGGGGAGACCTCTGAAAACAATTTGATGCTCGCCATTGCCCCCATTTGCGTTCCGGGAGCGGGGGAACCCGATTGGCTCTTGGTCCAACTTCAACATTCAATGGTTTCCCCGTGGGAACTGAGGAACCTATTCCAAGTCATCATGGGAATGAAGTTCCTTCGGGTCTCCCCAAAGGAACTGGGAACCCCCATCTGCTCTTCCGTCAGGCCGGAAGTTTCCAATGTTTGGCCCGTGGGTACGGCGGAACACCTTTTTGATGGACGTTTTCCCGGGCAATAAAAACCTTTGGCCCGTGAGTCCAGGAAAACATTCGAGTCTTCAAGCGGTCTCTACCAGAATTAAAAGAGAGTGTAACCTCGACTTCTCTATGGGGCCAGGCCTTTTAGCCGGAAAACCAAAACTCGAAGTCATATCCGTCTTTCAAACCTCCCAAGCCTTGCCTACCCTGTAGCCTTCTTCCTTTTTAAAGCTTTTTCTCTGGGGAAGACTAACTTCACTTTTCAAACATCGTGAGCTCCCGGTAGCTCCCGACTCCGGGGAGGGCAATCGAAAACGGCAGGGATCTGTACATAAGGAACCTATGCTCCGTGCCCACATTCGCTGTCGTTAGAGTGCAACTGGGTTCTCTTCTGACCCGAGCCGGTCGAGGATCCACAGGATGAGAAAACGCGGCCTAGGCGGCTACTGTCCCACCACTTCATCTTTGAGGATGGGAGGTCGGCCACGAAATGTTTGCAACATCCCCCACCAAATCGCCACCAAGAGGACAAGAAAAATCCCTGCGGCAATCAGGGGTATCCAAGGTCCGGGGCTGGGTGCTTCCCGGGGATGCCAGATCACTTCGCGGCCAATGATTAACGGGGCCAACTGCCACACTGCTTCTTTTTGATCCGTGCCCAAATCGGGCTGGCGACGATAGGCCCAAGTATTGAAGAAGAAGCCGGCCACCGTCACCGTTTCCGCATAGGTTGGACCTGTGCCCACGGGCATACGGGGCGGAAGCTCTCGAACACAGATCACGAGGGGATTTCCCTGGGAATCATCCGTAAACAAATGTATCTGATAATAATGACTGATACCAAACCGAGCTCGGACATCCCGATCGGGCACATCCACACGCAGGACCTCTCGAGCAGTACCCCTAAGAAGAACCAATCGGCCCCGGTTTTTCTCCGGCTCGTTAAAGAGGGGTACTACCGAGGTCAACGGTACCCCTTCTTGGGCAAGCTGGCGTTTGGCCTCTTCGAAGAGTGTTCCTGGTCCTGCCCGACCCACGGCAGCCAGAAGCTGGTAGAAGCATTCCCGATTATGAACACCCAGGCGAAAGCGCGCTATCTTCGGAGGAGTTCTGGGCTCCCGAGAAAGATCTTGGGAAACACGCCGGTCCAGTAGGTCGAAAAGGCCCACGTCCATTTTCAAGCGACCCAGCAGGCTATTCGGATACCACGCCACCCGCTTGGCCGCCGCGAAAATGCAAGGCCCCGACTCCTCCTCAGGACCTTTTTTCAAGAGTAATACCAAGGCCCCGGCCGGTTCCCCGAACCCATCTTTCTCCACCCACACCCGCGGAACATCCAAGGTGAATATCTCGAAGAAAGCTTCTGGCTCGGGCTGCTCCCCGTTGCTAGGAGATGTAGCCTTCAGCCGAACCCGGTAAAACCGGGAAAAACCCAGGCGGCTTGCCTCCTCCGGTGGGAGTTCAACCACTTCCGTCTTTTCCACTGCCCCCTCGACCGTGACAATCTCGCCGCGAAAGCGTTCGAAGTTCGCAAGAAGCTCTTCCCAACACCCATACTTGACCGAAACCCGCTCCAAATCCCACCAGTCCAAGTGGACATGGAGGTGATACAAGAGCTTCCGCAGCAGTTTATTCTCATGCTCCTGCCATCCTACTTGGTCTGCCAGATCACCGAAGTCGCTGCTTGCAATGCCAAGGAATTCTAGGAGTTGTCGAGCGGAATCAAAGGGCAACTCGCGAGAACTCACTTCAGGAGTGTTCCAATCCTGCGAAGTTTTCTCCCGTTGCCCGGCCGCTCTATCCGATCGAAATTGCCACGCCAGGAAATCTGGGTTATGGATGGAAGTTCCCTCCCAGTCCGGCCCCAGAGCCGCACAACAACCTGCAGCTATCAGAAGTTGCCAACACAATCCCTGCATGGGAACTTCTCCAGAAGGTCTCGGAAGCCCCGCCTGCTATCTTCGCGGGCTTTTTTACCGCCAACCCCTTGGTGGGTAGCACAAAATGGAGGTGAAATTCCCAATAGAACCCTCTTTCGGTGGAAAAGGCGGAACGTCTATTCCCTTGATTGTAGGCCGAACTTCGCTTAAAAGATAGCCATTTGACTGCTAAAAAGTTCAGCAAAGGGGGACCAAGAAAGGCAGGTGAGGTGATCAACGCGTGAGCAACATTGTCGCAAATGTCATCGATTCGTTGAGGTAGATGGAATCGATTCGTGGAGGTACCTTGAAGATGAGCTGGAGGGCTTGGCCTTTGGCGGTCGTTTTTCATGCCGGGGAAACTCTCGCCGGCCTCGTCTGTGGGCATCATCGGTGGTGTGTCGCCCTGTGGGTGGCTATCTCCATAGGGATGGTCTTTGTGGCCCCCAAACCCCTCTGGGCTGACTCTGATGTCCAAACGGAGCATTCCGAAGAGCAGGAGGCGGGGGAGGAAGTGGTACCACCCCTTCCTTACGAACCCACGACCAGTTACGAAAAGCGGGATGTGCGGGGCTGGTTGGTACTAGTTCACAAGTCGCTTGTCGAAGAACATGCAGAGTTGGGGGAGCAAGTTTTGGAACTCATCGATTTTCAGCTCTATCAAATCGCTCGGGTGGTACCAAAACCGGCTTTGGAAAAACTGCGGCAGATTCCGATCTGGGTGGAATATGCCGATCCTCGTCACCCTTGTGCGTGCTACCACGTTTCTCGACGATGGCTTCGGGCCAACGGATTCAATCCGGAAAAAGCTGGCAGCGTGGAGATTGCAAATTCACGGCGGTTTTTGGAATGGACACGTGATCAGCCATGGATGCTCCTTCACGAGTTAGCTCACGGATACCATCACCGTTTCTTAGGGGGTTACGGTAATCCAGAAATTGCCGCTGCATGGAAAGCGGCAATGGAGCAAGGCCTTTACGACGAAGTGTTGCATTGCCGGGGTTCCCGCCGGCCGGCATATGCCAAGAATAATCCCCAGGAATATTTTGCCGAGCTTTCCGAAGCTTGGTTCGGTGTCAACGATTTTTACCCCTTCGTGCGGGCCGAGGTTAGGGAGCATGATCCCAAAGCGGCAGAGCTCCTCCGCCGGCTTTGGGGCCAATAGCATCGCGGCAGCCCTGATTGCCTGCCCCATCGTGGTCTTTATTTCTGGTAATAAACCACCTGTTGACCGAAAGTTCTCGGCTCGAAAGAAGCCTCTGGGGTATTTGGCCATTGACATCTGTTGCAAGCCCGTTGAAGATGAAAAGGTTTTAAAAGTCCCAAGAGGTATTTCTCGCCTGCCAATTGGTTGAACCCTCGGAGGAAAAGTGCAATGGCTGGGGTAGTCTGCAGGGAGAACTCCAGAGAAAGCAAGCCCCCCACAACCGGTGTTCCCAGAGGCTCGACGTGAAGGGTCTCGGTGCCGGAGAGGTTCGATGGTGGTTGGGCCAATTTTGTCAGCTTTACTATTGCCAGCATCGGCTTTGCTTGGGCTTTTTCCGCCGGCCGCCGAAGGTTCGCCCCCCTGGCCAACCCCGCCTAATTTTGTCGTGGTTTTGGTGGATGATCTTGGCTGGACCGATTTGGGTTGTATGGGGAGCACCTACTACGAGACCCCCCATATCGATCGTCTAGCTGCCGAGGGAATTCTCTTCACCAACGGATATGCGGCAGCAGCAGTTTGTTCGCCGACAATAGCAGCACTTTTAACGGGCCGATACCCCGCGAGATTGGGGGTCACGGATTGGATCCGGCCTTGGTGGGTAATCGGTCGACTTTCTCCAGAGAGTCGCAATCCCACAGCATACGTAGGCGGGCCAGACCAGAAGCTTTTGTGTCCCCCTAATGCCTTCTTTTTAGAGCTTGAGGAGATTACGATTGCCGAATTGCTTGGACCGGCCGGATATGCTACAGCCCATATCGGCAAGTGGCATTTGGGTCAAGAACCGCATTATCCCCCAAAGCAAGGGTTTGAGATCAACATCGGGGGATGTGACCTGGGTGCACCGCCCCGATACTTCGACCCTTACCAAACTCGGCGACAGGGTGAGATCGTGGGCATTCCTACACTGCCCCCGCGCAAGGAAGGAGAATACTTGACGGACCGAGAGGCCGACGAAGCCGTCGCTTTTATTCGGGCTAACAAGGATCGGCCTTTTTACCTCCAGATCTGGCACTATTGTGTGCATACACCGCTGCAGGCCAAGCCGGAAGTGGAAAGCCGTTACGCACAAAAGACACCAACCCACCACAAAAATCCCACTTATGCCGCGATGATCGAGAGCGTCGACGACGCTATTGGGCGAATTATCTCCACCTTAGAAGAATGCGGATTGAGCCAGAAGACGTTGATCCTTTTCACTTCCGATAACGGCGGGTTACTAGGACCTACAGACAACCGTCCGTTACGTCTAGGGAAAGGCTATCCCTATGAGGGAGGAATCCGTGTGCCCTGGATCGCACGATGGAAAGGAGTGATTGCTCCAGGCCGGCGATGTTCCACACCAATTTCCACAATCGATGTCTTGCCCACGTTGGCCGAGCTCGCCGGCATCCGCTTACCCTCCGACCGCCCCATAGACGGAAAGAGCTTGGTGCCCCTGTTGCTGGGAAAAGAAGATTTTCTCAAGCGCGCTCTTTTCTGGCATTTTCCGCATTACCGCGGAGAAATCGGACCATTCAGCGTGGTGCGATCGGGGAATTGGAAACTCATTCGCTTCTACGAAGGGGATCGATGGGAGCTTTACAATTTGGAACAGGACCTCGGCGAAAGCACGGATCTGTCCGGGGCTTACCCGGCCAAGCTCAGAGAGCTCCAACAAATCTTGGAGGATTTCCTTCGGGACACTGGTGCCCGGATACCGCAGCCTAACCCCAAATACCAGCCAAACGAAGCGACCACTCCATAACAATTTGGCGGGGAATGTGCTCAACCCATTGTGGCGGTCGCCTCTCCCCAAAAGGACCAAACATGACGACCGACATATCGGCTCCTCGTGATGTGAAAAGAGTAGAAGCCAACCTTTCCCCGCGGGTTGAGGAAGTAAAAGGGGAGTGAATTCAACCTGTGCTGTTTTCTCTGGGATTCGCCGGTCTTCTCACTTGGTAAGCACTGGTGGCAAGGATTCCTCCAAAAGCTTTTTGAGTTGCCTTGCAAAAGTTTTCATTCGATCAGAAAGGGGAGGTTTTGTTGGTTGCTTGAAAGCGTTCGCCGGCCTTGTAATGGAGGAAGCCGTGACCTGCCGAAACCAGTTTGGCCGGCCAAAAGCTGGCTCAAACCTAGATCCTGGTAAAACGCTCGAGCCGACTTTACGATGGAGGTGGAGGGGTGGATCCTCAAGGTGTTATCCAAGTTTCTCAAGACTAGTTGCAAAAAGGTGCGGATTAAAAATCTGTTTAAAGGAGGTTAATTCATGTGGCGATTGTGTCTGCATACTGTGAGCTACGCGGGTTTTTGGCGAGGTCAAGCCCGGCTCGGTGTCGAGGACGTCATTCGCAAAGCAAAAGAGCTGGGATATGACGGGCTGGAACTGATGGCCAAGCGACCCCATGTGTCTCCGCTGGATTATAAGGAGGAGGATTACAAGCGGCTTCGGGATCTTCTTAGCGAATTGGGAATCCAGGTCGCAATTATCGCGGGTTATCCGGATCTGACTGGGGGTATCGACCGCCCTATGGCCCCCTTTTTGGAAATACAGGTGCTCTACCTTACGGAATTGGCAAAGATGGCCCGGGCGTTAGGATGCAGCTTGGTCCGGGTGTTCACAGGGTTTGAACGGCCGGGTATTTCATTCGAAGCCCATTGGGAAGCCTGTGTCCGGGGAATGAAAGAAGCAGCCAAGCGAGCAGCTGATTACGGGGTGACTCTCGCGGTTCAAAATCACCATGATATCGCTTGCCATTCCGAGGCTTTGCTCTGGTTCCTGGAAGAAGTCAATGAGCCGAACTGCAAAGCCGCTTTCGATGCTTGGGCTCCTTACTTACATGGCATGCGGGGGGAAGAGATCCGACAGGCGGTGAAGAAGTTGGCCCCGTACATCGTCCACACCACATGTGCCGACTATCTGCCGATTCCCCGTGTGGAATACAATGTGCCCCTCAATAGCTATCGTTATCCCTCAGAGCCTGCTTATTGGGCTGTCCCCATGGGTGAAGGGGTAATCGATTACGGCACATTTTTCCGTGCATTAGAAGAGGTGGGTTACCAAGGCTGGGTGGCCTACGAGATGTGTTCGCCTCTGCGGGGTGGGGGTAGCGTGGAAAACCTGGACCGAGCTGGGGCGGCTTTTGTCCGCTACATGCGGGAAGAACGATGGCGACACAAGTAGCCAACCCTCCTTTCCCAGCCAAAAACCCGTCGCTTGGGCGGAAAAGTGTCGCCGGAAAAGTACCACCAGCGGTCCAAACTGTCCTCGGTATCGCGATGAAGCCTGAGGAGCAGCTGCAGCACAAATATTGACGGAAAATTCTTGGGACCGTTTGCCCGGGCCCGAATTTCACTAGCATTACCGAATTTCCTCGGTACTCCTATGGGGCCGGTTGGGTCTTCCTCGACAATGCTCACGCCCGCAAAAGGATCAGCGATCTTCCGGGGCGGGAGACTCAATATCGCAATTGGTACTAAGTCATTACCCCGATTTTGAGGGCTCCCCAGCCGGCTTACTTGCGGGTCAGAAAAATGTTGTTTCGCTGGTGTACTGCCGGCTTTGTATTCCCCCGGACTGGGCACTCGGAAGCAAACAGGCGGTTAGCTGCGCGCACGAGAATCGAGGCGGTTAGCTACCCGCAAGAGAACCGAGGATTGCTCGAGGTCGAACCCTCGCTCGCAGGGCCCCACCCAGCGGCGGCAAGGCGAGGCCGGCCGATTACGGCCGGATCGACTCCCGGTCCCGCCGTCTCAATTCTTTCCCACCTCGGGGAAATGCCGAGCTTTAGGACAGAAATATAGGAAAAAAAGAGAAAAAGACGGGAGAATAGAGAAAGATGGTAAGGTCCCGTCGTGTTTGCCTTCCCTAAATAGCCCGCACGGAGCAGTGTGCCCACGGTTAGCAATCTCGCCTGATAGAAGGAACAAGTTCGCCAAAAGGAAATGACTCGAATTCTACCACAGATGGGAAGGGGATGTCGGCGTGAGCGGCCGCTACGAAGTGGAAATGGTGTCTCCGGAGAAGGGGGAGGAAGCCTTGGCCCTGCTGCTCCGACGCTACCCGCCAGAGGCTCGCTCTCACCGTAAGGAAAGCCTCCGTCACCGGCTTACCACTGAGAAAGCGATTCCGTTGGAACTATGGCAAGCGGTGGATCGGCATCCCCCTTCCCCTAAGGGGGCATTGCCCCGCGTTGTGGCAGCAGGACTCCTCGAGCATCAGCCTGGCGGTATCACTATGGGGTCAACCCCTGTGGTGTTGAACCATCGATTCCTTAACGCCGGCATCTTGATGCTCCAAAAGTGGAAGGATGTCCTTCGCGACCGCGGCCGGAGGGTGCTCCAAATCCTTGCAGAGGATCCCTTCCCCTGGCACAGACAGATGCTTCGCCAGGCGAGGATTCGCCGGCTTACCTCTCTGCTTTACATGTGTTGGGAAGCGTGCGAGACATCACCAGAATCCCAGCCGGAGGATCTCCCAGCAGCAGGGGCCATTTTTTGGGAACCTTTGGTCGATTCGCCCACAGCTTGGGCCCGGTTAGCTTCCGTTGTGGAAAGGACTTATATCAGCAGCCTGGATTGTCCCGAAGTGTCGGATCTGCGAAATCCCGAAGACACCCTTACCGCTTATCGGTTGGCAGGAACTTGGCGGGCTGATCTGTGGTTTCTCTTGCGTTCCCGGGAGCAAGAAATCGGCTGTTTGTTATTAGCAGATCGCCCAGCGGACAACTGTGTGGAGCTTGTCTACATGGGGCTCGTCCCCGAACAACGGGGCCAAAAACTCGGCCGCTACCTCGTGGAAAAGGCCAAAGGCGTCACCCGGGAGCTCGCCCGATCGCGGCTTGTAGCGGCAGTGGATATCCGTAATTGGCCGGCTATCCGCGTGTATGAACAAGCCGGATTTCGCAGTGTCGCTCGGGCCGACGTCTTTCAAGAAATCCTTTCCCCGGTCGGCAAATAAAGGCCGCCTGGACGCTGCTTTCGCCAGGCACCAGGCTTTTCCGGCACCAGATTGGGAAGATATATCAGAAAGCGATCGGCAGCAGTTTTGCTTCCAAAAGCACTGGCTCACTGCAAATTTGGGGCTCCAGCCGGGAGTCCTAGAGTCCACCTGCCGCGGCCCCGGCACATTCTAACTTAGCGAACGGGTGATCAAACTAACTTAGCACATGGGTAATCAAATTAACTTGGCACACGGGTGATCCAAGTAACTTAGCACACCGGCGATCAAAACAGCTACTTACTCACTGAAAGGCTACTCAGTAAAAGGGCCAAATAAACGTTAATGAAAGAAGGTCAGCCGGCCTCGTTTGAGAGCAGGCTCAAGTTCTTAAGCCCGGGAGATAACCGCTTAGGTTTTGCCTTTTTCGTCGCGTCGGCTCAGCACAGGAGCGATCAGGTCAATAGGAATTGGGAAGACAATCGTGCTGTTGTGCTCTGCCCCCACCTCGACGAGGGTCTGCAGATATCGCATGAGGATAGCCTTGGGTTGCTCTTCGAGGATTGCCGCGGCATCGCGGAGTCTGGCAGCTGCCTGATATTCGCCTTCGGCGTGGATGATTTTGGCCCGGCGTTCCCGCTCGCTTTCGGCCTGCTTGGCCATGGCCCGCCGCATTTGCTCCGGCAAATCCACGTGCTTGAGTTCCACCAAGGAGATTTTCACACCCCAGGGCGAAGAATGTTGGTCGATCACCTCCTGCAAGCGGATGTTAATCTTCTCCCGCTCCGCAAGAAGTTCGTCTAGTTCCACCTGACCCAAAACACTTCGGAGGGTGGTTTGCGACAGCTGGAACGTGGCATACCGATAATCTTCCACTTCCAGCACAGCCTTCAACGGGTCCACCACCCGGAAATAGACCACGGCATTAACTGTAACCGACACGTTATCCCGAGTTATCACATCCTGCGGGGGAACATCCTGGACGATTGTCCGTAAACTCACCCGGACCAATCGGTCAATGGGCCAAAAGACCAAGATTAATCCCGGACCTTTCGCCCAACCGAGCACTCGCCCAAGCCGGAACACCACACCCCGTTCAAACTCGAACAAAACCCGAATGCACGACAAAATGTAAGCAATTACCGCCGCCACAAACAACCCGACCCACTGAAGGACTTCTCCTTCCATCGGTTGCCCTCCTGCTTTTGCAAGGTGAATCACTCAACCACCCGGACCAGCTCCACTTTGATCAACCGAGATTTTCTCCAAGATTTTCTCCAAAAAACAGAAAAACTCCACGCCGACTCTTAAAAAAACTTCACCCGGACCTTGGGCACCCCCCTGACTAGCTATCCAGGTCTTCCAAACGCCAAAACGGAAGCTGGCTGGCCAACAACTCGACCACCCTCTCAAAGATCAGATTTCTGCGCGCTACTTGCCGATACTTCGAAATTACTGCCAGGGGGAGAGGCCCATATTTGAGGGCCGTAGCGATACCATCCTAGTTTGCAAAAAAGATTTCAGACGGCATCGGAGCTGTCGGCTCGACTCTGGAAATTAGTTCTTGCTTCATAAAGCTGGAACGGCCTCAAGGTTTGAAACTCTCGGGGAGTTATACCGACCAAATAGATTGTCACCTCCTGAACGTTGCCTGAAATGTTTCGCCATTACCGAGAGGCTGCCGGAGAATCCCCTGGCTGCCGCGGTTCCACAATCAACGTCAGCCCTTCTCGCCGGAGAATTCTACAAGTATCGCCAGGCTTGAGAGGGGCACTGCTTTTCGCTTGCCACCATTCGCCATCCAAATAAACTTTGCCCGAATATTGTCCGTCTTGAAAAACAAATTCCGTTTTGGCCTGGACGTCGCGGCCTACCCACGATTCTTCACCGGTGAGGACTTCGCGACGATGAGCCCTGACGATCGCTCCTACCAGGAGCACCACGATCGCTGCCGTGGCCAAAGCAACCGCCACCACCACTCCCCAGGTTAAGCCGATGAATCCCGTAGGCGACTCGATGAGCATCAGACCACCCAGGATCATACATACCACTCCGGCCAGTGTTAAGAGCCCGTAACTTGCAACAAATGCTTCAGCCACAAACAGCCCTAAAGCGACGGCAATGAGTCCCAACCCCAAGTAGTTCACGGGCAGTACCGATAGCCCGAAGAGCCCCAGCAATAGGCAGATCAACCCCACAGTCCCCGGAATGCCCCAACCAGGAGAATAAAGTTCGTAAAGGACACCGTAGAATCCGAAGATCAACAGCAAGAATGCCACCTGGGGATGGCTAATCAGGGCTAGGAGGCGTTCCCCCCACCATATCTCAACCCGCTCTATCCGTGCCCCCTTCGTGCGGAGCTTTTTTTCGCCGCGGAGGACCAGGACCGTTCGGCCGTCGATCTTTTCCAGCAGGTCGCTGAGGTCCACAGCCTTCAGGTCGACCACCTGTTTTTCTACTGCCTCGTCAGCGGTGATGGAAGCACTTTCCCGAACGGCCTGGGCGGCCCAGTCGGCATTTCGGCCCCTCTCCTCGGCCAGGGCTCGAGCCCAACTCACCGTATCATTGACGATTTTCTCCTCCATAGGGCTGGAACTTTTCCCACGAAGCTCGTTGCCGGTGTCCTCCTTTTCCTTCTCGCTGTTTTTAGCCTTACCTAAAGTCTCCCCGGCGGATTTTTTCTCCTCAATTGCTGCCTCTCCAGAAGAGACTTTTTGCTCGGGGACCTGTTGGGAAGTTTCCTCTGACCCCGGGTCTTCACCGTTTTGCTGGCCGGATCGAGAAACGGAGCCCCCTGCTTCTTCGGAATCCCCTCCATAAGCACCCCGGTTTTCTGCTAAAGAGCCCCAAAGGATCGGTACAGTGGTCTGGCGACCAACTCCCCGGTATCCACCAGCCGCCATAAAGGGGAAGAAAATACCTCCCTCCAGTTTTTGGAGCTCGCCGAAGCCGAGGGGAAAACCCTCCGAATTTCCCCCCAACAAGTTTAGGATCCCCGCGGCTCGGTCCTCGGGTGTGCCCGGCAAACCGCCGATCGATACCGGGTGGGCTGCTCCGATGGTAGTTCCCGGTGCCATAGCGGCAATGTGTGCCGCCAGCGTAATGAACATCCCTGCAGAAGCTGCCCGACTTCCAGTCGGCGAAACATAAACCACGATACACACCCGGCTATTTAAGAAGCGTTTCACAATTTGCCGGGTCGACTCCAGCAATCCCCCCGGAGTATCAAGAGTAATGACAAGGCATTCTGCACCCTTAGCCTCTGCTTCGTCCACTGCCCGAAGGATGTACCGGGCAGTACCCGGACTTATAGTCTCGTTTTGCAACTCCGCAAGGAGGACCACAGGCTGCGAGTCCGAGGAGCTGCTTTCCTCGGGATGGGCCGTACCTCCCAAACAAAGCGGAGATAGCAGGATTAAAACTGGCAGATAGCGATTGCCCATCCAACGATGCTCCAACAATTGCTTTTCCCTCGGCCCGCCGTCTCGACCAAGGTTGCACTACTGGCACCGAGGCTTAGAAGGCCGAAAACACTGCATGAACACTTAGGATTCGGTTCCCCTGACCCGCAAAGATCCTTATCTGCATCTCTCCCGGCCCGATTGCCCGGAAAACTCTAAAACAGATCCTCTCAGCCTGATGCCAACGAAATGCCAACGAAGCTAATGTCTACCTTGCGAACTCGGACTACCGCCAATTCGCCGAGGGAGCTGGCTTGAAATCCTTCCCACGATTGCCAGGCAATTGCCCCTCGAAACCTATTACCCCTGCCATCTCTTGCTACAATCTTATCACGAGTGGGGGAGAATACAACCACCGGGTGAGAAGCTTGGCCAGGTTTCTAAATGGAGATACCTCACAATGAAAATGCCTCACAATAATTCGGGCAGACTTAGTGGGACAACCGTCGGGGAACTTCTCCATCAATCTCGGGCAGTTAATTCCACATCCTCGAGCAAATCCAGCCTCGAAGAACTACGAAGAGTTCCTGGATTATAAGTTCTCGGAAATAGAAAGAGATTACCAAGAGGGTTAGGGACAGACACCGCAGGGGAATTTCCCCGTCACACCCGGCAATCCGAATGGGGTCAGGCCTCTCTTGCAATTTGGCCCCGAATCGGAGTCCCTGCAAAGAGTTACTCCCACGAGATTACGAATCCCCGAGATTGACATCCGGGGCCCGAGGAGCTGGGTCCTCCTCGGGAAAGCCAATCGACGGTTGCTTACAACGCCGTTTTAGGGAATCCGTACGAAGGTGCCAAATGCCGGCCCATCCTTTTTGTGAGGAAAGACTCCCATCAATTTGTGACGAAAGAATCCCAATATCTTTCCATAGAATCCTAGTGCCTTTGCACAATCGCTGGACCTGTAGACCCGCCTTTCCTAACCAATTATCTTTTGCGGTAGTTGTCCGGGCCTGAGCCCCGCCAAAGGATCGCGAGCTGGCGGCCTTTTCAGAGGGCGGCCGGTTGAAGAAACTCGGGAAATCTGACTATAATGCCGCAAAATGTGATACCCCCGTGGGTTCGTGGGCGAAAAAGCCTCCTCGGTGGCTCGTGGCAAGGGGGACTGAGGCCAGCTTCCCGGGTGAGGCACTCCGGCAATAAAAGGAATCCTCCCAAGAATGGGAGACCCGAAAAGTTAAAGCCGGGTTTTGTTGACTATGTTTCCACTTGTGGGCTTGCAGTTCGCGGTCTTGGCACATCCTTTGGGGTTTGCAAGGAGTTGTCCAGACGTTCCAAAATGACGTTCGGCCGGTTGATCCGGACATTGCTCCGAGGATTGACCGTTGCCGTTTAACTTAGTAGCTTGGGATCGGCACAAGAAAGTAGAGGACAATCGTTCGGAAGCTGGGCCAGTACCCGATAGGAGCAGTCGGCGGTGCCCTTGGCGGGACCTCAAGGTAACCGCGGAGTGTTTGGCCGAGCGGTTTCGGTTTCCCAAGCAGCTAAAACTCGAAGCCTAACGATCTTTCGAAACTACCCAACTCCTGCCTTTCCAACTGAAGGCCGAGCGGGCAAGAAGAATTTTCGGCGGAGGCTGGGTTAGGTTTGAAGATAACGAAGCTCGGACAGGAGCTTGGCAGCCCAAGGTGCTCCTCGGAACCGGGCTTGGCAGAACGGTGTTATCGCAGGAGCATTGGGAAGCAGTTTTTCGAGCTTTGGTTCCGACCCAGACCGAGCTTCGATCCCTCAATCGGATTTGCTTCCGGCAACCCAAACATAACCAGCAACCCAAACATAAGGGGCCCAGGGGAAAACTCAACTAAAGAAGGAGCCCAGAAGAAAATACAAGGCCAAAGGATTTGTGGAACAAGCCCAAGTTGCGGGTGCCTTATAGCAAGGAAGTTGCAGGAAGCCAAGAAATCGGGCTTCACCCGGTTTCGGGCATAAGGGATCGGCAAGATTCCGGTTTAAGGAGAACGTTCCGGCACCCCAACCCAAATGTTGCCGAACGCGGACACAGGTCGTTTGCTCGTCCGCAGCTTCAAATTCTTCATCCAGTCCAACAGGATGAAGCAGGTGCCAAAGGGATAGTTAGGGCCAACCTCCGGCAGTCAACGGTATCCATTCTCCGGTTTAATTCATGCAGAAGTGAAAAAGGAGAGTACAGCGGTGGGCATGCGAAGGTATCTCTTCACGAGTGAAGCGGTTAGCATGGGCCATCCTGACAAGCTGGCGGATCAAATCTCCGATGCGATTCTTGATGCTTTCATAAAGGAGGATCCGTTCAGCCGGGTGGCTTGTGAAACTTTAGTGACCACCGGTGTGGCATTCATCGCGGGAGAAATCTCTTCGAAAGCCCGCATCGATTATGCGGATGTCGTTCGCGACATCATTTGTTCGGTGGGTTACACGGACGACGAGCTTGGATTCAATGGCAAAACCTGCTCGGTGATGGTGGCGGTCGACCGGCAAAGCCCCGATATCGCCATGGGAGTCGACGCCGATCCCACACGGGGCAAAGACATCGGGGCCGGCGACCAAGGGATGATGTTCGGCTATGCATGCCGGCAAACCCCCGAGCTTATGCCCTTGGCGATCTCTTTGGCCCACCGCATTTTGCGAGAACTCACGCGGATCCGCCAAGAGGGCAAAGTGCCTTGGTTACGACCGGATAGCAAAAGTCAAGTGACCATCGAGTACGAAGGCCACCGGCCCATCCGCGTCGACACCGTGGTGGTTTCCACTCAGCATGCTCCCGCAGTGGGTGTCTCCGAAGTTCGCGAGTTTGTCATCGAGGAGGTGGTAAAACCGCTTTTGCCCCCAGAGTTAGTCAACGGGGAAATCCGCTACTTCATCAATCCCACAGGCCGATTCGTAACCGGAGGACCCTTGGGAGACACCGGACTAACTGGGCGGAAAATTATGGTCGATACTTACGGCGGTTGGGCCCGCCACGGAGGAGGAGCCTTCAGCGGGAAGGATCCCACTAAGGTCGATCGAAGTGCCGCCTATATGGCTCGCCACATCGCCAAGAACATCGTAGCAGCCGGCTTGGCGGATCGCTGCGAGATCCAACTTGCTTATGCCATTGGCGTCAGCGAGCCGGTCAGCGTTTTCGTCAATACCGACGACACCGGTGCGATCGAGGACGCCAAACTTTGTGAGATGATCCGCGACCTCTTCCCGCTTACGCCTGGAGGGATTATCCGCTATTTGGATCTCCTCCGACCGATTTATCGCCTCACGGCCTATGGCGGCCATTTCGGTCGCTCCGAACCGGACTTCACTTGGGAAAGTACCCATCGTGCAGCCGAATTGGCCGCGGAAGCAGGGGTTGCAAGCTCGACCCGGTAGTCCTTCCAAATCAACATCGGCCACTGTGGGGAATGCATCAGGACCGGGGGGATTCTTTCGCCACTTATCATGGCGGAGGGGAGGAGCCCCACGCTGGCATCATTGTCTTAGGAAATAATTTGGCTGGGAAAAAACAATTTTGCTGGAAAATAAACTCTTGCGGGGCTCAATTTTTTGCGGGGCACCAATTTCTTGCTACTTACCAAGACCATCCCCCGGCCATGAAAAGACCCTACTTCCGCCCCCTCGGATTACCGCTCTTGAAAACGCCCGCTCGGATTACCGCTCTTGAAAAAGCCACGGATCCTTTCAAACCGAGCCAAAAAAGAACCCGCGTACAGGCTGGGGAAAGCTACTCTCATCCGGGAAAATAGTGCCTTTCCGGAAAAAACGGTCGACTTGCTTTTGACCTGCTTACCTCGGGAAAACGCTGAGTAACCCAAGCCCCGGAAAGCTTAGCCCCAACTTGTTCGTTAGTCTGCCATCTATGTTCTTTGCATCTCCCGGCGCCGGTACAATTTGTCGAGCTTTAAGGGATGATCCAGGGGCTAGTTGGAACCTTTTCTTCCCCGGTCGCAAGGGCCATTTCCCCGGATATTTGGTTCCGAAGGTATCTCTAGGGAAATAGGACGGACCAGGGAAATAGTACGAAGGAAATAGCACGAACAAATCCAGGGAACCAGCACATAGAAAAGAGCCGGTCCTTTTGGGGAGTTTCTCACGGAATTTCGGCTGGGGAAAGAACTACCCCCAGACGGGATTTCGGCTGGGGAAAGAAGTACTCCCAGATGGGCAACCCCTAGGCAAAGGCACAAAGCAAGAGGAGCGAAGGTGCTAGCTTGCAATTTGCTCCCGCCAAAAATGCCTAATACCGGCTCACGGAGCGGCTTGACTGTTTCCCAGGATAAGTCCCCCACTCCCTCAGGACACTGTCCTTCTTACTCATCCTCAGCGGAAAGCTGCCTCCAAGAGTCAACTTCCTTTAGGGCATGCTCGATCAGTACCACCAAAGCCTTCGGATCGTAAGGCTTTCGTAAATAGTAGCTGCCTCCTGCGGCCCGTACCAGCCGGATGATATCCTCTCTCTCCCAACCGCTTACCACGATAATGGGGATATCACATGTTTCACGGTCGTCGGCAAGTCGCTCACACACGGCCAGCCCGTCCATGTCCGGCAGGCAAAGATCGAGAATGATCACATCCGGATGTTCCGTCCGGGCGGAAGCCAGCCCGGTTCCCCCCTGGGTTACCCACGATGCCCGGAAACCCATTCGTTCGAGGAGGTAGGCCAGCGATTCGGCAACCCCCAAGTCATCTTCGATAATGAGGATTTTTCGACCTTTTTCCTGCCACTTAAGAGCCCTTTTGGGTTGGGTGAGGAGACCGGTTGTCATTCCTGCCACACTCCTACATTGGGATCACTTTCCTTGCCCCCGCATTCCTCTGCCGGCCTGTGGGAGGCTGCTTTCGGATGGCACAATGACCGATAGTGCCAGGGGAAACCCGGCTTGCCAGGGGCTTTTGCAGCCCCAGCGGCTTACTCTCGCGCAAGAAACCCTAGCTTATGCTCCCGCCAAAGTCAAAACCAGCCGGTTAGGCAGGACAAACTCCCAGAAAGGACCGGGAAATTCGGAGGGAATCTATCGATTTTACGGATGTTGCAGCCGGCTTCCCTGGAAGGAATACCATCCCGGCTCGGGATATTCCCGCTATCTTGACCACCGGCAGCACTTCATCGCGCCACTCGGCCAAAGCTCCGGGCAAAAATCGCTTACGTTATTCCCCCGGAGGTTATTCGTCTCTCCCAAGGCCATTTCCACGCCAGGGCAGGATAAGCTACTGGGTTTGGCTGGAGCTGGCACAGGA
>Ga0308410_1000289_pt1 | contig 26254 bp, 19 predicted proteins | sample HotsprOSTMatCore_FD_203467 | JGI IMG/M metagenome (GOLD analysis project Ga0308410, IMG submission 203467) | Hot spring phototrophic mat microbial communities from Octopus Spring, Yellowstone National Park, Wyoming, United States -... | ecosystem: Environmental > Aquatic > Thermal springs > Hot...
GTATCGCAAGGCGCCGCCGAAGTAGGGGTTGAGCGAAGGTGACGGTCACATGCGACGGGCGCTCTGGCAGAACGCTGCCAGCGACCCTGGCGGCGTCAGGGCTGGAGGAGCGCCCGCTGTGACCGTCACCGGTCAGGGGCAAGCGGCGGTGCGAACATCCTGCACCCCGCCGCGATTACGTCATCGCCCCTGCTCCGTGGAAGATCAATCCAACAGTTGACCGCCAGGTGCGTGCGCTCTCGCACGTACACAGCGCCGAAGGCTTCAGCTGTTCTCATCCCCAATCCCCGGATACGGAGTTGCTCATGGTTGCATATATTGCTCAGCGTCTGGCAGGCCTGGCGTTTGTATTCATTCTTGTGTCGATTGTGGCTTTTTTGTTGATGCACGCCACACCCGGCGGTCCATTCGATGAGCCGAACATGCCGTTGCCGCCAGCTGCAAAGGAAAACATTCTTCGCAAATATGGTCTCGATCAACCGTTGCATATTCAGTATATCAACTACATGGCGAATGCGCTGCGCGGCGACTTCGGGTACTCGTTCTCCAGCCCGACCGAAACCGTTGCGCAGGTCATCGGGCGCACCTGGCCCATCAGCATCACCCTTGGCGGCATCACGGTCGTCGTGGCGCTCGGCAGCGGCATTTTGCTCGGCATTCTGGCGGCGATACGCCAGAATAGCATCGTCGATTATGTCGTCACCTTCATCGCTACGCTTGGTCTGACGGTCCCTAATTTTGTGATCGCACTCTGGTTGATCCTGGTGTTTGCGGTCGAACTCCAGTGGTTGCCGCTTGGCGGGTGGGGCGACGACTGGCGACAGATCATTATGCCGATGGTTGCGCTGGGATTGGGTCCGATGGGCATTGCCACTCGCTACACCCGCGCCAGCCTGGTCGATGTCTTCACGGCGGACTATATTCGGACCGCGCGCGCCAAAGGGTTAGCTGAACGCATGGTCGTGATACGCCACGCAATCAAGAATGCGCTCATTCCAATCATTACAGTTCTTGGTCCACGCATTCCTGACTTGATTACCGGCACAATTTTTGTCGAAACGATGTTCCGTGTACCGGGTTTGGGCAAATTTTTCGTCGAAAGCGTGCTCGACCGCGATTACCCGATGATCATGGCGCTGATGCTATTGATTGCCGTACTCTGGGGGTTAGTCTACCTGATCACCGATCTGCTCTATACTATCATCGACCCGCGCGTCAAACTGACGTAATTCATCACCAGAGCGTATTATGAGCGCAATTGCCACCAAAGATGCCATCACTGCCGTTGATCCGATTATTTCTCGCCCTCCCAGCAATCTCTGGCGCGATGCAGCCATTCGCTTCTCCAAGAACAAACTGGCGATGGGGGCGTTGATCGTCGTCGGGTTCCTGGTATTTCTGGCTGTGTTCGCCGATGTTCTGGCGCCACAACCGAATTTCTCCCGACCCATCGATGCGCGCAAGTTCCCCGGAGAGGCGGGATATATCCTGGGCACCGACGATGTCGGACGCGATATGTTGAAACGCCTGATCCACGGTGTGCGCACGTCGTTGATCGTCGGAATCTCGGTGCAGGCGATCGCTCTGGTGATCGGCGCAACGCTGGGGCTAAGCGCAGGTTTTCTTGGGGGATGGGTCGATTTCTTCGTCATGCGGATTGTTGAGTTGTTTACCGCCATTCCGCAATTGTTGTTCGCGTTGTTTCTGATCTCGATCTTTGGCGGCGGTTTGTTCAATGTCATTCTGGCGATCGGCCTGATCGGGTGGGTTGACATCTGCCGCCTCACCCGCGCTCAACTTTTCTCATTGCGCGAAAAAGAGTTCATCGAAGCCGCGCGCGCAATCGGCATTCCACCCTTCCAGATCGCCTGGCGCCATCTGCTGCCGAATGCACTCACTCCCCTGATTATCGCTGTCACCCTTGGCATTCCAACAGCGATCTTCACCGAAGCCGGTCTCAGCTTCCTGGGTCTCGGCATCAATGAACCGACCGCCAGCCTCGGCAAAATGGTCGGCGCGTCCTTTGCATACATCCGGGTCTACTGGCATATGGGGTTGCTTCCGACGTTACTGATCGCTCTGATCATGCTCAGTTTCTCCTTCGTCGGCGACGGGTTGCGCGACGCTCTCGATCCGCGGTTGAGGAAGTAGACGAGGGATTTGGATTTGTCGTGAGCGGTCATCGTTCAGGCGGGGACGCCTTTTCTCGCACGGGGGCAAGGGACCGGTTGCGCCTCCTGATGCTTCACGGGTGACGACCGTTCGGCGCCGGTGCGCTCTTCGACGGCGCCACCGCGCTGCTTTCCCTGGCGTGCGGTGATGCCGCCGGTGCGGTGCGCGCGGCGGCGCTGATCGCCGCTCAATTGTGCGAACGATTGCAAGCTGGTATCAGTACCCCAACCCCGTTCCCAATCCTCAACCATTCGTAACCATTTCACCTCGCTTTCCACGATGATGCCCGTTGCGCAATTCCCCATACTGATGTAATATTCTAACCAACTCCAAAAGTTGCGACATTATGATACTGTGCGTCTTTTTTGTCGCAATCCGCTGACATACGGACAGTTTTGTCAAGGAGGAAACATTATGTCCAAAAAATGGGTCTACCTCTTCATCGAGGGTAACGCGTCGATGCGCGATCTCCTCGGTGGCAAAGGTGCTGGCGTGGCTGAGATGACCCGTACCGGCGTCCCTGTTCCTCCCGGTTTCACGATCACGACTGAAGCATGCAATGAATACTACGCCAGAGGCAAGCAGTTCCCTGAAGGATTGTGGGAACAGGCCCTCGAAGCCCTGAAAGTCATTGAAGAACAGGTTGGCAAAAAGTTTGGCGATCCGAACAATCCGCTGCTGGTGTCGGTTCGCTCCGGCGCGCGTGAGTCGATGCCCGGCATGATGGATACCGTCCTCAACCTCGGTCTCAATAAAGAGACGCTCGAAGGACTCGCCCGCCTGACCGACAACCCGCGTTTCGCCGCCGATGCGTATCGCCGGTTCATTCAACTGTTCGGCAAGATTGTGCTCGGTATCGACGGCGAGAAGTTCGAGCACGTGATGAATGAGGCGAAAGGGAAAGATCGCCAGGACACCGATCTGACCGCCGAAGAATTGATGCAGATCGCCGAAACGTTCAAAGCGATCATCAAGGAAGAAACCGGGATCGACTTCCCCGAAGACCCCTACGAACAATTGCGCATGGCGATCACTGCTGTGTTCAACTCCTGGATGGGGCGTCGCGCGGTCGATTACCGCCGTGTCTACAAAATCCCCGATACGCTTGGCACCGGCGTCAACGTGCAGATGATGGTCTTCGGCAACATGGGGAACGATAGCGCCACCGGCGTCGCATTCACCCGCAACCCGGCTACCGGCGTCGATGAACTGTACGGCGAGTACCTGGTGAATGCACAGGGCGAAGACGTCGTCGCCGGCATTCGCACTCCGAAACCGCTCGGTAAACTGCGTGAGGAAATGCCCGAGGTCTACCAGCAGTTCTCCGAGATTGCCAAGATGCTCGAGCGGCACTACAAGGACGTACAGGACGTCGAGTTCACTATCGAGCGCGGCAAGCTCTGGATGCTTCAGACGCGCAACGGCAAGCGCACCGGCATGGCAGCGGTCAAGATCGCGGTCGATATGGTCAACGAAGGGTTGATCGACAAGCACGCCGCACTGCGCCGCGTCCAACCGGAGATGCTCAATCAGTTCCTCTTTCCGATCGTCAACCCCAGTGCAGCCGAATCTGCCGCAAAATTGGCGCACGGTCTGGCAGCCGGTCCCGGCGCTGCCCAGGGACGTATCGTGCTCGACCCGGACATGGCGGCGGCGCGCTCCGAGCAGGGTGAGCGCGTCATTCTGGTGCGCACCGAAACGGCGCCGGAAGACTTCCATGGCATGGTTGCATCACAGGCGATCCTCACGGCGCGCGGCGGATTGACCAGCCACGCGGCAGTGGTGGCGCGTCAGCTTGGCAAGTGCTGTGTCTGCGGTTGCGGCGACCTGGAGATCGACTACAAAGCCGGTACGGTGCACGTGCATGGAACCGACATCACCCTGAAGGATGGCGACTGGATCACGGTCGATGGTCACTCCGGATGGGTCTATGCCGGTCAGGTCGAGACGCAGGAAGCCGAAGTCATTCAGGTCATTCGTGGCCAGATGAAGCCGGAAGACTCGAAACTCTACGGCTACTTCATCACATTCCTGAGCTGGGCGGATGAAGTGCGTCGTCTGGGGGTGCGCGCCAATGCCGATACGCCGACCGACGCGCGTGTGGCGCGACTCTTCGGCGCGGAAGGCATTGGTCTGTGCCGCACCGAGCACATGTTCTTTGAGGGCGACCGCATCGACGCCATGCGTGAGATGATTGTGGCGAACACGCCCGAAGAGCGACGCAAGGCGCTGGCGAAGATCGAGCCGCTCCAGCAGGAGGACTTCGAGGGCATCTTCGAAGTCATGGACGGTCTGCCGGTCACCATTCGCACCCTCGACCCGCCGCTCCACGAGTTCCTGCCGCACGGCGACCGTGAGATCGAGGAACTGGCGCATAAGATGAGAATCGACCCCGCGCATCTCAAAGTAAAGATCGAAAGTCTGCGCGAAGCGAACCCGATGCTCGGCTTCCGTGGCTGCCGCCTGGGTATCGAATATCCCGAAATCACCGAGATGCAGGCGCGCGCCATCTTCCATGCGGCAGCCAACTGCCAGGCGCGCGGCATTACCGTGCACCCCGAAATCATGATCCCGCTCGTCGGCGATGTGAGCGAACTGCGGATGCAGGGCGACATCGTGCGCCGTGTCGCTGATGAGGTGATGGCGGAAACCGGGCAGAAGATCGACTATCTGCTTGGCACCATGATCGAAGTGCCACGCGCTGCGTTGACCTCCGACAAGATCGCAACCATCGCCGAGTTCTTCTCCTTTGGCACCAACGACCTGACGCAGATGACGTTTGGTATGAGCCGCGATGACGCAGGGCGCTTCCTGCCGCTCTATGTCGAGCGCAAACTGCTGAAGGACGACCCGTTCGAGGTGCTGGATCAGGAAGGAGTCGGGCAATTGGTGCGCATGTCCGTCGAGCGTGGACGCAGCATTCGCCCCGATTTGAAGACCGGCATCTGCGGCGAGCACGGTGGTGAGCCGGGGAGTGTGAAGTTCTGCCACCGCGTCGGTCTCAACTATGTATCGTGCAGCCCGTACCGCGTCGTCATCGCCCGATTGGCTGCGGCGCAGGCGGTGCTGGAGGAACAGAAGTAACCATCATTCATTGCGGTTCATGCAGAGACGTTGCAACGCAACGCCTCTGCGTGGTCTGCCCTACAGATACGCACCTGCGAATTGAAGCGCAGCAACGGCATGCGTGTCGCGTTGTGCCTGGCGCCATTCATCACAAACCCGCTGGTGAATGCCTAGCGTCGTCTGCGCGATGGTTTGCCAGTTGTAGCGCGTACAGACCTCGTGAAACGCATTTGCAGCACGCTGCTGCGACCAGTCGGGATGCGCCAGCGTATGGCAGATGCCCCAGGCGAGCGAGTCAGCATTGTTCGGATAGACCGTCAACCCCGTTTCGTGGAGTTTCACCACCTCCGCAAGACCGCCAGTGTGCGCCACGACCACCGGGCACTTCGCCGCCATCGCCTCCAGCGCGACAATGCCGAATGGCTCATAGAGCGACGGGAACACTGACGCATTTGCGGCATGGTACAACCGATCACGCTCATCATCACTGATTCGACCGGCAAAGAGAATGGCATCCGCCAGACTCGCGTGTCGCGCGCGTTCTCGAAGCGCATCGAGATAGGCGCCGGCGCCAGCGATCACCAGGCGCGCCTGCGGGAATTGCGTCAGCACCTGAGACCAGGCATCGATCAGGACGTGTAAGCCTTTTTCGTGCACAATCCGCCCGACCGAAAAGACCAGCGGTTGATCGTCGCGTGCGAAGCGACGACGGAAGGTCAGACGATCCCTGTCGTTTTCAAATGGAGACGGTTTGACCACCACGCCATTCGGAACGACATCGATCTTTTCGTATGGTGTATCGAAGCTGGTATGCACTTCACGCGCCATAAAGTGCGAACAAGCGATAACACGGCTCGCCTCGACCGTCAATAACCGCTCCAGGCGATCAATCTGCGTTGAAAGATCGCTCGCCAAATGCCCCTGCTGCCGTCCGCGTTCAGTGGCGTGGATCGTTGCCAGCAGCGGCATATGGCACACCCGCTTGAGCGCTATGGCAGCCGAGGCAACCAACCAGTCGTGCGCGTGGATGAGGTCGAATCCGCCGAAGCGATGCTGCACATCGAGCGCCGCGTGTTTGAGCGCAGCATTAATGTCCTGCGTCAGAGGAAAGAACATGCGGTCGGCTACTGGAGGGACGGCTGCACGATGCACATGAACGCCATCTGCGCTGCATTCATACCTGTCCCCTCCGTTCAGGTGAGGAGTGATAATATGCACCTCAGCGCCAATCCGCGCCAGCGCATCGGTCAGATCGGTGACATGGCGTCCCAGGCCCCCAATGAGATGCGGCGGGTACTCCCAGGACAACATCAGAATACGCATAGACCCTCGACAGAAAGAACCGGCTGCTGTTTTGCAGCGTACGATAACACGCAATCTGGTGCGCGTCATCACGCGATACAAACAACAGCCGGGACGATCATCGCACCAAGGCGAATCTGTATTGTTAAGAATTATAGCATAACCGGTTTAGGATGTCACCTTTCAAACAAATGACAATATCAAGAGAACAGTCTTATACAATTCTTCATCTGTCAGAAACGTAGCGCCACACAGGTGGAACCTCGCATTGCATCGTCTCCTCGCCGGGATTGCGACAATCCGGTATAATCGTCCATCCGTACCACTCTGTTGGCATCGCCACTGCGTTGAGTTATAAGGACGCCGCCTGTGCTCAAGAATCGTCTCCTGCTCTCGATCAGCGCCGGTCATTTCGCTGTTGACGTCATCAATAGCGTCGTTCCCGTTCTGCTGGCGACGCTGGCTGCGCCGCTGGCGCTCAGTAATGCTCAGATCGGTATTGCGCTGACGCTCCACATTTTTGCCGGCGCTCTATCACAGCCGCTCTTTGGCTGGCTGGCGGATCGCTTCAGTGATCGTCCGGCAGCGCTGGCTGGCGCCGGCGTCGCGTGGATGGCGGTCTGCCTGGCGGCAATTGCGCTTTCGACGAATTGGACGCTGATTGTGTTGCTGGTTGGACTGATGGCGCTGGGATCGGGACTCTTTCATCCGATTGGAACGGCGAGCGCGGCGGCTTCTGCTCCATCGCGCGCCGCCAGCGCCACGGCGATCTTCTTCTTCAGCGGGCAACTCGGGCTGTCGCTGGGTCCGCTGCTGGGTGGCGCCTTACTGGGCGCTTCGCACGGCACCCGCTCGATCCTGGCGCTGACAGCGCTGACCCTCGCGCCTGCCGCGCTCCTGTTCGTTGCGCCACGACCCGTGATCCCGGTGAGTGGCACTGCACACGCTGCGCATACGGCAGCGCGCGTCGGGGTCGCCATCCTGGCGGCGTTTATCGTCCTGGTAGCGCTGCGTTCATCGATCCAGTCGGTATTTATGTCGTTCTTGCCCAAGTTCTTCGCTGATCGCGGATGGGAACCGGTTGCCTACGGCGCCATTGCCGGCATCTTCATGTTCACTGCCGCGATCGGCAATATCATCGCCGGTGATATCGCCGATCGCTTCGGCATGCGTGCAGCAACAATCTGGCCCCTGCTGATCAGCGTCCCTGCCGGGCTGATCTGTCTGTGGTCACCTTCGCCACTGACGGCCTTCATCGCGTGCGGCGTTGCCGGAATGGTCATTGGCGGGCAGCATAGCGTGCTGGTCGTGCATGCCCAGCGATTGCTGCCGGTGCGTCAGGGATTCGCCGCCGGGCTGATCCTGGGGTTCACATTTGCAACTGGCGGGATCGGCACCGCGCTGGTTGGGGCGCTGGCGGATACAGTGGGGTTGCTCACCGCCATGCAGGGCGCAGTACTGCTCGCGCTTCCTGCGGCCGCGCTGGCGCTCACACTGCCGGGGCGCGAATCGGTCGCACCGGCGGTTGCCGCAGCCGAGGCGTGATGCCCGTCACGCCCCTCGCTCCTGTTTGACCGCGCCATGATGAATAATCGGCGCGTGGTCCGCTGCGACGCGGCGAAGACTCTCTTCAGGAGCGCACCCTTCCAGTCGCAAATAGGTGTACTTGAAGAGGTCGCGCGCCGTGGCGACCGCCGGCGCCGCCAGCAGAATGCCGAACAACCCAAACAGTGTGCCCATCACAATCATCGATACCGTCAGCACTGCCGGGTGGACGCCAACGCTTTCGCCGATGATGCGCGGCACCAGCAGACTATTTTCGAGTTGCTGGACGGCGATATACAGCGCGAGGACCGCGAAGCCGGCTGTCGGCGAGATGCCGAACCCGAGAATGACCCCCGGAATGGCGCCAATGGTCGGACCAAGCACCGGGATGAACTCGGTGACGCCGGCGATCAATGCCAGCACCAGAACATAATCGCCGAGCGGGAAACCGAGCATTTCCAGCCCCACCAATCCGATGCCGACCGCCAGACCGACCGAAACGCACAGAATAATCTGCCCACGAATGTAACCGCCCAATACCTTGTTGATAATGTCCCACACATTCCAGAAATCAGCGCGGGCGCGCGGGTGAACCAACTGATTGAAGAAGACTCGCCCCTGATGCTTATCGTAGAGCACGTAAAATAGCCAGATCGGCAGCGAAATGAAGCCGAGAATGAATGTGACCGTATTGAGCAGTTGAATGAGTTGGTTGAGGAGAAACGAACCGCCGCGTTGCAAATAGGTGTCGATATTATTCTGCAATGAGCGCAGGAAATTCGCCAGGCTATCCTCGATAGGTTGCTGTAGCGACGGGGGCACTTGATCGCGGTACTGTCGAACGACCGAGTCGACGAACATCTGAATCTCGCTGAACGTCGGCAGGCGACGGATCAACCGTTCAACCTGTTCGACCAGCGGTGGGATGATCAGCGCAAATGTCGCCGCAATCCCCAGAAAACCCAGGATATAGACGACGAGAATCGACAGCCAACGCGGCATCCATCGGTCGAAGAAATCGACGGCTGGCGCCATCAGGTATGCCAGCACCAGTCCGATGATGAACGGGATCAGCACCGGACGGGTCGTCCAGAGCATCCAACCAATGCTGTACAGCGCCAGCGCCACCAGCGACCAGCGCGCGATCAGACGCCACGGGATGACGGGCCACGTGATCACCGGGACGACCGACGTGGCTGACACAGGCTCAGTCGTGCTGTGATCCGCTTCGCCAGGGTCGCCGTCGGGCGCCCGATCATCAATGCCGGGTGGCGCTTCTACCGTTTCTTCTTCCTGTGGTTCGACTGTTTTCATCATCGGTCACTGGACGACGATTACCATGGCGCCGTCATACGTTACAATAGAGAGGACGCTGTGTCAAGGTTCTTTTGATACGGGAAGACAGTATGATTCGTCTCATCCTCGACACCGACATCGGCACCGATGTCGATGACTGTCTGGCGCTGGCGCTCATTCTGACCTCGCCAGAATTCCGCCTTGAAGGTGTGACGTGCGTGTATGGCGATGTGTTGCTCCGCAGTCGCATGGTTCGGAAGCTGCTGAACCTGCGTGGATGCCCGGCAACACCTGTCTTCGCTGGCGCGACTCAGCCGCTCCTGGAGCTGCTGCCGGTTTACTGGGCTGGACACGAAGGGATTGGGCTGCTCGATGAAGCGGATCATGCGCTTGCGCCAGAAGCAGACCACGCTGTCGATTATCTTGTCCGCATGGTGATGAGCAATCCGGGACAGATCCACCTCGCCGCAGTCGGTCCGCTGACCAATATTGCGCTGGCGTTGAAACGCGAGCCGCGCATAGCGCAGGCGCTTGCGAGCCTGACCATCATGGGAGGCGCATGCCGGGGATATGAATCGTTGCACATCAATTATGTCGAACACAACATCCGCTGCGACCCGGAGGCGGCGCATATTGTCTTCAGTTCCGGCGCGCCGATTGCGCTCGTTCCGCTCGATGCAACCCTGCACACCCGCATTCGCCCGACCGATGTCGAACGCATTCGGGCTGCGGGCACACCATTCCACGCTGCCGTCGCCGATCAGGTCGCACTGTACCCGCCATTCCGTGCACGCGGTTTTACCTATCTGCACGATCCGCTGGCGGTCGCAACCATCGTGGCGCCCGATCTGGTCGCCTGGCGCAACCTGCGCGTTGATGTCGAAGTCGGCGGACGCCTGACCGCTGGGATGACGCTGATGCGCGAACCGACCGAAGCCGCGCCTGCCAATGCCCGGGTTGCCCTGAGCGTCGATGCGGCGCGCTTCGAGGAATGGTTTCTGGCGCGGGTCGCCGCTGCCGATATGGTGCAGCCATAGCCCGGCGAGGGATCATTCCTCGCGCAGGATATATCCGACGCCGCGCACGGTATGGATCAGGCGTGCTTCGTTGTGCGCCTCGAGTTTCTGGCGCAGATAGCGGACGTATACTTCGATGATATTGCTCTCGCCGCCGAAGTTATACCCCCAGACGCGGTCGTAGATGACATCGCGCGTCAGCACCTGCTGCGGGTGGCGCATGAACAATTCGAGCAGATCGTATTCCTTTGCCGTGAGATCCACCCGCCGCTCACCGATGGTGACTTCGTGTGCGGCGAGGTCCATCGCCAGCGGACCATAACGCAGCACTGTCGCGGTATCTTCGCGCTGACGACGCCGCAACTGGACGCGAATGCGTGCCAGCAACTCCTCGAAGGCGAACGGTTTGATCAGGTAATCATCGGCGCCCGCTTCGAGACCGGCGACTCGATCCGGCACGGCGTCACGCGCCGTGAGCATGATGATCGGCACATCTGAAGCGGCGCGAAGGCGCCGCGCGACTTCCAGTCCATCGATGCCCGGCAGCATCAGGTCGAGCACCACCAGGTCGGGTGGACGTTCGCGTGCAACCTCGATCGCCTGACGACCATCGGCGGCGATCTCGACGTTGTACCCTTCAAATGTCAACCCACGCCGAAGGTATCCGGCAATTTCGGCTTCGTCCTCAACGATTAAAATAGTGCTCATAGAGCAGCATAGAAACTGGTGGTCGCCGATTGGCGTTCAGATGTTCGAGAACATCGTGCATTGTAACAGACTGTTCTGCGTGTTGCAAGGATAATGAGCATGATCAGCGACGAACTACGGGATCAGGTGGCGCTTGTCACCGGTGCATCGCGCGGCATCGGGCGGGCGATTGCGCTGGCGGTTGCGGCGCGCGGCGGGCGCGTCCTTGTCAACTATCAGCGCAACGACGCCGCTGCGCGAGAGGTGGTCGAGGTCATCGAGACGATGGGCGGCGAGGCGATGGCGTTTGCCGCCGACGTCGCCGACGAGCGCGCCGTCGGCGCCATGGTGGATGCCTGCCTCAAACATTGGGGGCGGCTTGATGCACTGGTCAACAATGCCGGATTGACCGATGACGCGCCATTCGTGCGGATGCGACCCGATCAGTGGCGCAATGTCATCGATGCCGACCTGACCGGCGCGTTTCTGTGCAGCCGCGCGGTGCTGGCGCCTATGCGCGCGCAACGGTATGGGCGGATCGTCATGATCGGTTCTCTGGCGGGGCTGGCGGGGAACGTCGGACAGGCAAATTACGCCGCCGCCAAGGCGGGGCTTGTTGGGCTGACGCGTGCGCTGGCGCGTGAGACTGCGCGCGATGGGATTACTGTGAACATCGTTGCGCCAGGCTACATCAACACCGATATGCTCGCCGCATTACCGGCAGCGCGACGACAGTGGGCGCTCGACGCGATTGCGATGGGGCGCTTCGGCACCCCGGAGGAAGTTGCGGCAGCCGTCGTTTTTCTCCTCTCGCCATCCGCGTCGTACATCACCGGTCAGGTGCTGGCGGTCGATGGCGGATGGGTCATGCCGTAGCAGGTGTAAGCATGTTGTCATGCACGGCGACGCTTTCTTACGGTATCCTCTGCGCAGGTATTCGCATACACACTGAACAACGACGCTACACCCCCTATGACCGCTACCCTACGAACCCTGCGCCGCAATCGCGGACTGACCCTGACCGAACTGGCAATGCTCAGCGGCATTCCGGCGCGCAACCTTGGCGCTATCGAACTGGGCATGCTGTCCATCGACACAACGACTCGTGCGCACCTGGCGAGCGTGCTTGCCGTCACGCCAAACGCGATTCCCTCTGTTTCGCTTTCGGTTGCTTCATCGCCAACTGTGGTCGATTTCCAACGGTTGGCGGCGCCCCTCGCCATTGCACTGACGACGACCACACTGGCGACGTCGCTCATGTCGCGTGTTGAACTGCCGACCCTTCCGCCATTGAGCGCCAATGCGCCAATTGTAGCGCCGCTCACATCACAGTCTGCTATCCCGATGCCATCTGATCTCCCGTCCGAAACGGCGCCCGCCGGCAGATCGATCCAGGTTGCAGCAATGATGGCGGCGCTGCTAGACCCCGCCGCTTCCCCACCGGCGCGTCACGAAACCCTGATCCCTGCACCACCCGAAACGGCGACGGAACGGAGCGCCCAACCAGTCGAATCGACATTCTCAACGGCGCCGGTTGCGCCTGAAGCAACCGTTGATTCGAAGCGTGGCGATCCCGCCATGCCGCGCGGATACCCGCTGATTGCGCCGGTTGGTCGGATCGTCATCACCCAGGGGTATGGCGAGGGCACCCATGCACCGGCTGCCATATGGGGTGGTGTCGATTTTGCCATCGACACGGATGGCGACGGCTACGCCGAACCGGGACCAACGCGCGGCGTCCCGGTGATCGCCACCCACGACGGGATTGCCCGGGTGTACCCCGGCAGCTGGCCCGGCGGCAACTTCGTGCGCATCGAAAACCGTGAGACCGGCTGGACGACCGCATACGGACATCTGGATGCCATTCTGGTCAGCGACGGGCAGGAGGTGCGACGCGGCGACCAGATCGGCACGGTGGGCAGCACCGGCTACGCCACCGGACCTCACCTGCATTATGAGGTCTGGCAGCATGGCATAAATGTCGATCCCACGCTGTTTGTCGCTGCTAACAGCCTGTCCGAAAGCCGCCTCCTGGCAGCGGTCACATCCGGGCGCCAACGGGGAGGCGCCCCGATGGCGCGGTGACGGTCACATCCGGGCGCCCCGACATTCGGCAGCCACGGGGCGCGTCCAGAGGAGGGCGCCCACCAGGGCGCTCCGACGCCCGCCGAACCCGAACCGCCGGAAGCCATCCTCAGCCCAAAACACCGGCCCATGTAGACCTTCTCATCCAACCCGCCCGACATATCGTATAATCAGGCAACCGTAATACCCCACGAGGATGAGGACAGGAGCGCCTGATGACTGTAGCAAATCAAGGGATAGCCTACACCCTGACGATCCGCTGTCAGATCGATAATCGCCCAGGAATGCTGGGGTCCATTGCCACCGCAATCGGCGAAAATGGCGGCAATATTGGCGCGATCGACATTGTGCGCGTCGATCGCCAACATATCGTGCGTGACATCACGGTGCGCGTGCAAGACGAACTCCACGGCGACCGAATCGTTCGTCGCATCGACGCACTCCCCGGTGTTGTTGTCACAAATGTGAGTGACCGGGTCTTTTCGCTGCATCAGGGCGGCAAGATTTCCATTCACAGCCGCACGCCGCTCAAGAGCCGCGACGACCTCTCGCTCATCTACACTCCTGGCGTTGCGCGCGTTTGTCGGGCTATCGCGCGCGACGAAGAGAACGCTTTTTCCCTGACGATCAAGAAAAACAGCCTGGCAGTCATCAGCGACGGCAGCGCCGTTCTGGGATTGGGCAATCTCGGCGCTGCGGCGGCAATCCCTGTGATGGAGGGGAAAGCGGTCCTCTTCAAAGAATTGGCAGACATCGACGCCTTCCCGATCTGCCTGAAAAGTCAGGACCCCGACGTGATCGTGGCGACGGTCGAACAGATTGCACCAGTCTTCGGCGCCGTCAATCTGGAAGACATTGCGGCGCCCAAGTGTTTCGACATCGAGGAGCGTCTGGCTGAGCGCCTCGACATCCCGGTGATGCACGACGATCAGCATGGTACGGCAGTAGTGGTGCTGGCAGGTTTGCGCAATGCAGGAATGCTGGTCGGCAAGCGTTTCGACCAGATGCGTGTGGTGGTTAATGGCATCGGTGCGGCTGGCACTGCAATTGTTCAGAATCTCCTTATCGCTGGTGTGGGCGAAATTACCGCCGTGGACCGGATGGGCATCCTGAACATCGATGAAGATCAGCATCTGTCCCCGGTACATCGACAGATTGCCGAACGCACCAACCGCGAACGACGCCGCGGCGGATTGGCTGAAGCATTGATCGGCGCTGACGCCTTTATTGGCGTTTCGAGCGGGAATGTTCTCACTGCCGAGATGGTGCAGAGCATGGGAAGCGACCCGATCGTCTTCGCGCTTGCCAACCCCATCCCCGAAGGCGATCCAGAGATGTTGCAGCACTACGCGCGCGTGATTGCCACCGGTCGCTCTGATTTTCCCAACCAGATCAACAATGCGCTCAGTTTTCCCGGCATTTTCCGCGGGGCGCTTGATGTGCGCGCTGCGAAAATCACTCCAGGGATGCGCCTGGCTGCGGCTGAAGGTCTGGCGAGCGTCATCAGTCACGAGGAACTGACCGAGGAATACATCATCCCCAGTATCTTCAACCGCGACATCGTGCCTGCCATTGCAGCGGCCGTCGCACGCGCCGCACGGGATGAAGGCGTCGCGCGCGCAGACAATGGGGTGTAATGGACAAACACAGGCGTCCAATGCGTGGGTGGAAGAGGTGCTGGCGACCAGCAGAGGGGCGTTGCAGTGCAACGCCCCTCTGGGTATCCGCATATCATTTATGTGCCATGTCCCGCCACTCGCATCCGATACGCAAACCGGTATTCGTTTTCCATCAGGCGGTATCGTTCGAGCGTATCGGGTCCGCAGCTCAATGTTCCGAGTCCGCGGTGTGCGGCGTCGATGTTGAGGAACACGTCGGCGCGCGGTGTCAGATCGATCGTATGCAGGGCGCGAAACAGGTCGTCGTCGCTATCGTGCAACGCCGAGAACTCGAAGGTCGGTCGCCCGGCGACGTATAACCCGCACCCATTGGCATCGGTCAGGCTTAGAAACCGGACATCGGTTTTATGCCCATGCTCCTGAGGCATGATGTAGGGCACGTACTGATCGGTGACGGTTGATCGCCAAAGCCCCACCATCGCACTCGCCCTGCGATCGCTGTAGTTGTCCCACGGTCCGCGTCCATACCATTCGAGATGCTCAAGCCCCGAGGTCAGCGTCAGGCTCACCCCGACGCGCGGGATGTCACTGATCGCATTGCCGATCACGACCGTGTTCTCGACCAGCAACTCACCGCCAGCATGCAGCGTGTAGCGATGAATATGGGTGAAATCATCCCACTGATCGCGGCCAGAGGCGCTGTGCTCGATTTCGACAGTTGCTGCTTCGGCATCGGCGGCGATCAGTCGCACGCTGCGCAGGCGATGCTGCATCTGATGCAGCCCCAGCGCCTTCCAGCGCGCCAGCGGCTTCTCTGGCTCGTTCCACAACTTCAGCCCATCATTGTCCGTGGCAGCGCGCCAGACGTTGAGCAGCGCACCGCGAACGATCAGGTTCTCTTCGCCGCTGCCGAATGTAGTCAGAAGACCGGTCGTTGTGTCGAAGGCGGCGCAAATGGCGCCAGCGCGCAGCACAATCAGATCTGCGGTCTGCTCGACGGCGACCGGCGCCCGTGTCGCGGCCAGTTGGGGTGAACCGGCAATTGTCGGAAGCGGCAGTTGCTGCCAGGCGACTTCGTGCCCGGCTGACGCCCAGAGTGTGGTATCGCGCTGGTAGAAGCGCAGGGTCAGGAACTGTTCGCCGGGAACGCTCCTCGCCGTGCTTAGATCGAGGCGCACCAACTGCGACTCGCCCGGAGCGGCGCGCAGCGCTGGCAGCGCCCCCGACGCAACCGGCACGCCATCAGCGGTCACTTCCCACGTACCATACAGCCAGTCGATGTCGGCGAAATCCTGCCGGTTGACGATCCGCAGAGTCGTGCCCGATGGATCGACCATATCGACCCGCACTGGCTGGATCAGATATTTGTACTCATACAACGCGGGGTGGGGCGATCGGTCGGGCCACACCAGACCGTCGCAAACGAAGTTGGCATCATTCGGCACATCGCCGAAATCACCGCCATACGCCCACCAGTTGCGCCCCTGCTCATCGATCACGCGGATGCCGTGATCGAGCCATTCCCAGATGAACCCACCCTGCAACGCCGGATAACGCTCAAACGCCTCCCAATAATCCGCCAGGCTGCCGTTGCTGTTCCCCATTGCGTGCGAGTATTCACAGAGGATCAGCGGGCGCGGATCGTCAGTCTCCTGTTCCGCCCAGGCGACGATGTCATCGATTGGCGCATACATCGGGCAGATGACGTCGGTCGCAGCGCGCCCGCCCTGCCACGACTCCCCCATCCACCGCGAGATGGCGCCCTCGTAGTGCAACGGTCGCGAGGGATCGAGATAGCGCGCCAGACCGGCGGCGGCATCGTGGTTGGGACCATACCCGCTTTCATTTCCCAACGACCAGAGGATGACCGAGGGATGATTCTTGTCACGCTCGATCATGTTGCGCACCCGCTCGATAAACGCGCGGGTGTAGCGCGCATCGCGGCAGAGGTCGAAGGCGAAGGCGTGCGACTCGACATTCGCCTCGTCGATCACGTAGAGACCATAGCGATCACACAGATCGAGCCAGTACGGATCGTTCGGATAGTGCGATGTGCGCACGGCATTGATGTTGAACTGCTTCATGCGCTGAATATCGAGTTCCATCAACTCCCGACCGACCGCCTTGCCGGTCGTGTCCGAATGGTCGTGCCGATTGACCCCTTTGATCGTGATTGCTCTGCCATTCACCAGCAGTTGCCGGTTGCGAATGGTAATCGAGCGAAAGCCGACGTGGCATGCGCAGCGTTCCGGTCCTGCCGGTCCGTAGATGGTGACAATGAGCGTGTACAGATATGGGGTCTCCGCCGACCACAGACGCGGCGATTCAACCCGCCCCTCCAGGTGCACTTCCGGGCGCACAAAGCGGCGCACCCCGAAGTGCGGATGGGTCTGCGTATAGGTTGCGCTCAATGGCTCAGCGAAGACCGGCGCGCCGCCTGCGTCGTAGAGTTGCGCCTCCACGCGGGTATGCTCGTCGGCTTCACCAATGGCATCGAGCGTACAACGCACCCGCAGCATGCCTTCCTGTGCATCATCGCTCACATCCCCCCGCGCCGACAGGTCTGCCAGGTAGACCGTATCGGTCGCGTAGAGGAAGACATCACGATGAATGCCCGACTGCCACCAGTGATCCTGATCCTCCACAAAACTGGCGTCGGACCAGCGCAGCACGACGGCGATCAATTCGTTTGGCGCATCGAAGCGCACCATGCCGGTCACGTCATACTCGGCAGGCGTGCGTGAGTCCTTGTGCAGACCGACCGGCGCGCCATTGAGGTACACATAGCATGCCCCCTCGCACCCGGCGATGTGCAGCACGATCCGGCGTCCGCACCATGCGGGAGGAAGCGTAAAATGGCGGCGATAGACGCCGGTGGGATTATCGCCTGGCACAGACGGCGGCATATGCGGAAACGGCATCTGCACATTCGTGTAATGCGGCTTGCCGAACCCCTGCATCGTCCAGTTGCCGGGAACCTGGATCGGTTGCCAGCCGCCTTCAGCCAGCGCAGCCGCAGTCACCGCCTCCGGGTGTGGCAGGAGGCGAAAATCCCATATCCCGCTCAGACTCTGGCGCCACGGCGATGTCGAAGGATCGGTGGAAACGTCGATATCCGTCGGAAACGGTATCGTCAACGCATGCGGCGGCAGGGTGTTGAGCGCCGTTAATTCAGGCATTTCCCAACTCTTCCTGCCGGCAATGAAGAGCATTGGGAGCGGAGTACTGGTTCGATGACTCATCAGAACAGATTCCACAAATGCTGGTTAGTGACTTCGTGGTGAAACTGAATCTCAGCGCGCTTGATCACTGTTCCGAGCAGACGCGGGCACCGATCGGCGGACGCCTGTTTGGCGGCGGCAAAACGCGCTGCCACGTCCTCACCCATAATCGCATTCGTCCATGCACTGGAGCGGAACGAATCGAGCGCATCATAGATATTGTCGGGGAGGATGCCGAGCGGTTGGTATGCATCGGCGATCTGACCCTCTGGACCTTCAAGCCCGGTGTGGAGCAGCGCATAGATGGAAAGGTATGGATTGGCGTCCGGTGCAATCGAGCGCACTTCAATGCGCGCTGAACGCGCATTGCCGATCGGGATGCGGATCATCGCGCCGCGATCAATTGGTGAAGACTTGATCTCATTTGGCGCTTCATAGTGTGGGTCGAGGCGCCGATACGCATTGACGCTCGAATTGAAGATCAGACAGAGATCTCTGGCATTGTGGAGAATCCGGTTGATGAAACTCCAGCCGAATGCCGAGATGCCATCACGCCCGGCGGCGTCGTAGAACAGGTTCGTATCACCGCGCGCAATCGACAGGTTCGTGTGCATGCCGCTGCCGTTCACGCCGGTGACCGGCTTGGGAAGAAAACTCGCTGTCATCCCCATCTTGTGCGCCACCTGACGGCAGACCAGTTTGTAGAGCAGCACCTGATCGGCGGCAATCGGCGCTTCAGTATAGGAGTAGTTCATCTCGAATTGCGACGGCGCAACTTCGGGATGGTCTTTTTCGTTGGCAAACCCCATCGCTCGCTGCACCTCGGCCGCCGTGTCGATAAACAGACGGAGCGAGTCTCCCGGCAACGAATGGTAATACCCGCTGGTCGTAATGAACTCGAAGCGGTCGGTCTCGCGGTAGCGCTGCTCGGCATGCTGTCCCTGGAACAGAAACCCCTCGATTTCGGTCGCCACGTGGCATACCAGACCCTCGCGGCGGAACAGGTCATCGGTGTAGCGTTTCAATCGCGAGCGCATATCCGCATTGTACGGGGTTCCGTCCGGTTCGAGCACTTCGCCGAACACCAGCACCTTGCCCGGTCCAAACACATCTGCTGGCAACCAGTAGAACGCAGCCCAATCAATCGCCAGGCGTAGATCGGATTCCGCCTGACGCGAGAAGCCGCGGATCGAGGAGCCATCGAAGGTCAGATTGTCGGCGGATTTGAGCAAGAACTTTTTATCATAGTCCAGCATGTGCAGCCGCCCCTCGAGATCGGCGAAGCAGACAGTGACTGCTTTGATGCGCTTTTCATCGGCGAGGTACCGGCTGCGTTCTTCACGCAGGATATCGACCGGCGTTCGCGCCATGCGCAACGCCTTCATTTGCAGGTTCAGCTCCTCGAGTTCGTCGTAGGGAATTTCCAGGAAATCGCGCAGGTGACCTGTCATCGGGGCATCCTTCCCTTCCAGAGCGATCATCGTGTACGCATCCGTACACAAACGGTCCTATTGTACACGATTCCGTTACGGATGCAACCTGGTTTCTGTGGCGTGCCAGACGGCGATGATTCGCGCATACGGAACTGTTCGCGCTCTGCGCTCCGCGTCGCGTCTACGAGCCTGCCCCGCATTGTAAGTGAGTTGATCGCATTTTGCTACCATCCTGCTATGCTTGGATGGATGTGATCACGTATGATTTGGCTTAAGATTGGTAGAAGACAAAAATTGTGCTGAATGAATCGCCGACATCATCTATGGTCACATCCGCTCACACAACCAGACACACCTCCATCGGGCGCGACATGTCTCTGCGCACGCGCCTTATCCTTGGATATGGCATCGTTGTATCGCTGACGCTGGTGTTTGGTCTCTTTATGTTTGTCCATCTGCGCAGCATACGCGATCGTCTGGCGGAACTCAGCGCCAATGTCACCGCCGATGTGCAGTACAGTGTCGAGGCGATAACCGCAATTGCGGAAACCCAGCGCATCATCGACCGCTACCTGCAGCAACCGGATCAAACCAGGCATCAGGAGGCAACCCGCCAACTCAACGCATTGCAGCGAACGCTTGAGCATCTGGAAGTGAAAGCGCACAATCCGGCAATGCGTGAGCATCTGAAGCGGATCATCGATCAGGCGGCGACGTATCGCCAGATTTTTGATGATACCAGCAAAAGCATCACTGAACAACAACAAGCGCGCGATCATCTCTACACGACCTTCTTGAGTCAGTATCAGACGATTGAACAGGCGATCAGCAACGCCAGACCAACGACGCCATCTGATTATCTGACGCTGATGGACCTGAGTCGTGCAAGCACACGATTGCAGATTGCACATATATGGGTCGGGCAAATGGACAGCGCCGATACTATGGATGCGGCAGATAATGCAATAGCAGAACTGCGTCAGGCGCGAACATTTTTGCGGCGTTATCTTGTGCTGAACAGCAATCCGCGCGTTGTGCGATCGGATGATCTCGAACGTCTGCACAGCGTATCCGATAGTTTCGACCGTTCATTTACCCGTATTAAAGGTCTCTCAAGCAACTACATTCGTACGGAAGCCCTGATCAACAGCCGCCTGAAACCTCAGGCGACGCAAATGACGCGTGAAGCGGCGGCGCTGGCGGATACGGCGTTGCTGCAACTCACGACGACCACCAGGAACATTGATCGGGAAACGGCATACACCCAGGCAATCAGCGGCGGCGTGCTCGTGATCCTTCTGATAGCCGGAGGCGTACTCGGCGTCCTGCTGGCGTCCCTCATTACACGCCCGCTCAATGAACTGGTCGCCGTCACCGCGCGCCTGGCGCGCGGTGACGGGGAGACGCGCGTGCAGCCGCGCGGCGGGCGTGAACTGATCCTGCTGGCGCAGGCGTTCAACGATATGGCGGCTGAACTCGAACGCGAACGCGCCGAAGTGCGGCATCAGAACGCGCTGCTGGCGGAACGTGCGGCTGAACTTGAGCAGACGTTGCGCCAGCTGCGCGAAGAAACCGCGGCGCGCGAACAACTGAGCGCGACGGTACACCAGTTGAGCGTACCGATTCTTCCGATCATGGAAGGCGTGCTGGTCGCACCGCTGGTTGGCGAGATCGATGCCGGGCGCGCTGAACTGTTGCAGCAGCGCCTGCTGGGGCGCATCGTCGCCGACCGTGCACGGGTGGCAATCCTCGACATCACCGGCGTCCCTGTGGTTGACGCTCAAATCAGCGCCTGGCTGATCCAGGCGACGGCTGCGGCGCGGTTGCTTGGCGCGCGCTGCATTCTCGTCGGCATCAACCCGGAAGTGTCGCAGGCGCTCGTCTCAAGCGGCATTGACCTCGGCGATATGGTGACCAGAGCCACCCTGCGCGAAGGACTGGAGTATGCGGCGCGCATGTTGCAGCGGGAGACGAAGCCACGGGTCAGGGATCAGGGGTCAGGGATCAGGGGTTAGGGGTGTCAGCGGGTGTGCCGGCAGTGTTGGATTCGTTCGTGGGCTTCGCCTGCGCTTCTTCACGTTGTTGCCAGAGTTGTTCAACGCGTTGACGCAGGCGTAGTAACGCCTCGCGCTTTTCGTTCGGCAACTCCATGCCCGATCTGACCATACGACGAACAACGTTCGCTTTCTCGGCGGGATCAACCTCCTGCGTCATCACGCCACCTCTCTGATTTCTACCTGACAACTAAATCCGGCGGCAGTTCAAACACCACTTCATCGCCGGGTCGAATGCCACGCGCTGCGAACCACCCCTGATTCACTTCGAGTGCGTAAAATGCTTTACCGCTCGGGGCATGCTGCGTCGTCTCGTCAAATGGCTGCATATCTTCAATATTGAGAATGCGCCGCTCCTGGCTGATGAACGCAATCGATAGCGGAATCCGCGTGTTTCGCATCCAGAATGAGCCGGTATAGGGACCGGCAAAAACGAAGAGCATGCCACGATTTTCGGGCAGCGCATGACGAAACATCAGCCCGATGCTCCGTTTCTCCGGTGTGGCAACGACCTCCGCCTCCAGGCGATGATCGCCAATGACGATCTCAATAACCGCATCAGGAACGACGGTCGCTGCTGGCGCGGCTGTCTCCCCGACCAGCGGCGTGACAACAACGGTCGGCGCCGGATATGCTGCTTCCGGCGCTGGATATGCCTCATTTTCAGCAGAGGCTGTTGTTGGCGCAGGGGATGGCGCTCCTCCCGCCGGTGGAGGCGCTGCTGTCGCAACAAGCGCGGCGTCGCCAGCGGGCACTCGACTGCACGCTGCCACGACGAGCAGCGCCAGAACAAGTACGAGCGCATGTGCTGCGTGTACCTGCCTGCGAACCCTGCGCTGGCGATCCATGTCTCCTACTCCCCCGCAGCGCGTGCATATTCGCGCACTTCACCTGTGACGATCCGCGCCAGGCGCAGGAGATCGTTAAACTCGACATGGAACGAGTCAATAATCGTATCTGGATCAGGCGTCAGACCAGCATCGACTGCGATGCCGATCAACACGTCGCCTGCGTAACTGAAGATGCTGACACCCAGCCCCAGATGCCCCGCCTGCGGCACCCAGAACATAATCTGGCGGATCGGGCTGCCAGCCAGATAGATACGCTGCCGCGGACCGGGAACGTTCGTCATCACCGCTGTCGCCTTGCTGCCAAAGATATCGACAACCAGGTCCGCCATTTGCTGCGGCATGGCGCCAATCGTGTTCAGAATGCCAAATGCAACTGCGGCTTCGGGCGACCCCTTGATCCCCTCCATGCGACGCTTCAACTCCAACAACCGATCAAACGGGTCTTCGATGCCGATTGGTAGATCGAGAAACACCAGACTGAAGCGATTGCCGAGTTCGGTGATCGGTCCTGGCGGACGGAGGTTGACCGGCACGACGGCGCGGATGTTGAGACTGCTATCGACCATTGCGCCACGACGCACCATGTAGCGCCGCAGCGCCCCGGCGACTGCGTTCAGCAGCACGTCGTTGATAGTGCAGCGAAACATGCCGCCGACGCGCTTGACATCGTCGAGTGGGATTGGATCCGACCATGTGGCACGCTTTTGAACGCCAAGGGGTCCTTTGAACAGCGTTGGCGGATCGGGGGGCATGAAGAGCAGTTTATTCAGCGCCTGGGCGCCGCCGACCCCGGTGCGCGCTGCGTCGATCAGGCGCGTGGGGTCTTCCAGCAATTCGCGGCTTTCGTTGACCAGCGCCTCGGCGCTTGCCAGCACATTGCTCAACGACCTGACGGCTGGCAGCAGGAATGCCTCGACAGGATTTTTGTTACGCGCTTCGTGCCTGGCGCCATCAGCGGCGCGCGGATCATCGCGTTGCTCATCGGTCAGTGAGAGGAGCACCTGCACGAGTGCAATCCCATCGGCAATGGCGTGGTGCAACCGGCAAAGGGCGGCGCTGCCGCCATTATAGTTTTCGACGATATGAAAGTGCCACAGCGGTTTGCTGAAATCGAGCGGCGTGCTCATCAGATCGCTGACCAGCGCTTGCAATTCACGCTTGCCCCCCGGTGCAGGGAGCGCGATCCGGTGAATATGGGCGCTCAGGTTGAAATAGGGATCGAGCTCCCATTCCGGCGGAGCATTGGGCGAACGTTCCGGTTTTACCCGCATCCGAAAGCGATCAAACACCAGGAGTCGCTCTTCGATGACCCGGTACAGTCGCGCAACATCGAGCGGCTCATCGAACATCAGAACGCCGGTGATCATCATCAAATTCGTTGGATCTTCCATCCGCAGCCACGCGGCGTCGGCGCTGGAAAATGCCTCAGTTCGTCGCGCTGCCATAGTATGCCCTGCTGTCTATCGCTTCAACCAGTGTCACATAGAGTCTCGCAGCGACGGCGCGCGCCGTCGCTGCATTATCCTACACTGAGGTGGGCGCAGTGTCAACGATTCAGCATCATAAGGGTGCAGGCATGATGGGTCAGCAATCACAGCGTCGCATCGGTCGCGCTGCGCTCTGCCACCGTTCTCGACCAACCAGCGGCGTCCGCGCGGACGTGATGGTCTTTGAATACATAATTCGGTAGAGCCCGCGCAGGCGGGCTTCGCCTTGGATAGCCGAGGGCTTATGATCTTTAAGAATTAAGTCCGCTCCAGCCCGCGCAGGCGGGCTTTGCCCCGTATAGCCGAGGGCTTCAGCCCGACGGCAAAGGGCGAATACCGGTTTATATTCTTAATCTCCATGAGCCCGACGGCAAGCGGCGCATACCGGATTAAATCCTCGATCTCCATAACGCCCGCGCGGCGCGCACGAAGCCCCGCGCCAGCGGGGCTGGTTCCACCGCATGCGCATCCCCCAGCGTGCGGGCGCGGCAGCGCCCGTCGTTCGCCCTGCCCGACGGTTCAGCGCCGGGCGGGACGGCGGGGCGGCCTGACCATTCGTGCCTGCACCCGCATCATAAGCACGCGCCCTGACATTAAGCATCATCGCATTCCGGCGCCCAATAGAAGCTTCGAGCGCCCCAATCTGCCGATGCTCATTGCGGAGATTGAGGCGCTTCCACCCACTGCTGTTCGATGATGCGGATAACGTCGTCAGGTGCGCTTTACTTGATAAACTGATAACGTCGTCAGGTGCGCTTTACTTGATAAACTGATTGGTAAACGCTTTTGTCGCGTCTACGTCGGTTGCCAGCAGGCCGCTTTCGCGCAGGAAGGCGTAGGTTTCGCGCCAGTTCGTTTCGTCGCAGAATCCCAAGCCCTCGGTTTTCGTCTTGTCGCTCTGCCAGTAGTCGAGCGTCGCCTGGAGCACGGCGCGCTGCAAGTCCTGCGTCGCTTGATCGGCGCTCTTGAGTTCGGGGATGTAGTCGAGCGCGGTGACGAATGCGGCATCAGGATCGGCAATGACATCCGCCATGCCACGCAGAGTGGCGCGCACAAATTTGCGCACCACATCCGGATCACCGGCAACAAGTTGCTCATTGGTAATCAAACCGTCGGATGCCAGCGGGAAGTAATCGGCGATACGGATAACATTCACCGGGATGCCCTGCCGCTCAAGCTGAATCGGTTCGTTGTTGCCGTACCCTGTGGCAACCGTCACCTTCCCCTCGCTGATCGCCGCCACCTGCGTAAAGCCGATCTCCTGGACGTTGACCGCTTCACGCGGGATGTTCTCCGCATAGAGCAGCGCCAGCAGCCCGATCCAACTGGCGCCGAAGCGCCCCGGAATGCCAACCGTCACCCCATCGCGCGTCAGGTCCTTTGGTGTTTTGATATTCGCCTCGGTTTTGCTGAACAGGACCGTCGGGAAGCGCTGGCTGTTGGTCATCACCGTCATAATCGGCAACCCCTGCGAGCGCGCCAGCAGCACCGAGTCGCCCGACGCCAGCGCGAACTGCAAGGTCCCCTGCGCCACGCGCTGCACCACGTCGGTCTCATAGTTGTAGTCGAAGGTCACGTCCAACCCTTCGGCTTCGTAGTAGCCTTTGGCGTCCGCCAGGTAGAAATGGGCGAACTGGATATTTGGAATGTACGGAAACCCCATCACGACCGGGCGCAGCGTCGTCGGCGCGGTCGGCTCAGCGGCAGCAGGCGTCGGCGCTGCCGTCGGCGTCGCGCCGCATCCGGCGGCGATCAGGGCAGTCAGGAGCACAAGTATGATCGACAGACGATGCATCGTTATGCCTCCCAGGTGATCAGCAGACGTTCAATCAACAGGGCGATAAGGAACAGAAGCAGTGTGACGCCAGCCAGTACGGTCAGCGCCACAAACATCAGTGGCGTATCGAACAACCCGCGCGCAATGTTGATCAGCGCGCCGAGGCCGTCGCGCCCACCAACGAATTCGCCAACTACAGCGCCGGTTGTTGCCAGCGCCAATCCCGCTTTGATGCCGCCAAAGATGCCCGGCAACGCCAGCGGCAGTTCGACATAGCGCAGCAGATGCCAGCGGTTCGCGCCGCTGATCCGCGCCATATCGATCAACTCACGCGGCACGCTGCGGAAAGCGACGATGGTGGCGCTCAAGATCGGGAAGAAGGTCACAAGGGTCGCCACCAGCACCCGCGATTCGAGACCCACGCCCACCCAGAGCACGATCAACGGCGCAACCGCCACAATCGGCACTGCCTGACTCGCCGCGAGCAACGGGGTCAGCACGCGGTCAAAGAAGCGCGCGCGCGCCAGCAGGTAGCCAGACGACAGACTGAACGCGAGTGCGATGCCGAAGCCGCTCAACGCCGCAGACAGCGTGACGGAGATGTGACGCGGCAGTGTTTCTCCCGCGAGTTCAGTCGCCAGGC